>Ga0105241_10000295_pt1 | contig 37271 bp, 34 predicted proteins | sample KBSC64metaG_FD_80422 | JGI IMG/M metagenome (GOLD analysis project Ga0105241, IMG submission 80422) | Corn rhizosphere microbial communities from Kellogg Biological Station, Michigan, USA - KBS C6-4 metaG | ecosystem: Host-associated > Plants > Roots > Rhizosphere > Soil | place: Michigan, USA... | reverse complement strand
TAATAGCCGGAATCAATATCATGCTGCTTTTTTTCATTTCCATTATCCTGCTGCCGCCGGCCCTGAGTTATCTGCCCGATCCGAAGCCGGCGCATATGCGTTATCTGACCAACCGCTGGCTGACCGGCCTGCTGGACCGGCTGGAGAAATGGACGATCCACCATAAGACTGTAATTTATTTAACCACGGCCGTGATCCTGGTTTTTTCCGTAGCCGGAATATTACGTTTGAAGTCGGAAGGATTTATTCTCGACGATCTTCCAAAAACAGATCCGGTATATGCAGATCTCAAATTTTTCGAGCAGAATTTTAAAGGTGTCATGCCATTGGAAATTCTGATTGACACCAGGAGAAAAAACGGACTGCGGGCAAATATGTTGGGCACTTTCCGGAGTATTGACAGGCTCTCTGCGTTCATTGATTCCAGTCCGGTGATGGCAAAACCCCTGTCCATTGTGGAAGGATTGAAATTTGTACGCCAGGCGTATTATCATAACGACAGTTCCGATTACGGCCTCCCGAATGAATTTGATATCAGCTTTCTGGCCCCTTACCTGAATACGAAAACGGACGGAGGTCCTTCCAACAACGTGCTGAAACTGGCCAACAGTTTTATCGACAGCAATAAACAAACCACCCGGATCAGCGTGAATATGGCTGATGTCGGCAGCGTACGGCTCCCCAAAATCCTTCAGTCAATCGAAAAAAGAGCTGCCGAATTATTCGACAGCAGCAAATACTCGATAGAGCTCACCGGGACCACCGTTACTTTCCTGGAAGGCAGCGCCTTCATCATTCACGGCCTGAAAGAAAGTATCTTATGGGCCTTTGTGCTGATTGCGATCTGCATGCTCTATCTGTTCCGTTCTCTCCGGATCCTGATCTGCTCGCTGCTTCCGAACCTGATTCCCCTCGTGATCACCGCGGGCGTGATGGGCTGGGCCGGCGTGGCGCTGAAGCCCTCCACGGTGTTGGTATTCAGCATTGCGCTGGGCATTGCCATTGATATTACCATCCGGTTCCTGGTGAACTACAAACAAGACCGGCTGCAGGACGAACCGGTGCAGGACGCCGTGGTCAGGACCATTCATTCCACAGGTATCAGCATCGTCTATACCTCCCTGGTATTAATAGCAGGATTTGTGATATTCTGTTTCAGCGGATTTGGCGGCACCCAGTCCCTGGGATGGCTTACATCGCTTACCCTGGTGATGGCAACTTTAACCAATTTGTTGTTTCTTCCGGCTTTGCTGATTTCGATTGGGAAGGGAAAAGTAAGAAGTAAAAGTCGGAGATCGGTTTAGCAGTAAAGCCTGATTATCGCCAAGGTCAATTCCGTCCTTTTGTCTCTGGTCGGCGGATGGCATTTGCTGAAGATGGTTATGCAGGTCAACATATCTTTTTAATTCCATCAGGGGCATCGGCGAATATGTTATGGCTGATTATTTTTATATAAGAATTATGAAAAGTATCTTAATCATTCTATTTATGGGTCTTTCTGTAAATAGTTTCGCCCAAAAAAAGAGTCGGGAGAATTCGATTTTTATTAAAAGACTCCTTATGACTTATAATAAGGTGCAAAAATTCGACCTATTGTTTGAAAAAACCGAGACCGAGAAGATAGTGGATTCAATACAGAAGTATAATCGCACTTTAACTTCTATGTTTTTAAGTTCAGGATTCTGCTTATTGAAAGATTCAGACCTAAGTAAAATCTCAAAGTTAACCGATATAAGGATTTGCAATAGTCAGGATAAAAAATTGAAAGTTGTTTCATGGTGTGTTTTCTTTTCTCAGCCGAATCCGAGTTGCTCAAGTATAGCGTTTTATAACGGCCATTTAGCAAAAAAAATATCTATTAATGAGAATAGCGATGATGATTTTGGAGATAATGTTCAGACTGATACTGTCGTTGATGTCCTGTTGAAGGGCAGGGTTTATTACGTTTTATCCGGATCTAATAAATGCGGTAATTTATGTATTCAGAACATGGCATCTATTTATTCAGTTTCAAATGGAAGTATTGTTAAGTGTTCACATTTTTTTTATGACGGCAAAGATTATTTGGATGATGTTGAATTTAATTATGTTCTGAATGATGAAATTGAAAATGAACCGTCTTTTCGAATTGAAAATGGCGAATTAATTTGTCCTGTTTTTAATGAAACGCGGATTAAACAAATTGGAAGTAAAAAATACAAAATTACACCCGATAAAATGCACTAATGACTAAATCTTTATGTTCTAAAAAAAGGCTTACTAAAATACAGGAATGTGTAATCATCAATTGCCATTGAATAAATTCGATTTTGGGTTTAACCCTGTGAAACAAAAAGATGTTTGCGCGGAATTAATTCATTAAAAAGAGTGAGATAGTTTTCTGTTCATTAACCTGTCGTTGCCGACTTGATACAACATTAATTCTAATTCAACACCTCCTTCAGCTTATCTTCCAGGTCCCTGCCGCGCAGTTCCTGGGCGATGATTTTTCCGGAGGGATCCACGAGCACGTTGAAGGGAATTCCCTGGAAACCGAAAGTTTCAACGGCCTGGCTGCCCCAGTATTTGAGGTCGCTGATATGGGTCCAGGTGAGATGATCCTGGGCTATTGCTTTTTTCCAGGAGTCCGCATCCTTGTCGAGGGAAACGCCCAGGATCGTGAAATTCTTTCCTTTGAATTCATTGTATGCCGCCACCACATTGGGATTCTCCATACGGCAGGGACCACACCAGCTTGCCCAGAAATCAATCAGCACATATTTTCCTTTAAAAGAAGAGATGGATACCTGTTTGCCATGCACATCGGGGAGCGTGAGCTCGGGAACGGATTTTCCCACCCAGGATGCGGCGGAAGCCTGGTCTTCAGATTGCTGCGCCGCGCTCTTATTTTTCTCCATATCCGCTATGAATGTATTTTGCGGAAACCTGGCCTTCAGGTCTTTCATCGACGCATCGAAATCTGCCGGCGCAAAACTCCGGGAAGCCCAGCTCAGGGCAAGAAAACCCAGCGTGCCGTTTGGCGTGGACTGAATGAATTTTTTCAGGTAGTTATTCAAATCCTCAATGGATGCATTTTTTACTGCTGTCGCAGCTAACAACAGGCTGTCGTTTGCATTCACCTGCTTGAGGCTGTCCAGCACCGTAAATGTTTGTTGGATCTCATTGTTCTTTTTCCCAACGGAATTGAGTAATTCCTGCAGCTGGCGCGATGCATCTGATTCACTGACCGTATAAAAATCATATTTCTTTGCAAGATCCGCCTGAACACGGATATTCTTTACATCATTGACCAGCGGAAGAGCCAGCACATTGTCGCCAAACACCAGTTCATAAATCCCTTCCCCTGTTCCCTTTCCTTTCAGCGCAATATTTCCTGCAGCCCCGGCCAGCTTTGCCGAATCAACAACCAAGGGCGCCTGGTCTTTTCCGTAAACGATCTCTTCCAGGTAAACCCAGGTGGGCGCTGAACCGGGAAACCCCGAACCGGCCTGAACCAGTTTATCTGCATTGGTATAGGAAAGAGTAACCTGAAATCCGTTTTTCCCCGCATTTTTGCAGGCAAAAAGCAGGCAGGCGGCAAGTACAGCCCAAACAGCAAAATATCTTTTTAACATAAGGATAAAATTGAGAGATTATTTTTCAAGTGTTTCAGTCAGCAGGCGGTTGGTCAATTTTGGATCGGCCTTCCCGCCGGAAATTTTTTTTACTTCTCCAACGAACAATCCCAAAAGCCCTTTCTTTCCTTTTTTATACTCCGCCACTTTCTCCGGCAGATTTCCCAGCGCCTGATGTACCCATTGCCGGATCTGTTCTTCATCTCCTGTCTGCAGGAGATTCAGACGCATCGCTACCTGCAGCGGATCTGTTTCTTTTCCCTGGGCAAGTTCGGGAAAGATTCTGGATGAGGCGATCGAAAAATTTATTTTCCCTTCCTCCACCAGCAGGATCAGAGAAGCCAGGCTGGCCGGTGAAACGGGGAGTTGATCAATGGAAAGTCCCTGCTCATTGAGCCAGGATTTTACCGGTCCCAGCAGCCAGTTTGCTGCTGCCTTAAAAGCACCCGTTTTTTTAACCAGCATCTCAAAATAGCCGGCAGTTTCCTTATCATCGGTAATCACTTCCGCATCGTACACGGATAAATGATATTCGCCGGTATACCGTTCAATAAGCGCTTCGGGAAGGGCCGGGATGCTTTCCTTTATCGTTTGCAGAAAATCCTCCGTTAAACGGAACGGTGGCAGGTCGGGGTCCGGAAAATAGCGGTAGTCATTTGCCTCTTCCTTTGAACGCATGGGATAGGTTGTTCCTTTCAATGCATCGAAGCGGCGGGTCTGTTGCCGGATCATTTCTCCTTTTTCGATTGCTTCCATCATGCGTTCCGCTTCATATTCAATAGCGCGTTTCACGTTCCGGATGGAATTGAGGTTCTTGACCTCCACGCGGGTGCCCAGCACCTCCTCTCCTTTTTTGCGGATGGAAATATTCGCATCACAACGCATGCTGCCTTCCTCCATATTCCCGTCACAAATTTCCAGGTAGCGGAGTATCCGGCGCAGATTGGTCAGATAGGCCGCAGCTTCCGCGCCACTGTTCAGACAGGGTTCGGTAACGATTTCTATGAGGGGAACCCCGGCCCGGTTAAAATCGAGACAGGTATAATCCGGATCCCGGTCGTGCATGCTCTTGCCCGCATCTTCTTCGAGGTGAATGCGGTTGAGGAGAATATTCTTCGGCCCGGAAGCGCTGTCAATCTTTATATAACCTCCGATACAAATGGGCGTGGTATGCTGGGTGATCTGATATCCTTTCGGAAGATCGGGGTAGAAATAATTTTTCCTCGCAAAATAATTATGTCTTTCAATTTCCGAATGGCAGGCAAATCCCATTTTGATCGCAAAAGCCACCGCCTGTTTATTCAGAACAGGCAGGGTGCCGGGATAACCCAGGGTAACCGGGCTGATATGCGTATTGGGCTCTGCGCCAAATAGGCTGCTGTCACCGCAAAAAAGTTTTGTGCCGGTCAGCAACTGTGCATGCACTTCGAGACCTACAACCGTTTCATATTTTTCAAAATCATCCATCTGATATTCGCTGTTCAACTTTTCAACAAAGCAAAAGCGCAAAGATCGTTTCTGTTCTTTGCGCTTTGCTTGAACCGGTTGATTCCGGGTACAAAGTTAAAAAAAGGCGGTAAGTTTCCCTAAAATCCCTGATCGCAATTATTTACTCAAAGCCTGTTACGGCCGGGAGGTTTCGGCTTCGTCTATCGCGGACCTGCTGGCCGACCTCCACCGCAGATCATAGTTCAGCGGTCCTGAGTTTCCGGGGGATCTTAATATTCAGCTCCTGCGATTTCCCATCCCGGAGAATCGTCACTTTCACCGTTGATTTCTCCCTGGCCCCCCGGACCTGCTGCACCAGGTCATTGGCACTGTTCACTTCATTCCCGTCATAGCGGGTGATCAGATCGCCTTTTTTCAATCCGGCTTTTTCTGCAGGGGATCCTCCCGTTACTTCCAGTATGTTAACGCCCTTCCCTGCTTCGGAATCCTGTGCCTTGATACCGATCTTTGGTGGCATGGGGCCCCATAAAGGCGATTCCAGACCTGGCATATTCGGCATATCGGGCATTCTGTATTCATATTTGTAATTATAAGCGAAAGGTTCGTTTTTTGATTTATCCAGTTCGGCAGAAACCGTTTGTTCCTTACCATCCCGTTTGAAAGTAATTTTTACCTTGTCTCCGGGCTTATACTGATGAATGGTTTTCGAAAGATCCTCCGGGCTTTCAATTTTCTCCTCGTTCACTTTTGTGATGATATCCCCTTTCTTTAATCCGGCTTTTTCAGCGGGACTGGATTTTGTTACTTCCAGGATCGTTGCCCCGCCTGTTTCTGTTTTCCGGGAAGCAACACCAAGAAATGCAGTATTGGAATTAAATTGCCCGTCCTGCATCTTCCATTGTAGTCCCCTCAGGTTATTCTGCAAATCCTGATTGAACCTTTGCTGATCCCAGGAGTTGCCGCGGAAAGGAGAGGAATAGATACGAAAAGCCATATCGTCCGGATTCACGTCCCTTTTTTCAATTTCCAGGTTCTCATCTTCAAATTTCCCGAGGGGCTTTCCGTTCACGTAGAAATCGCCGTTGCGGATTTCAATGGTTACTTTACTATCCTTATCGCCCTTCTGGCGGATAATGATTTCCGATTGCTGATTGTCGCTGTCCGGGCTTGTTACCACGGGCGGCGGTGGCGGCGGATCGGGTTTTGCATCCTGGGAAATCCCCCGCAGGGTAAACGCCAGACAGATCGCCCCAATGCCGGCTATCTTGTACATGTGCTGTTTCATCTTTAATAATTTTAAAAATTAAACTACGTTAAGTTTCGTATTTCAAATATAGGAAATATTATTAAATACGAAAATATTCGGAGTGTTATATCCGGAAGGGGTTTAACAGATCTTTAAAACAAGAAGAGCCGCCGGAAAAGTTATAGCAGGTTTTTAATGTTTTCAACAATATTCCGGAGTTGCGTGGAATCCTGGCCGCCGGCGGTAGCCAGCGATTTTTGTCCGCCCCCGCCGCCTTTGATCAGCGGAGCCACCTGTTCTTTTATAATTTTAACCGCATCCAGGTTTTTCGAATGCTGCAGCGTGTCTCCCACCGCTACCGCCACGCTGGCTTTCCCTTCGGCAGCTGAAGCAATCACCAGCAACAGATCCGGGATTTCCTGGCGCAGGTCTATGGCCAGTTTTCTCAAACCGTCCGCTGAAACCGCATCCAGCACGGCGCCGATAAAGGAAATTCCCTGGTTTTTAATGATCTGCTTAAGCAGTTCTGTTTTTATCTGGCGGAGCTGTAATGCGTCCAGGGATTCAATCCTTTTGCGCATCTGTACACTCTCAGCGGAAAGATCCTGAATGGTTTTCTGCAGGTCTTTTGGATTCTTCAGTTGTTCTCTCACGGAACGGAGAACGGAGAACTCTTCCGCAATATAATGTTCCGCTGCAATGCCCGACAGCGCTTCAATGCGGCGGACACCGGCAGCAACCGCAGATTCCGATACAATTTTAAGAAAACCGAGCTCGCCGGTACGGGCTACATGGGTGCCCCCACATAGTTCTATGGAGAATGCCGGATCAATGACCACGACCCTGACCATTTCTCCGTATTTCTCACCAAACAACGCCATGGCGCCGGTTTCCAGTGCTTCCGCTCTCGGCATTTCGCGGATGATGACCGGAATATCTTCGCGGATTTTTTCATTCACCATCTCCTCGATGGAAACTAATTCTTCTGCGCTCAGTTTTGCAAAATGCGAGAAGTCGAACCGGAGATGTTCCGCATTCACCAGCGAACCTTTCTGCGCGACATGCTTTCCCAATACCCTGCGCAAAGCCGCATGCAGCAGGTGGGTGGCGGTATGGTGAATCGCCGTGTTTTTTCTTTTCACGGCATTTACTGCAGCATGCACGGTCCCTTCCACCCGGGCAGGTAATTTTTCGGTGAAATGTACAATGAGGCCGTTTTCTTTTTTTGTATCAAGCACGGCAATGCTTTCACCGGCAAAATCCAAAGTGCCGGTATCGCCAACCTGGCCGCCACTTTCAGCATAAAATGCCGTTTTATTCAGAATGAACTGATAGGCTTCCTTCCCTTTGATTTTTACTTTCCGGTAGCGTGCCACATCCGTATCGGTTTCGAGGCGGGTATATCCTTCGAAAACCGAGTTGCCATTATCGTGCACAGGAATCCAGTCCCCGGTATCCACCTGGCCGGCAGAACGGGACCTGTTTTTCTGTTCCAGCAATTCCGTTTCGAAGCCTTTTATATCTACCGTCCAGCCCGCTTCCCGCGCCATGAGGGAAGTGAGATCAATGGGAAATCCATAAGTGTCATTCAGCCTGAATGCGAATGATCCGGAGATCTGTTTATCTTTTTGTCCCCTTTCAATATATTCATTAAATATTTTCAGCCCCTTGTCCAGGGTCCTCAAAAACGCTTCCTCTTCTTCCTGAATAACACGGGCCACAAAAGCTTCCTGCCGCTGCAATTCCGGGAATACGCCGGCAAACTGATCCGCAATCCCTTTCACCAGCTGAAACAACAGCGGTTCCTGCTGACCGAGCCAGGAATAATAATAGCGTACAGCCCGCCGCAGAATTCTCCGGATCACATAACCCGCTCCGGTATTGGATGGCAGCTGGCCGTCTGCGATGGTAAAACAGATGGCCCGGATATGATCCGCAATCACGCGAAAAGCAATATCCGTTTTATCCTGACCGGTTCCCCTGTATTTTTTACCGGTAATGCCGGCAATAGCCTTGATGCTGCCGGCGAAAATATCCGTATCGTAATTGCTTTGTTTATTTTGCAGCACCCGCACGAGTCTTTCAAATCCCATCCCCGTATCCACATGTTTTAAAGGCAGGGGTTCCAGCAGGCCGGACCTGTTCCTGTTAAACTGAATAAAAACAATATTCCATATTTCAATTACCTGGGGATGGTCGTTGTTTACCAGTTCCCTTCCGTCCCGCTTTTTTCTTTCTTCCTCCGTCCGGCAATCCACATGGATCTCCGTGCAGGGTCCGCAGGGCCCCGTATCGCCCATCTCCCAGAAATTATCTTTCTTGCTTCCGGTGAGGATTCGGTTTTCCGCCACCCATTTCTTCCATTCATCCCGGGTTTCCTCATCTGCAGGCAGGTTTTCAGTTTTATCTCCGCCAAATATGGTAATATAGATGCGGTCCACAGGTATCCCGTAAATTTTTGTGAGCAGTTCCCAGCTCCAGGCCACGGCTTCCTTTTTAAAATAATCGCCGAAACTCCAGTTGCCCAGCATTTCAAACATGGTGTGGTGATAGCTGTCCACCCCCACTTCTTCCAGGTCATTGTGCTTTCCGCTTACGCGGAGGCATTTCTGGGTATCGGCCACCCGCGGATCAGGGGATATTTTATTCCCGAGAAAAAAATCCTTGAACTGATTCATCCCGGCATTGGTAAACAGCAGGGTTGGATCATGCTGTACCACAATCGGGGCAGAAGGAACGATAACATGGTCTTTGGACCTGAAAAACTCAAGGAATTTGTCCCGTATTTCAGCGCTTCCGGTCATAATTTATCAGACTATCTTTGGTTGGAGGATTATAAAAGGATAATAATTTGTACAATTGCGTTATTAATCAGGCGCTGCAAAGGTACAGCAATCATTTTCGTAAACTGACTGCTCGTACTCCGGGACTGCATGAAAAAGATCAAATATTACTATAATACCAATACCCTCCGGTACGAAAAACTAGAGACCCCGCTTCGCGTAACCCTCCTGCGCATACTGGGTTTTCTGTCGGCTTCCATTGTTACCGCCCTGATCCTGGTTTCTCTTGCCTACCGTTATTTTCCATCGGCGAATGAAAAAAAGCTGATGCAGGTCAACGATGCCCTGAAAGACAATTATTATGTGCTGAATGCCCAGGTAAAAAAGATGCAGGATCAGATCGGAGCCCTTGAAAAACGGGACAATGAGGTGTACCGGGCTATTTTTGAAGCCAATCCCATTCCGGACAGTGCGAGGGCAAAAAATCTGGCCAAAGAGCAGGAAATCCAGCTCGTACAGGGAATGGATCAGGAGAATCTGGCGACTTCCATTGTGTCTTCCTTAAACACCCTCGAATCGAGGATCGGCACACAGTCCAAGTCCTACGACGATATCAATGGGTTCATTAAGAATAAAGAACAGCTGCTTGCCTGCACGCCTGCTATCCAGCCTGTAAGCAATAAAGATCTGAAGCGTATCGCGTCGGGATTCGGCTACCGGGTAGACCCGGTTTACAAAACCACCAAGTTTCATGCAGGGCTTGATTTCGCCGCTCCGCTGGGCACCCCCATTTATGCCACGGCAAACGGCACGGTGGAGACAGCCGGCAATACCGGAAATGGCTACGGAAACAATGTGGTCATTCACAATGGATATGGATATTCCACCTTATTCGGCCACATGTTCCGGATTAAAGTACATGCCGGGGAGAAGGTAAAAAGGGGCGAAGTCATCGGCTGGGTAGGGAGCACCGGTAAGAGTACCGGACCACATTGTCACTACGAAGTGCATCGCAATGGCGAGCCGGTCGATCCCGTGTATTATTTCTATAACGATATTACCCCGGAACAGTATGACCGGCTGCTCAAACTGGCTTCCGCCAGTAACCAGAGCTTCGATTAGATTTTTCAGAAACTTTAGATTGTTTCGGAATAGTTTTTGTTATTTTTGGTGCAGGCATGGATACCTTTTCCCAGATCACAATGAATTTCGTAGAAGAAGCTCCGCTTCAGCAGGAAATTCCGGCTGCCAGCCGGCAGGATATGCCTGTAAATGTGGGGATCAGGTTAAAAAAACTGAAATATCCGGAAAACATGGTCCCGGAACCGGTCCCGGCCGAAGTTACCGAAATCCTGCCTGAAACAGTTGCAAATACAGACAACAAACCAGCCGCTCAGCATCTGAAGGCCAAATCCGGCCGTGGCAGAAAATCCATCCGCCAGATATCGGAGGAGGCGGATCTTATCCGGATACCGGAAGATGAACAGCTTTTCAGCAAACAATATTATACCATGGGGGAAGTGTCGGAAATGTTCCGGGTCAACCAATCCCTGCTGCGTTTCTGGGAAGCCGAATTCAGCATTCTTCAGCCTAAAAAAAATAAAAAGGGCGACCGGTATTTCCGGCCAGTCGATATCAAGAATCTTCACTTAATTTACCACCTGCTCCGCCAGCGCAAATACACCATCGAAGGAGCAAAGGATTTCCTCCGGAAAAGCAAAAAGGCCGAAGAGAAATTTGAGTCCATCAAAAAACTGGAACAGGTGAAGGAGTTTTTGCTGGAGATGAAGGCGAGCCTGAGGTAATGTGGAAATGTGCTAATGTGCTAATGTGGAAATGAATGTGGAAATGTGCTAATGTGCTAATGACTGAAGTTTAAATTGCCTTCGTTCCGGGCCTGCCCCTCATTACCACATCAGCACATTTCCACATTACCACATTACCACATTTCCACATTTCCACATTTCCACATTACCACATTACCACATTACCTCATCAGTTTCACCGAAACACTCGTTCCTGAAATCGCAATCTTCAGATTCTCCAACAGTTTTAAAATTTCCAGATTTACTTTTTGTTTGATTTCGTTAAACTCAGCGGCTTCAATGGGCGGGGTAAAATAATCGATAGTAAACTGGAATGCGGTTCCGGAGATATCATTCAGGAAAACAGCCGGACTTTCAACATGGGCTTTGCTGAGTATTTTTTTGCAACCCTCCACCAGCTGCAGAATCGCATCCGGGGAAGTGGATGAATCCAGTTGCAGGCGGATCTCCCCTTTCCGCTGGGTGCGCAGGGTTTGATTGTCCACGATGCTGTCCACCATCTGTTTATTGGGAACGGTTACATACGTTTTCTGATTTGTACGGATCCGCGTGCTCCGGAGCCCGATCTTTTCCACGGTTCCGGTAATATTGTTCACGATCAGCACATCTCCGGTCTGAAAAGGTTTGTCGAAAAAAATGATAAAAGAAGCAATGAGGTTTTCTATACTTTCCTTGGTAGCCAGCGCGAGCGCCACACCGGCAATACCCAGACCGGCCCATATTTTGCTCACTTCGAATCCGAAGGCAATGCTTAAGATCATCAGCATGCCAATGATCACCAGGATCACTTTTAAAAAATCACGGAAGAAAACCAGCATCTGATGATCTTTCTGTCCGCCGGCAAGATGTGCTCTTCTCTTCAACAGCAGGGCGATGAAATCAATGATGCGCAGGAGCAACCAGATGAACATCGCAATGAGAATGGTCTTGGCTACCGAATGGATGATATTCTTAAAAGAAACCTCATAAATTTCGAATTCCCAATACTTCGGAAATTTCAGCTTTTCAAAAGCGGCAATGATAATAAAGGATATCAGAAAAGTCTCTACCGGGGCGAGCAGCAGCTTAACAAAAGAAGTTTTGTCCAGCCTGGAATCCATGCTGCTGGCCACCCGGAATAATTGCCCGGCGATAAAGCGGGACAATACCCGTTTAAAAACAATACCGACAACAATGGCCAGCGCTACAAAAAAATAGCTTCTGACCGGGTTATCAAATACAAGCTGGTTCCAGAACTCATTCATATATTATCCGTTCTTATAAACATGGATGCCGTCTGCCTTCAGTACATATACTTTATCCGGCCTCACAATAATTTTAATCGCGGGCAGGCAGTGAGCCGGGATTTCCTGCCTGCTTTCTTCCCCCGTTTTCTCATCGTATCTTAAAAAATAATCGCCCGCCCTTCCCAGGAGTGTATTATCCGTCACAAATAAATTCTGCCAGTTCCGGAGGGGAATGAATTTTTGAAATCCACCGTAGTGATCAAATATAAAAACACCCTTCAGGGAATCGTATAAATAAACCAGCCCTCCCTGATCCGTTAACCGGTCCGGATCCGGGACCGAATCGGTCATCTGCCGGATATCCGTCGATTCATTGATCATACTCCCATCATCCGCTATTTTTTTCAGCTTTCCCTCCAGCTCATCATAAACCCACACATTGTTATCGTAGGACAATCCGATACTTTTTACCTGGAATAAATTGAATTTCCGCAAATCGATGCTGTTGATATTGTTCAGGAAACGATCCAGCATGACGATGGTGCCGAATTCCTGAAAGAATAAGAGTATTTTCAATGGATTCGTGACATCCATATAGGAGATCCTTCCATACCGGCGAACATCATTGAATACGGCCAGCGAATCCCCTTCCGCGCTCAGTTTGATCAGCCGGTTATCGGCGCTCAGCAGATACCTGTTTCCCAGGTTATCCACCTCAAAATCAGTAAAGCTGCCGGGTGTAAAACGGGCCTTCACCCCACTGCTGTCCAATTGTGCCCGCGCAGTAATCGCCGTCCAGCCCAGGATAATATATAAGAGAAATTTTTTCACCGGCGGATGATCTTATCATTTAAGGAAGGATCGTAGGACTGGAGTGTGAGTTCGGCCCCATCGAATGCGGCATAGGTAAAATAATTGATCCAGTCGCCAAGATTAATATACCGGCTTCCATTGGGAAACCGAAAATCAATCGGCAGATGCCGGTGCCCGAAAATAAAATAATCAAAATATTCCCGTTCCAGTTCATGCTTACAAAACCCGACCAGCCATTCGTCCGATTCACCTAAAAACTGATCGTCGGCCTGACCCGTTGCCACCCGGCTTTTCCGGCTGAAATAATTGGCGATGCCGACGCCCGCAACCGGAGGAAGGATCCCGAACAACCACTGGCAATATTTATTCCGGAAAATCTTCTTGAGGAATTTATATCCCTTGTCGCCGGGGCCCAGGCCGTCGCCGTGTCCGATCAGGAATTTTTTTCCGTTCCGGATAAAGGTTTTCGGTTCATAATAAACGGGAATATTCAGTTCCTTTTCAAAATAATTTTTCATCCACATATCGTGATTGCCCACAAAAAACCGGATCGGAATTCCGGAATCGGTCATTTCTGCCAGCTTTCCCAGTATCCGCACATATCCTTTCGGTACAACGGTTCTGTATTCATACCAGAAGTCAAACAGGTCTCCTACAATAAAAATTTCCGCTGTCTGCCCGCGGATGGATTCCAGAAACTGAATAATGTATCTTTCTCTTTGGAGACTGGTGAGCCGGTCGGGAGTTCCCAGATGGAAGTCTGATAAAAAATAAATCCTTTTCCCGTCCGCGATTTGCATGGGCAAATATAAATTACTCTGCATCGATCAGGAAAACATAAACATCTTTCGGGCCATGAACCCCCACCACCAGGGTTTTTTCAATATCGGCCGTGCGGCTGGGACCGGTTGCCAGGGCTATGAGAGAAGGCAGCCCCCTTTTATATTTGTCCTGCAGGAATTCCAGTCCTTCCCGGATATCATAAACCAGCTGGCTGGTCCGGGCGAGGCAGATATGTACCGGCGCATACACGCTCACGGTTCTGCCGCTTTCCTGTCCGGAACTGAGCACAATACTGCCCGTTCTTGCAATAAGGAGTTCACAGGAAGTAACAGCCGCATCCGCGTCGGAAAGTCCTTCGGAACTGATTAATCCTTTCAACGGGCCGTCCAGGATTTTCAGCAAGGCGGTTTCGCGGCAAAAAATCTTTGTCCAGGCATATTTACCGATCAGGAGTTTCAGCTGTTGCAGCATTTCGGTCTGGTCTGCGCAGTAAATAAATTTTCCCTGCACCCTGGCGAACTGTTCCGCAAACTCGACTTCTTTTTCCTGTTTTGAAGGGTGAAAAACGGAACTGTTTCCTTCACTTTGCGGAAAAGGGATCGGCGTCGGCTCGGACAACGCCTGCCTGATCTTTTTCAAAATATTTTCCTTTGCCGGAGAAACTTTCATATGCTAAATCAGATCGGTTCCTCTGCTTTCGGGGGAATTGCAACGGGAGGTGCCGGCAATCCGTTATCCGCCAGTTTCAATTCCGGAACATCGTCCACGAGATCGTGTTCTGAAACATCGAGTGCCCGTTTTTCCTCATAAGGCCTTTTACCGATCAGGGCTTCCACATCGCTCTGGAAAAGAACTTCTTTTTCCAGCAGTGCTTCAGCCAGCTTATGGAGTTCCGGCGCTTTCCGGGTTAGGAGCTCCTTGGTAGCTATATAAGCTTTATCGATCAGCTGGCGAACCTCTTCATCAATCAGTCTGGATGTTTCTTCCGAATAAGGTTTGGTGAATTGGTTTTCCTGCGCGGGATCATAGAAGCTCACATTCCCGATCTTCTCATTCATTCCGTAAACCGTTACCATGGAATAGGCGATCCGGGTTACCTGTTGCAGGTCGTTTTGCGCGCCGGTGGAGATCTTATTAAAATTCAGGGATTCGCTCGCCCTTCCGCCCAGGGTCATACAGATCTGATCGAATAACTGATCCGTGTTATAGAGATATTGTTCTTTGGGTGTATACTGTGCGTAGCCCAGTGCCGCCACGCCGCGCGGAACAATGGTCACTTTCAGCAGGGGATAAGCGTGTTCGAGGAACCAGCCGCAAATAGCATGACCTGCTTCGTGATAAGCGATGATCCGTTTTTCTTCGGGCGAAATGATCTTGTTCTTTTTTTCCAGTCCTCCGATCACCCGGTCCACCGCATCCTGGAAATCTTCCATTTCCACACTGTCTTTTCCTTTTCTTGCCGCTATCAGCGCTGCTTCATTGCACACATTGGCGATATCCGCACCGGCAAATCCAGGTGTTTGTTCCGCGAGTTTATAAATATCGAGTTTGGAAGAAATTTTAATAGGTTTAAGATGCACTTTGAAAATGGCTTCCCTCCCTTTCAGATCCGGTTTATCGATGGAGATCTGGCGGTCGAACCGTCCCGGACGAAGCAGGGCCGAATCGAGTACATCCGGACGGTTGGTTGCCGCCAGGATAATAATACCGCTGTCGCCTCCGAAACCATCCATTTCCACCAGCAGCTGATTCAGGGTACTTTCGCGTTCATCATTACTCATGATAGCATTCTTACCCCGCGCCCTTCCGATGGCGTCAATTTCATCGATGAAAATAATACAGGGTGCTTTTTCCCTGGCCTGCTTGAACAGGTCGCGCACACGGCTTGCGCCCACTCCCACAAAAAGTTCTACGAAATCAGAACCGCTCATCGAGAAGAACGGAACCTGTGCTTCGCCGGCCATAGCTTTTGCCAGCAGGGTTTTACCGGTGCCCGGAGGGCCAACGAGCAAAGCGCCCTTGGGAATTTTGCCGCCCAGGGCAGTATATTTTTTCGGATTCTTCAGGAAGTCCACGATTTCCATCACTTCCACCTTGGCTTCATCCAGCCCGGCCACATCATTAAATGTGATATTCACTTTGGTGCCCTTGTCAAATAAGGTTGCTTTTGATTTTCCGATGTTAAAGATTCCGCCGGGGCCTCCGCTGCCGCCCTGGCCACCCATCTTGCGCATCAGCATCACCCAGATAAGCAGTATGATCAGGATCGGAAGCGCAATTTGGAGCAGGCCCGGAATCCAGTCGCCTTCCTGCACCGGCGACATGGGCACTTCCAGCGCGGGATTCTTTTCGAAAATATCGCTCATCCTTTTTTCGAAATCGTCGATCTTGGTGACCTGGAACTCAAACTGAGGTCCTTCGGTTTTAACCACCTGGTAGCTCTTACCAAGTTTATCTTTGTAATAAGGTTTATCGAGACTGTCTTTTTTAATATAGACCCTTACCAGGTTCTTATTGGTAACCAGCACCAGCCGGGCAACATCTCCCTTATCCAGCATATTGTTCCTGAATTCCATTTCGGAATCCAGTTTGCGGGCGTCAGCAGAAAAAGCAGCACCGAAGAAATTATAGCCGAAAAGGATCAGGGCAATGATACCCCAGACCCAGTATATGCTGAATTTAGGACCTTTCCTGGGGTTATTATCGTCTCCACCGGGTCTGGGCCTGAACTTTGGGAATCCGGGCCTTTCATTTTGTTTCATATTATTTTGTGGCATGTGATGGTAGTCCTTGGTCTTAGTATTAATGTTTGGGAAATAAAAAAGTTCGGAAAATCCGTTTAAAACATAGATCTATATTGATTATCCTTCGTGTTCTTCCATAGCGGCATCGCTCCACATTTCCTCCAGTTTGTAGAACCGGCGGGTTTCAGGCAGCATGATATGGACAACCACATTAATATAATCAATGATTACCCATTGTAAAGCCTGTTTTCCTTCGTGCTTATAGGGAAGTTCTCCGCATTTGTTTTTTACCTCAGTTTCAACGAAATCCGCTATGGCTCTCACTTGTGTTGTACTGCCTGCTTCACAGACGATAAAGAAATCTGCAACAGCTTCATGAATTTTCCGGAGATCAAGAGATATTATTTTTTCGCCTTTTTTTTCCTGTATGGCCTGGATAATGGTTTTTAAGATTCTGGCGTTCTTCGTTAACCGGTTTACACTTTTTGCCTTCCGGCTAACCAACATTGACAATTGTTCCAATAATCAGATTATTTTAATGATAAATAGTGTTAGGCGAGCTTCAACCAACCATAGGAATGCTAAATTCGCACCGCCCAAAAATAGTAATCTTTTGCCAGATCCCGCTATGGATAAACAAGCCGTGACAACATTTGACAATCAGTTGATTGAGCTGGATTCAGTGGACAGCACCAACAACTATGCCATGGGGCAGTTGCATGCTGGATTGGCTTCCGGGGGGCAGGTATATTTTGCGCATCAGCAATGGGCAGGCAAAGGCCAGCGCGGAAAAACCTGGATCAGCGAACGCGGTAAGAACATTTCAATGAGCCTGGTGCTGGATTCCCGTGCTTTGCCGCTTTCCGGTCAGTTTCTTCTCAGCGCAGCGGTATCCCTGGGTTGCCTGAAAACAGCACAGCAATATGAACCCGAAGGCTGGTCGGTGAAATGGCCCAACGACCTGTATTGGCGTGACAGAAAGGCAGCGGGAATTCTGATCGAGAACATCATAAAAGGAAACGAATGGCTGTTTGCAGTCATCGGGGTCGGGATGAATCTGAATCAGGACAGTTTCCCTCCAGCACTTCCCAACGCCGTTTCTTTAAAACAAATAACCCGTAAAACTTTTGATCCGCTGATTGCAGCCCGCGGGCTGGCCGCCTCCATCGCAGCAGAAATTGAAGTACTAAGAAAACATCCCGAATCCATTCTCCCTGCATTCAACGCATCCCTGTACAAACGCGGCGAAAAGGTGCGTCTGAAACAGGGAAATCATCAATTCAACACCCGGATAGAAAGCGTGAACGCGGAAGGACTGTTAGAGACGGAGGGTGGCGGGAGATTCAGGGTGGGGGAAGTGGAATTCGTGGATGGTTGATAGTTGATAGTTGATGGAGTGAAAGCTTAGTCAACACCTGCTTCCGTAACACGTTGGGGAATCGCTTCACAGGCTCGTCTATCAACTATTAACTATCAACTGTCAACTCTTTTTTCCCCTATCTCACAAAATGCAAAACCTTCTCCCCCACATTTCCCGCTTCATCCGTTGCCGTAATGCTTAATTCATGTTTACCCGGTGAACAATGTTCATCAAAATGATAGATGAATGCCCTGGCTTTGTCGTTGCTGAACAATAACCAGTGTCCGTCCAGGGTTGCCCGGAAATTTTTTATCTGTTTGAAATTATCATGAACCAGCACGGCAATGCGGGAACTCCTTTGCAGATTCGCGTTTTCAGCAACAGCAGGAATCGAAATGGAAGGAGGTTCTGTATCCGTGACCAATTGAAAACTTCCGAAATTCCGGAAAGCGGCCGTCGCCCAGTCGCCCTGCCACTGCACTTTTTTTACTTCCCCGTTTTCTTTGTCGAACCATTGCATCAGCACCTTGTTTTTATCCGCAACCGGTTTGGTCAGTTTTATTCTTACCGTAATGGAATCCTGAATGGGGACAGATGGCGTTCCTATCTGATGGAGGCGCGAAACCACGTTGGCGGTATTCACTTCCCTGGCCTGATAAGCCACGTGAACCGAATCATATAAAGATCCTTCTCCCAGATAAAAAGCACAGTCATCTGTTTCATATCCGTCGATCATTGCCGGATAAAACATTTTCCCCTCATACACGGGATTTATTTTTTCGCCTGGTTTATACTGAACCTTAAACCGCAGGCTGGAACTGTTTCCCTGGGCATCTTTCAGTTCTATCCGGATATCATGCGGCTTACCATCTTCCAGGCGGATATAACCTGCATCTTTTTGCTGATAAATGGAATGGTTATAACCCGGTAATTTGAATAACAACTGGTAGTAAGGCCCCCCGGTTTCCCGCGTGCGGTAATCGATATGCGCATTGATGCCCCGCGTATCGTTATAACTGATATGATTCATTCTGAATCCCGAAACCGCTTCCTGATTATCGTAAATCACTGCCTGGTAAATACCATTTGGATTGCCGGATCCGGTTTGGGTATCGAAACCGGAAATGCCAAAACCCACGTTGGGTGAAGCAGTATAAATGGTTGAACGGTCCGGATGATAATTCGAGCCGGCTCCTTTTACCGGATAAAAATCAGGCGACTGTTCGTAGATGCTTTTGTTCCGGTTATAAACGGCAAGGCTGCGAACAACCGGTGGTTTATTGTCCGGGATGGGTAATCCGAACAACATCGGATTCAGATTGATATCTTCCGGGTATTCCCGGATCTCAAAATGCAGGTGCGGCCCGAGCGAACCACCCATGTTTCCGCTGTAGGCAATGAGATCCCCCTTTTTAACAGGGAACAGGCCGGGCGGAACATCCAGAAAAACATCCCATCGTTCCAGTTCATATTGTTTTTTCTTTACCCAGGCTGCAAGTGCAGGATAAAAAGCATTCAGGTGCGCATACAGGCTAACATAACCATTGCTGTGCCGGATGTAAACGGCCTGGCCAAAACCAAAAGGTTCAACTTTTATTTTATATATATAGCCGTCGGCCGCAGCGTGTACCGGAAGGTTCACCCGCTGCTGCGTACGGATATCGAGACCCATATGATAGTGATTGCTTCTGAGCTCTCCGAAATTTGCCGAGAGACTGATCGGAATAGAAAGGGGATTTCTGAATTCAGACTTCGGATAGTTTACCGGTGGAAAAAGCTGCGCAGCTGCTCCGGTGCAACAGAAAAAGAATATCAGGTAAAGGCTAATGAATCGCATGGATGATCCCGTTTTTAGAATGGCGAAGGTCCTTAATCCCAATTAAGGATTCAAAAACAAGCTCAGGCTGTTCATAAATCTCTAATAACATGTGAAAATCAATGATTTTAAAAAAAATATTAAAATTGGTACAGCTTTTGGCATAAATAAGCTGTCTATATATTTAGAACCTTCTAAAAAAGGGGTTATGACTAAGTCCTCAAATAAAATGGCTGTTTATTTTGTCATCGGCGTTGGCTCCCTGATCGGAATGGTGCGCGGTGAACAGGCCAAACAAAAATGGGTCTTTAAGATCCGGTCAAAATACGATAATAAAAGACTGATCGCCGAAAAGCGTGAGCTGGCCCGGAACGGAGGCGTTTTACTGGACGATATCGAGATGGCTTCTTTTCACAAGAATTAACTCTTTTCAGCACTTTATTATAAGGTCCTGCAGCTGCGGGACCTTTTTTTATTCCCTCCCTCGCTGATAAATTTCTCCATGAACCTGTACAACCTTACTTTTGCGGAATTTGTTTTTACATGCCAAAAGATTCTACTATCGGTTCAGTACTCATTATCGGCTCCGGTCCCATCATCATCGGACAGGCCTGTGAATTTGATTATGCCGGCTCCCAGGCTGCAAGAAGCCTCCGGGAAGAAGGGATAAAAGTAATCCTGATCAACAGCAATCCGGCCACCATTATGACGGACCCCATGATGGCCGACAGGGTTTACCTGCTTCCCTTAACGGTGGAAAGTATAGAACAAATCCTGGAAGAGAATCAGATTGACGCTGTATTGCCCACCATGGGCGGACAAACCGCACTGAACCTCTGCAAGGAAGCCGCCGAGCTGGGCGTCTGGGAAAAATATAATGTCCGGCTTATCGGGGTGGATATTGATGCTATTGATACCGCAGAAGACCGCGAGAAATTCAGACAGCTCATGGTCAGGATCGGGATTGCCGTAGCGCCTTCGCGTGTTGCCAACTCGCTGCTCGAGGGAAAAGAATTCGCGCAGGATATTGGTTTCCCGCTGGTGATCCGACCCTCCTTTACCCTGGGGGGCACGGGAGGCGGCTTCGTGCTGAATAAGGAGGAGCTGGATGCCGCACTGGACAAGGGATTGAAGGCCTCCCCCATACACGAAGTACTGGTGGAAAAAGCCGTGCTGGGCTGGAAAGAATTCGAGCTCGAATTATTAAGAGACAAAAATGATAATGTAACTATCATCTGCACGGTGGAAAACATGGATCCCATGGGCGTTCACACCGGCGATTCGATAACGGTTGCACCCGCCATGACGCTTAGCGACACGGCTTTCCAGGATATGCGGAATAAAGCCATCCTGATGATGCGTTCCCTGGGAAATTTCGCCGGCGGTTGCAACGTGCAGTTCGCCCTCAATCCCGAAACGGAAGAACTCATTTCCGTGGAAATAAATCCCCGGGTATCCCGCTCTTCCGCACTCGCGTCAAAAGCCACAGGGTATCCCATCGCGAAAATCGCCGCAAAGCTGGCCATCGGTTATACACTGGATGAACTGAAGAACCAGATCACCCAAACTACTTCGGCATATTTTGAACCCGTGCAGGATTATGTGATCGTGAAAATGCCGCGCTGGAATTTCGACAAGTTCAAGGGGGCCAACGATACGCTGGGACTGCAGATGAAAAGTGTGGGGGAAGTAATGGCCATCGGCAGGAGTTTTACGGAAGCTGTTCAGAAAGCCTGCCAGAGCCTGGAGAATAATGCCGTGGGACTTGGCTATTATGGCAAGAGCCAGTTGCATGCGGAAGAACTGATCGAATATATTAAGATTCCGAAATGGGACCGGATTTTCCGGATCAAAGATGCGCTCATGCTGGGTGTGAGCGTAAAAACCATTTCGCAGATCACCGGAATAGACCGGTGGTTCCTGTTTGAAATCCAGAAGATCTGTTTGGTGGAAAAAGAATTGCTGAAATATAAGATGGACAGCCTGCCCATTGACCTGCTCCGCGAAGCAAAGAGCCTGGGATTTAGCGATATTCAGATCGCGGGTATCATGCAGGATGGGAATGAGGAAGTGGTTTTTGAAAAACGAAAAGCAGCAAATATCCGGCGCGTCTTTAAAATGGTGGACACCTGCAGCGCCGAATTCGAAGCCAAAACACCTTATTTCTATTCGAGCTTTGAAAACGGCGGCATCAGTGAGAGCCTGGTCAGCAACAAAAAGAAAATCATTATCCTCGGATCGGGCCCCAACCGGATCGGTCAGGGAATAGAATTCGACTACTGCTGCGTTCACGGATTGCTGGCAGTAAAGGAATGCGGATATGAGGCCATCATGGTGAACTGTAATCCCGAAACCGTATCCACAGATTTTGATATTGCCGATAAACTTTATTTTGAACCGGTATTCTGGGAACATCTCCGGGATATAATAGACCATGAGAAACCCGACGGGGTCATCGTTCAGCTCGGCGGACAAACGGCTCTCAAACTCGCAGAAAAACTGCAGGAAAAAGGAATTCCCATTATCGGTACCTCCTACGATAATATGGATATCGCCGAAGACCGCGGGAGGTTCAGCGATATGCTGAAGGAAATGGATATCCCCTATCCTTCTTATGGAACTGCTTATACCGTGGATGAAGCAGTGGAAGTAGCGAAGATTGTTGGCTTCCCGGTATTGGTGCGCCCCAGTTATGTGCTCGGCGGACAAAGAATGCGGATCGTGATAAATGATGATGAACTCGAAAAAGCCGTGATCAGCTTACTGAAACATATTCCCGGAAATAAAATACTGATCGATCATTTCCTGGACCGCTGCCAGGAAGCGGAAATTGACGGTATCTGCGACGGAGACGAATTTCATGTGATGGGCGTGATGGAACATATTGAACCGGCGGGAATACACAGCGGCGACAGCAATGCGGTGCTACCCCAGTTTAACCTTACTCCGCTGGTGGTGGAAACCATGGAAGAATATGCCAGGAAAATTGCCTTCCGGTTAAATATCCGGGGACTGATCAATATCCAGTTCGCCATTAAAAACGGAAAAGTGTATGTTATCGAAGCCAATCCCCGGGCTTCCAGAACAACGCCCTTCATTGCAAAAGCTTATCAGATTCCCTACCTGAACATCGCCACCAAAGTGATGATGGGCCAAAACAAACTGAAGGATTTTACTTTTCAGAAAAAGCTGAAAGGCTATGCCATCAAGGAACCGGTATTCAGTTTTGATAAATTTCCCGGAGTGAACAAAGAGCTGGGTCCGGAAATGAAATCTACCGGAGAAGCCATCCGCTTCATAAAAGATTTGAAAGATCCTTATTTCAGGCAATTGTATAAGGACAGGAGCATGTACCTGAGCAAATAGGATTATGCATCGACCAGTCCGTTGCGGATGGCATACATGACAAGTCCTACCCGCGACTTGACCTTCAGTTTTTCATAGAGGCTGTTGCGGTATTCATCCACCGTGCGCGGACTTACATACATTTTCGCCGCAATATCCTTGTAGGTGATCTCGGTGCAGATCAGGCGGAGAAAATCTTTTTCCTTTTGCGTTAAAGGCTGGGGTTCCTGTACGCGGTCAACATCCTTATGCAGGCCACTGATGATCTTCCCGGAAATATAATCGGAGAGATAGAAATTCTTTTTCATCACAGAATCCAGGGCATTTTTCAATTCATCCGGATCAATATTCTTCAGAATATAACCCTTGGCGCCAAGCCGGAGCATTTTGATGATCGTTTTTTCATCGCTGAACATGGAGAGCGCCAGGATCTTGATTTTGGGATAATTTTTGTTCAGCCAGCCGGCGGTTTCGAAACCGTCCATTTCCGGCATATTCACATCCAGCAAAACCAGGTCGGGAACAATATGCTGGGCAATTTTATTTTTGATTTCCCTCCCGTTATCCGCTTCGAACAGTACCATATAATCGTCGAAGGAACTGATAAGTTTTCCTAGTGCCTTTCTCAGCAGGGTGTGATCATCTGCAATTGCTACCTGTATCTGCCTGGGAACTGAAGCCATAATACTGCCTAAGATAGTTGATTCAAAGCTAATGCCACGGAGATGGTGGTCCCCTTTCCGGGTTCGCTCAAAATGGACATATTCGCACCAATCATCTTGGCGCGGTTCCGCATACTCTTCAGACCCAACCCGCTGGAACCACTGGTGGATTCCTTTTTTTGCCGGGTATTGAACCCAACTCCGTTATCCTGAATGGTCATTACAAAGGTATAATCAGGAGAATAAACAATGGACACATTTACCTGGCTGGCTTTTGAATGTTTAAGAATATTATTCATCATCTCCTGATACATGCGAAACAGGAAAATGGATTTTTGTTCGGGAAAATGAAACTCATCGCCTTCCACGTCGTAATTTACTTCCAGCAGGCCGGTTCTCCGGATGGAAGCAACGTCAAAATTAATGGCTTCCTGCAAACCGATATCTGAAATCCTGTCCGTGTGAAGACTTTTGGTCAGATCCGCCATATCGTGGATCACTTTATGGAGCATTTCTTTCGAATTCTGCACTCCTTCAAAAGCAGGGTGGTCCTTTTCGATCGGGGCAATGGACATCCAGAGTTTGATTACCGAAAGGGTTTGCCCAATATTGTCGTGCAATTCCTGGGCGATGGTCTTCAGCGTTGATTCCTGAATTTCCAGCTGGGACCGGAGGGCTTCATGCTCATATTCCTCCTTCATCCTGATCAGTTCCTGTTCCTGTTTCTGCCGTTTCCTCTGGTAGAGAAAAAACATGCCCAGGATAAAGCCGACCAGCAAAAGGGCCAGCAGGGTACCCGCGAGGATTACGAAGTAGATTTCCTGATTTTGATCCTGCATAGGAAAGCGATGGTAAATAATAGGTAAGATAAAATATTTATGATCATCAGGAGGTTCAATAAATTATTCAAAACGATTTTTGGTGCGGTTTTCATAAAGTCCACCAACCCCCAGTAGGGAAAGGTCACTACGTAAGAAAACAGAATTGCTGTACAGATCCAGAACGACGGTTCATTTTTTATATTGATTGTTTTGGGAAGCTGAAATAACTCCCAAAAATAAATAATGCAAAAAACGACAATCAGAATACAGCCGACGGTATAGATCTTGGATTGAAAATCACTTTCCGCGCTGAAATAAAACATATTGAAGATAGCTACGAGCGGATATGCGATCAGGATGAAAAGGAGTAAGGATTTTACCCTTTTGTTCTGAATGATCGACCTCAGGACAAAAAAGTAAAATATAAATTCAAAATTGGAATAACTGCTGTAGAGGAATCCGTTATGAATACCATGCTGACTCATGTAAAGTCCAATCTTCTGGACAAGGATAGTGGCAAGCAAATAAAACGGGCATAATCGCAGATACAATGGAGTCCCCTTTTGAAAAAAAGTCGTTAAGCTTAAAACAAAACTCGCCACCAACACGGATAGAACAATCACATCCAGCATAAAGACCGGTCTTTGATACAAATAAAAAAACCCCTGACAGGGGTTTTTATTGTGTAAAACCTGTTTTGATTTGATTTAAACTACCTCAATTCCGTCTTCGCCCTTATCAATAATGGTAATTCCAATATCTCCTCCACCGAAAGTGCCACAATGGGGCGGACAAAGAGCCGCCATATTAAAGCCAAGGATTGTTTCGGTACCGTTCCTGGTAATATAAACATCTTTATTGACCGTAGTGCCCATATTTGTTGTTCTGGACTTGGTAGCAACCATAACGATGCTCTGGCGGCCGGCATATTCGGGCTTTTCTGCATAATCCGCAGGGTAAGTCATAAAATAGAATTTTACCCCGTCGGCGCCGTACTGCTTCATATTGTCCAAAAAGCCTTGAACATCTTCAGCGCTATACCATGCGCTCAAAGAATCTGCTTTGCCAATACGCTCAGAATTGTGAGCCCATCTTTCTTTTTTGTACTCTCTTAAAACGGTGTCTACGAACTCGGTGTTGACATACTTGCCAACCCGGACAGCTTTTTTTTCTTTTGTGATCATTAGTTTGAAGTTTTCAGGAAGTGATAAAAAATTATAACACCCTAAAAATATCGAGGACTTCAAAGCAAATGCCCTACAAAGAAATGTTAGTCAAAGAATTACAAATTAATAATATTTGTAAGATGAAGAGAGTCAATCAGTACCGTTAAAAGACGGTCAAAAATACCGTCATTTAACGGTACAATTACCGTGAAAGCCGCGGACATTAACCCCGTAAAAAAAATGGAAATAACTGCGGGTTCACGCAGAAAAGCAGCTTGCTTCGCAGATGGGAAGATATTTTGCAGATACCCCGAAGGAGCAGTCATTATCATTTTTAAGCTGAAGATTCCTGAAAATTGTCAGTTGAACATATATCCAATTACAAGTTAACGGATTCGACAGGTTTTTCCTATACCAGTAAGCCCCTAAGGGTATTATTTAGAAAATTTTCTTCCAAAAAATGGATCATGAAAAATCATTTTCATTCCCATATTTGGAAAGAAGCGCCGTTCCTCCGGCTGCTCATTCCGCTGGCTGCCGGAATCCTTTTACAATATTTTTTGCCAATTACCAAATCCTTCAACGGCCTGATCCTGATTTGCAGTGCCTTACTGCTCACTTTTTCCCTGTTCCTGCCCCTGCCGTCATTTTTCGGATGGGGCTGGATGATGGGCCTCGCGATTCATCTTTCTTTCCTGTCCCTGGGGAGACTGCTGATGATCACCCGGCAGGACATTCCTGTTTCCCTGGACAATATTCCCGGCGGGAACGGATTGCTGATCGCAAAACTGGAAAACGAGCCGGTAAAAAAATCCGGATCCTATAAATCCATCGCCAGCATTCAGGGCCTTTGTTACGGTCACGCGTATTTCCGGGAAAGGGAGAAGGTATTTATTTATTTCAGGGGAGACAGTTTGCCCGCAGAACTCCATACGGGCGCTCTTATTATTTTCAGGAAGGATTTAAAGCCCATTGAAAATTCAGCCTTCTTTGGCGGATTTGACTACCGGCAGTACTGCCGGCTTAAGCATATCTACTCCCAGGTATTTTTAAGATCAGCTGAGTTTTCCATTCTGGGGTATGAAAATGAAAACCTTTTCCGTTCCTGTTTAATATCCTGGCGAAAAAACCTGCTCAGCATCATCCGCCGGTATATTTCAGGCGAAGCGGAAACGGGCCTGATGGAAGCCCTGATGATCGGATACACAGAGGACCTCGACCGGTCCCTGATGCAATCCTACTCGGATACCGGTGTAGTTCACATTATCGCTATTTCCGGGCTTCACCTGGCACTGATTTATCAGATCCTGCAACTGCTGCTGCGAAAAATAAAGGCCGAAAAATACGGCCGCTGGCTAAAACTGATTATCCTGCTCAGTGCTTTGTGGATTTTCAGCCTGTTAACCGGTGCATCCCCATCGGTGATCCGGTCCGCGGTCATGCTAAGTTCCGTTCTGCTGGCCGGAAATCTTTCGCGACAATCCGCCGTTTTTAATTCTCTGGCTTCCTCCGCCTTCCTCCTGCTCTGCTACGATCCGCTATGGCTCTGGGACACCGGTTTTCAGCTGAGTTATACGGCTGTGCTGAGTCTGGTTATTTTTCTGAAGCCCATCCAGGCCCTGTTCCGGTTACAAAACCGCTTACTTTCCGGGCTGTGGAATTCTGCTTCGGTGAGCCTGGCAGCCCAGGTGCTGACCACACCCATCAGTGTTTATTATTTTCACCGGTTCCCCAATTATTTCCTGATCAGCAACCTGCTGGCCGTCCCCTTGTCCGGCGCCATCCTGATTGGCGGGATCCTGCTCTGTCTTTTTTCTTTTTTCCCCCTTATTGCCGGAGCCATTGGCTGGATACTGGAAAAAGGAATTGGTTTTCTGAACGGATTCGTCCGGTATGTCGCCCTTCTCCCCGGTGCCGTAACTGATCAGCTTACGGAAAACGCATGGCAGGTGGCGATTCTCTATTTCCTGATCTGTGCCGTTTATTGTTTTTTGAGAACGGGCAAAAAAAAATGGCTCCTGCTGGGGCTGGCATCTGTTTGCCTGTACCTCATAATGAGGTTTTAGGCTGCTTCAACCATACTTCAAAGCCGAAGAAACCCGCCCGCCCTTACCGCAACAGGTATCCCTTTGTGAAGAAATGCAATTGCCGTAAATTTGCGGCTCCCGGATTCCGGTTGAATATCCCTCCGCAGGATACTAATCTCCCGATATGACCAAAAAAATTCAATCAGCTCTTATTTCCGTTTTTTATAAAGACGGGCTCGAACCCATTGTCAGAGATCTGCACGCCCTGGGTATCCGGCTGCTGAGCACTGGCGGCACCAGGAGTTTTATTGAGGGACTCGGGATTCCCTGCACGGGTGTTGAGGACCTGACCCATTACCCTTCTATTTTGGGAGGAAGGGTTAAAACACTACATCCTTCGGTTTTTGGCGGTATCCTGGGCAGAAGGGAAGATCCACAGGATCTGAAGGAAATGAAAGAATTTCAGATCCCGGAAATAGATCTGGTAATCGTAGATCTTTATCCCTTTGAGGAAACCGTTGCCAGCACAAAAGAAGAAAAGCTGATCATTGAAAAAATAGATATCGGCGGCCCTTCCATGATCCGCGCTGCCGCAAAAAATTTCAGGCATGTGGCGGTGATCGCGCACAAAAGCGACTATGCTTTCCTGGAGAAATTATTAAAAGAACAAAAAGGGGAAACCAGCCTGCAGCAAAGAAAAGAGCTGGCCGCAAGGGCTTTTGATGTGGTTGCAGGTTACGACCTGGCCATTCATCAATATTTCAACCCCGGGAATCCCGTTTCTTCTTCAGCAGAACCCGTTCATCTACGGTACGGAGAAAATCCGCATCAGCAGGCGTTTTTTGACGGCAACTGGAATACAATTTTCAGTCAGCTGCACGGCAAGGAAATTTCTTACAATAACCTCGTGGATATCGAAGCGGCGATACAACTGATCCGGGAATTTGAAGAAAAAACCGTTTTTGCGATCATTAAACATACCAATGTTTGTGGCATCTCCTGGCGCGACGGAACAGCAAACGCCTGGAAAGCCGCGCTCGCCGGGGATCCGGAAAGTGCATTCGGCGGCGTACTGATCTGCAGCAATGAAATTGACCAGGCGACAGCAGAAGCCATCAACGAATTATTTTTTGAAGTGCTGATTGCACCGGCTTTTTCTGCAGAAGCGCTCGGCATTCTGAAGTCCAAAAAGAACAGGATCCTGTTACAGCTGTTTCCCGGAACATCTCTGGGCAGACAAAGCCGCAAGTCCCTGCTGAATGGTATTTTAGTGCAGGACAGCGATCAGGGCAACTACCTGAAATGGGAGGAGGTTGGCGGCAGGAACAGTACAGCTGAGGAAAAGGAAGATCTCCTCTTCGCCAACCTGGTATGCAAGCATTTAAAGTCAAATGCCATCGCATTGGTAAAAAACAAACAGCTGATTGGAAAAGGCTGCGGCCAGACCAGCCGTGTGGATGCATTGCGTCAGTCAATAGAAAAAGCCCGGCAATTCAAATTTGATTTGAAAGGAGCCGTGCTGGCATCTGATGCCTTTTTCCCTTTTGACGATTGCGTAAAAATTGCCGCCGCCGAAGGGGTGAGTTCCTTTATCCAACCGGGAGGCTCCATCCGGGACAAGGATTCCATCGCATTCTGCAAAGAACAAAACCTGGCCATGGTGATCACCGGGATGAGGCATTTCAGGCACTAATATTCCCCTACATATCCCAATAAATCTCCTCCTTCAAAAAAATCTCATATACCTCTTTCCATCCCCGGAACATGGGATCGGTGCCGAAAAAATTATTATGCCAGATGGTTACCATCAGGCCATTCAGTTTTTTTATTTTATGGTAATAACCCATCAATTCCAAAAATGCCTCCCTTGGTTCGAGCCCGTTTTCGTAAAATGCATTGGCATCCATAAAACAAAATGGAAATAACTCCAGCGCGGTTTGTTTTTCCTGCTCCAGATCGTACCAGTAGAAAGAAGAGGCAATGGAAGCCCGGAACCCGTTGGCTCCGCCATAACCCATCGAAAAATCCCTGTCAATTCCTGCAGCGATCAGGTGCCGGTAGGTATCCGGCATAGTCATCCGGATATAATGCTGGCGGCTGTATTTCACGAGCCTGCCAGTAATATTTTCCAGGCAATTTATTTCTTTCTGTAAAACCTGTTCATCCTCGCCGCTTTGCCAGGAAGGATGAATCCCCACCCTGTATCCGCTGGCATGATAGGCTACCAGCGATTTCATTTCCTTCTTTTCAGGAGAAATATTCTTATCCACTCCTTTTTGTTTCCGCGCAAGGAGGAAAAAATAATAAGGGCGGGTCCGGCAATAGAGATGCAGGGAATCGAGCCACTCGTAAACATCAAAGGGATCTTTCTTTTTCCCGGATAAGACATCCCACCTGTCGCCCAGCCGGCTCCATTCCCCCTTCAAAAAAGACCGGGCAAAACCGCCGGCATTTCTTTTAAATCCCTTGTACTTGTAGGACCAGGCCATATCAATATCATAACTCGGAATAAATTTGAAATCTTTTATCCGGAAAAGCAATGACGGAAATTTTTCCTGTATTGTTTTTTTAAACTGTTCCAGCCAGCAATTGATGAGGGGGATGTCCAGGAATTTTTCCCTGAATGCCAGCGAGGACCGGTAGGAAAACCTTCCGTAATGATCAGGTTCATGCGGCAGCCATTCTTCATAACGGCTCAGCAGATAGAAAGCGGCCGCGAAAATATCGAAGGGATAGTCTCCATCCGTTTTAAAAAACGCGACCTGCTCCTGAAAATAAAAACAACTGATCCCCTGTTCCCTGATCCCGGTTTCAAAGAGCAGCGAATGAGGCCGGAGAAAAAATTCCTCTGTCGTTATACGGGTATCCGAATAGTTTATTTTGGGTCCGTTCCCGGCAATGAATAAATTTTTGTCGGTTGTCAGCCTGATGGGTTCATTAAAAATTTCCTTGCCGGTCAGCCCGGCGATATAGGATAGCCGGGGAGAATTATGGTGGCTATAGAGCAGCATTGTTTATGCTTTCCTGCTTTCTTTCCATTGTTCATTAAAGGTTTTTTGGGGGAAAATCAGGTCGGCTCTTTCTCCCGTCCACCCTTTGAACATCCGGTTGATAATCCAGTTTTTCATTTTGTGGTTTCCCATATTCATCCATTTGCGGTGCAGGCTGGCCTGCTTCCAGCCGCGCCAGGCTGCCTTTTCCATCCAGCCCGGATCGCCTTCCTGCACTGCTTCGTGCCTGTTTTCCAGCAGGATTTCATGCAGATTAATTCTCACCGGACAAACCTCTGTGCAATTTCCGCAAAGCGAGGAAGCATAACTGAGGTGATTCCATTGCTTCATACCCCGGAGATGCGGGGTGATTACCGCGCCGATCGGTCCGCTGTACGTACTTTCATAAGCATGCCCGCCAATATTTTTATACACGGGGCAGGCATTCAGGCAGGCCCCGCAGCGGATACAGTACAAACTCTCCCGTACTTTGACATTTGAAAGCAGATTGGTTCTTCCATTATCCAGCAGGATCACATACATTTCTTCCGGGCCATCGTGTTCGCCGGCTTGTTTTGGACCTGAAACAATGCTATTGTAAGAGGTAACACGCTGTCCGGTCCCAAAAGTGGACAGTAGCGGCCAGAAGAGCGCCAGATCAGTGAGGGAAGGGATCAGCTTTTCGATTCCGGTAATCACAATATGGGTTTTGGGAAACGCACAGCTGAGCCGGCCGTTCCCTTCGTTTTCCGTGATCGCAATGCTTCCGGTTTCCGCAATAATAAAATTCGCTCCGGTAATGCCGATGGCCGCTTCCGGATATTTTGTCCGCAGTTTATCTCTCGCCACGAGGGTTAATTCCGCAGGGGAAAGGCCGGGCGCCGAATGAAGTTTCTCATGGAAAAGCCGGGCAATATCTTCCTTGCTTTTATGCATTGCCGGCGTTACAATATGATAAGGAGGCTCGTGATCCAGCTGCTGGATATATTCTCCCAGATCTGTTTCAACACTTTCAATACCATTCTTCTCCAGAAATTCATTCAGGTGAATCTCTTCCGTTACCATGCTCTTACTTTTCACGATGCTGCGGCAATTTTTTTCCCGGCAGATTGTGATAATTTCCTGCAATGCGTCTTCTGCAGTTTCCGCCCAGATCACTTTTCCGCCCCGGCTGCTGAAGGCCTGCTCAAACCGTTCGAGTTGCTGATCCAGCGTCTCGATGGCGCGCCATTTTATATTTTTAGCTCTTTCCCTCGCGAGATTCACATTATCGAATTGTTGTTTCCCCTGCGGTACAACAGATTCATATTTACCAATATTAAAATTGATTTTTTTGCGGTGATCCAGATCAGCAGCCTTGATCCGGCTTTTATCTAAAAAGGAAGCAGCCTGCCCGTTAGTACTCATAAGATGAAGTTAATAAATATGACTGAGCGGAACAGGCAACTATTTCCCGTTCATGCCTGTCAGGCTTTTCATACTGTCAATTCCCCCGGTTACCCGGCATTTGAAAACAATCCTGACGCTGTACTTACAGGCATCATCGTTCCCGGAGTGCGCATTCTTCTGATAGAATTTCCTGTAGGTGGCCCGGTATTCTCCGATAATCACTTCATCGGTTATAAACATGGGTTCCTGGTAGAGCCTGAGCGACTGGGATTCGGGCTCGGCGAGGATGTTTTGCCGGTACACAGAGTCTTCCCTGGAAACTTTATAAATTTCGCGGTTCTTTTTATTCGCGTGCAGGGAACTGGTGAATCTGTCCTGGTGAATCTTTATTCCGACACCCAGGCCCACAGAAGCTCCCAGTCCGCTGTTCAGCAGCAGCGTATCGTCGTATTTAAAACATATACAACCCGCGGGAAAAAAATCAAAATGTATATTCTTTGGCGGCTTTACGAGTTTACCATTCCGGTATAAATAAAAATCGGCAATATTATTCTGCAGTTGCAGTTTCTTTTTACTGCGCAGTATCTTTTTTGAGTTCAGCGGATAACTGTAGTAGGGCAGCACACGGTAGGTTTTCCAGGATGAATCCGACTGGGCCCGCGCCCGGAAACCGGATAAGAAAAAACAGGCAGCGAAAACGAGGGCGGGAATAATTCTCATAGTCAAAATCAGGCTTTTTCCTTTAATTTATGTTTAGCAGCTGCTTCCAGGGTCAGATAAAATCCGGAACCGTATTTCCGGATCAGGGCTTCTTTCAGAAATTGATATACGGGCACTTTCATTTTTTTTCCCAGTTTACAGGCTGCCCTGCACAGATCCTCCCGTGGTTCATAATTCACGTATTCCAGATCCTGCCTTTTACTTCTGGAAATCTTTACCGGAAACAAATGACAACTGATGGGTTTTTTCCAGGAAATCTTTTTATCGAGATAAGCCTGTTCAATACCACATTTGATCACTCCCTGTTTGTCGCGGAACCCATAAGCGCAGATCCGGCCTCCGACGGTTGGCGTAACCCAGCCGAATTCCTGATCGTAGGAATAGAGGCCTTCCTTTTCCAGCACTTTCCTTCCTTCTTCCGTAAGATAAGGTTTTACCTGCTGGTAAATATCCCGCAGGATCTGCAATTCCTCTTTTTCCAGCGGTGCCCCCGTATCTCCATCCTCACAGCAGCCGCCTTTGCAGGCGTTGAGATCACACACAAACTGTTCTGCGGCAACCTGGTCGCTGATTAAAATATTGTCTATAGCTATCAAGGAGAAGTTTAATGATCCGCGCGCAAAGTTAGGAGAAAAAGAGGTTTAACCATATCAGTTGCGCCCGTTTTCCCACCGCAGTGTATTGATCATGTGGCGCATGTCTGTTTGAAGGAACTGGTTCACAATGCTTAAGGAATCTTCATTCGGGGTGGTATCGAAATAAAGGGCTCCCCGCAGGAAATGTTTAACAGAATCGCTCACGAAAAACTGGTTTGCCGTGGCTGCATTTCCGCCCACATGGAAAAAAATCCCATGTACGCCCAGGGGGGTGCTGATGAGCGAATCTTCAATAGATGTTGCTTTGTACGTGTTTTTATAAGTCATTTTGTAGGCATCTTCCCGGAGTTTGGAAAAATTATTTCCTTCCACTTTTTTGTAACTGATATAGATGCGGGCATGGAAGCGCGGAAAATCCACGTTGATCCAGTAAGGGTTTTCCGGTTTATCGCCGAAAAAAGAGGTATCCCGTATGATTTTCGCGTAAACCGGGTATTCAAATGAGTAGGGAAATTCAGGCAGACGGAAGGTCTGGTAGGCATGTTTTGGAAAATCGATGCGAAAATAACCCCGGGGTTTCGGGGTGTACACACTGTTGCAGCCAATCAGGATCATTATCAGGAGAAAGCCGTAAACGGAAGGGGATCTTTTAACCAATCGGGAAGGTTTTACTGTTTAATGAGCACTTTTACTTTTTTGATCCGGCTGCTGTCGGCATCCAGTATCGTAAACTGAAAATCCCCGCAATTGATTACATCGTTTACTTTGGGAATTTCACCGGCCAGTTCCAGGATCAGTCCGGCCAGTGAATCGGCATCTCCTTTTACCTGATCAAAGGTATTTAATGGAATATTCATTGCTTTGCAAACATCATTCATCATCCTTCTCCCTTCAAAAATAAAAGTTCCGTCTTCCTGCTTTGAAGAGCTGCCTTCGTCTTCATCAAATTCATCTTTTATATCCCCGATCACTTCTTCCATTATGTCTTCGAGGGTTACTATACCGCTGGTTCCGCCAAATTCGTCCACTACAATGGCAAAATGGATCCGGTCCGTCTGGAACTCCTGCATCAGATCCTTGATCATTTTATGTTCGTGCACAAAATAGGGAGCGCGGAGCAGGGCACGCCAGTCGTAGTAATCCGGCTCGTTGAGCCAGGGAATCAGATCCTTGGTATGGATCATGCCGGTGATCTCATCCAGGCTTTTTTTATATACCGGTAACCGGGAGTAATGCAGTTCTTCCACTTTCTGTTTCAACTGACCGAAGTTCAGACTGTCTTCCACCCCGTTAACATCCAACCGGGTTTTCATGATCTGCTTTACGGTGATATGTCCGAATTTGATAATCCCTTTCAGGATATTTTTCTCCTCTTCCGTGGTATCATTGTCAATAGCATGATCCAGTTCTTCGAGACTGTTGGCAGCAGAGCGCTGACTTCCGAACAAACGTTCGAGTTTTTCAGACTGACTGGCCAGCAAAACGCCCAGCCGTTTAAAGAGCAGATGGATGACCTCCGTGACGCCGGAAGTGTAAAAAGCAAATTGCAGGGTGTTCTGGCTGGCCCAGACCTTTGGCATCACTTCACCAAAAAGTATGAGTACAAAACTCACCATGATCACTTTGATGAGAAATTCAAAAAACCAGTAATCCTGCTTGAACAGGATGACCTGATCGATCAGAAAATTGGAAAGAATGATAATACCGATATTCAGCAGGATGTTGGCGATCAGCAAAGAAGCCAGCAGGGCCTTGGGTTCTTCCAGCAGATTCACGATCCTTCTCCAGGAACTGTCCTGTTTTGTTTTCAGGATATTGATCTCTTTATCACTTAGGGAAAAGAAAGCGATGCGTGAGCCGGAAACAATAAAGGACATGACCAGGAAAAAAAGAATCAGAAGCACCAGAACGGTGGTCGCCTGTACGTTGATGATGAGCAGTAAATCAGAAAGACCGCTAGCCGCTGACATGTTTAAAGGGTGATCCAAAATTTCCGGTTTCGTTAAAAATCCCTGCCCGCCACGCAACCACTAATACGGTCCGTTATTTCAGGATTGTAAATTTATACAAAATCCATGGCTATTTCCCTCAAAAAGGTAAATCGGGAGAAGGTTCTCCCATCGGTGCAGTATCCGGACCATTCAACCCTTCCAAACCTTCCGGGGGAGGAAGCGGAGCATGCGTTGCATCTGTCCGTTTATCAAGCATAATCAGATTATCCCCAACCACTTCTGTCGCAAATTTCTTATTCCCTTCCTTATCCTCCCAGCTGCGGGTTCTCAGCCGGCCTTCAATATAGACGAGGCTTCCCTTGTGCAGGTATTTGCTCGCAAGTTCAGCCAGTCCTCTCCACAGCACCACGGTATGCCATTCAGTTTGTGAAATGAGCTTTCCTGCCCTGTCTTTAAAGGTTTCCGTGGTTGCGAGTGAAAATTTAGCAACCCCGATATTTCCTTCGAGATATTGAACATCCGGATCCTTGCCTAAATTTCCGATCAGCATCACTCTGTTTACTCCTCTCATAACCTGTTTATTTAAATTTCCGGTATTTAACCATCAAAAGTTTTACCAGAATTCAGGTTTTGGGGAATAAAGCGCTTTTAAGATAGCTGCTGATCAGTCCGGGAAAGGGATATTGATCCAGTTCTGCGGCCGTGACACGCCGGTAATCCTGCAACTGCCCGGTTTGTTTTTTCAGTCTGATATGAACAAAACATCCGTGAATGGTTTGGTGCGTAAGTGTTTGGATAATTTCCGATGAGATGCGGAGGATCCGAAAACCGGTTTTACCGAAATTCTTTTGAACAAATCCGCATTTCCCGATCTGCTGATGAGGTATTAATTTCCCATTTTCCCATAGCACAAATTCATACAGGTTTTTCCAGATATCATTTCCCCTTCGCTCCCGGATCCAGTAGCTTCCGTCTCCGGCATCCACTATAAAATAATAAAACCAGCGTTCCTTTCTGGCCGGCATCTTTTCCTTTGCCGGAAGTAAATCCACCCAATGGTGCAGAAATGCCTGGCAATTTTTTGACTGCACGCAGGACGTACATAAAGGATTTGCAGGTTTACAGATCAGCGCGCCGAAATCCATCATGGCCTGATTATACTTACCCGGATCCTTTTTATCCAGCAAGGCATCGGCCAGCATCTGAAAAAGTTTTTTATCCTTCACAGACTTTACCGGCAACCGGATTCCAAAATATCTGGACAATACTCTTTGCACGTTTGCGTCCACCACCGCATAAGGCAGGCTGAATGCAAATGAAGCGATGGCGGCTGCCGTATAGGGGCCTATTCCGGGAAGCGCCAGAATTTTTTCATAATCCGCCGGAAAGCTGCCACGGTGTTCCTTAACAATTATTTTTGCAGCCGCCAGGAGATTCCGGCAGCGACTGTAATAACCCAGCCCTTCCCATAATTTGAATACTTCTTTTTCTTTTGCGACGGCGAGTGACTTCAGGCCTGGATATCTCCTGATAAATTTCTCATAATATGCCCGGCCCTGTTCAACCCGTGTTTGCTGCAGAATGATTTCACTCAGCCAGATCCGGTAAGGGTTTTTTTCTCCCTTCCAGGGCATCTGCCGGGTATTTTCCTTAGCGCTCCAACGCAATAATTTTTTACTGAAATCCATGTTAGCCATTGGAAAAAAGAATTTAAAAAAAGCTTATGCTGCTGATTATCAGCAACTTATAATATACTGAAAAGCAAGGCATTAGCAGGCAGGCCAATAAAAAAATAAGTTGTTCATGAGAAATAGATTGCGGATTAATTTTTTTGTTATATATTTAAAATCAGAAACTTATAAAACAATTGAGCCATGAGAAAGGCAGACCTCGTTAATCAAATTTCGGATAAAACAGGTATACCTAAGGTAGACGTTTTGGTT
>Ga0105241_10000292_pt1 | contig 37299 bp, 36 predicted proteins | sample KBSC64metaG_FD_80422 | JGI IMG/M metagenome (GOLD analysis project Ga0105241, IMG submission 80422) | Corn rhizosphere microbial communities from Kellogg Biological Station, Michigan, USA - KBS C6-4 metaG | ecosystem: Host-associated > Plants > Roots > Rhizosphere > Soil | place: Michigan, USA... | reverse complement strand
CGCAACGCCGGGATCGGAAGCGGCAGCACGCCGCGAAACGGAGCCGGGCTTATCGCGACCGACGCGGCGGCGAGGCCGCGCCCCGCGAGAATCATGGTAAGCAGACCGCCGAAGGAGTGGCTCATGATCACGGGCTTCCGATTCAGGCGACGAATGATCGCTTCCTCGTAGTCGGCGATCTCGCGGATCCCCTTGCCCGCGAGCGCCTCAGGGTGCTCTCTGGCCTCGGAGACCGTCTCGGGATCGTCGGGCCAACCCGGTGTCAACGCCACGTAGCCGGCGTCCTCGAACAGCGTCACCCAACGGTCCCAGCTGGAGGGCAGAAGCCAGAGCCCGTGTACGAAGACCACGGGTGTGGCGCCTGAGGCGTTCGCGCGCTCGACCTGCGCTACCTCGTGCTCAGTAATGGTCGATTTGGTGGTCGTGATGGTCATCTCCTCCTCCTCATGTTCTCGTCACGCCAGAACGCTAGTGGTGCGTTCGTGCCAGCTAGGACCAGGCAACATGTCATGATGTGACAAGATTCTTTATACGACGCACACCTGTCACATTTCGACGCGTCGTTCGGTCTTCGTTGCGAACGGCTAGCTATGGAGTTCGACGCCAATGGTGCAGTACGCTAACTACACCGGCCTGCTAATGAGCCTCCCGACCGTCGAAGAGGTTCTGGACATTCACGCGTCCGAGTTGGGGCACGACCTCATCGCGTATCGGAACCACGTGTACCGGGTTGTGAATCTGTGCCTCGCGATCGTGGGATACAGCCGCGTCGAGCTTGAGAAGATAGCTGTCGCTGCCGTCTTCCACGACCTCGGGATATGGACGAACGATACGTTCGACTACATCGCTCCATCAGTCGCGATCGCGCGCAAGCACCTCACGGCTCGAGGGATGGCGGACTGGATCCCCGAGATCGAGGCGATGATCGTGGATCACCACAAGGTCACGCCCTCGCACGCAAATCCGCAGTCACTGGTCGAATCATTTCGGCGCGCAGATTGGATCGACGTGTCGTGCGGGTTACGAAGGTTCGGCCTCCCGCGCACGTTCATCTCGGCTGTCGCCACCACGTGGCCGAGCGCGGGCTTCCATCGACGGCTCGTTCAGCTGACGATTGATCGATTTTGGAAGCACCCGCTCACCCCCCTGCCGATGGTCAAGTGGTGACGTCGCTAGTGCGCAAGGAACTCTCCTCGACGCTAGGAGGCGAGCAATTCAATAAGCGTTTTTTGAGGCCGCCAGTCGCTGCTTTTCTGACGAAACGACGTCGCATCCGCATCGACGAGTCCAACCAGTACCTCCGCCACAATCCGGCCACCAACAGGACCAAGACGATGACCTCCTGTACAGGCGTCGGCTTCGCGGAGGATGTAGTACCACAGAGGGGTCTCGCCCTGCCAGCCCGTGGAGGCGATGCCAACCTGCTCCGCGGCGAGCGGAGTTATACCCATATGCCTGGCCACGGCCTCGCCCGACGGAAGCCCGACACCCTGGCCGCGTTGCAGGTCACGGACGGCGAGAGAATGATAGTCATCAATCTCGCACTCACCGGTGACGGCTACCGGCATCTCAATGAGTGCCCTCACCAGCTTCCCGTCGATCTTCTTTGACCGCTGCGCAGTTGTCGCACTGGGTGCGTCGAAGAGCAGCGTCCAGTTGACTGTTCGCTCACGCGGCACCGCGCGGAATCCCAGGAGATCAGGAAAGAGCGGCACGGGATCAGTCTGCAAGTTCAACTGATAGCGGTGGCGAATCTGAGAGTGGCCGTAGCGATAGGCTGCGTCGGCAAACTCGAGCGGTATAAATCCGCCGTGCGCAGGGCGAAACCACCGAGGGCCTTCTCGAAGCACCAGATCTGCAAGGGTCTGTCCGACGAGCGCGGGCAGAAACTCGTTAAGAACGATCCATTGATAGTGCCAGCGCAACTGCCGGGCCGCTTGGTCGAACACGCGGTCGTTCGCCACTCCGGTGCGCCGAACTTCATCGACGAACGTGTTGTGAGCCTTGAGCATGGCGAGATGCAGCTGCGAGATCAGCATGTGGGAATCGTTGCGGGGGTCGCCAATTACTGCGATGCTCTCTGCGTTTCGTTGCACGTCGGCCCCGTCGGAACCAAGCAGGAACTTCGCCGGGTCGTCACGCTGGTAGAGGAACGGATGGCCAGTCGGCCCGTCGCCGTACAGGCATTCGAGGTTCAGTTGCGGGCTGCGCGCATTGTGCAATTCCGCCGTATCTGCATGGGATCGCAAGATGGACCGGTCAGCCGTGATATCGTGAGCGACAAATTGGCCGAAGATCGGCCAACCGGCTGCGGAATCCGCCAAGGAGTCCGGAGAATCATCCACGTCTCCACAGTCGCAGAGACCGCCTGCGCGACCAAGCGCGTGCAGGAATTGCTCATCGGCCTGAAACGACGGTAGCTCGGGGAACATCCGAGCATAACTTGCGGGGCCAAGCGGCGCATCGACGGCCACTCTGGCTCGCGCCGGCGACAGGCAGTGAGCTCGTGGTGATGTGGCGGCTTGGTTCATGAGCCCGTCCATTCTAGCCTTTTCTTGTGCAGACTCGTCTCCGGGTGTTCTCAATACCAGCTACCGGGCAAGACGTTTTTCGATACGCCGGTCCGGAATCAGCCAGATCAGCGCCGCGATAACAAAGATCACCTGGGCAATCCACGAGGTACGCAGGGTGGCGACGATGGCTACAAGATACAGCACCGGTGATAGCTTGCCCTTCCAATCGCGCCCGATCGCTTTCTTCAGGATTGAATCCTGCCCTTGCGCCCGGATGATCGCCTGCTGCAGCAGGTAGTACGCGATGGCGGCCATCAACAGCACGACTCCGTATAGCGCGGTGGGTACCGCGGTGAAATGGTTTTCCCCCATCCACCCTGTGGTGAATGGAAACAACGAGAGCCAGAACAACAGGTGCAGATTGGCCCAGAGTATTGAGCCAGTGACCGCAGCGCAAGCGTGCAGCATGTGATGGTGGTTGTTCCAGTAAATGCCGACATAAACGAAGCTCAAGACATAGCTGAGAAACACCGGAAGCAGCGGCGCCAAGTCTTCCAGCCGGCTGCCATGGGGTACCTTCATCTCCAGCACCATGATCGTGATGATGATGGCGATCACACCATCGCTGAACGCCTCCAATCGACCTGTGGTCATCTGTCCCCCTTTTGCCTTAGGCAGTTGATATTAAATCCGAGGAGGACGCGGATACCCCGAGCGAATACGTCATTTGTTGTTTCCGGTCGGCGGGGCAGAGTTCGGAACGGCGCCAGGGTCATCGAAGCCAGCAGCGAAATGGCTGTTATCGCAGAACGGCTTATTGTGGGATTGGCCGCAGCGGCAAAGCGCCATCCTCACGTCCTCGACCACCGAAGTTCCGTCAGAGGACCGCAGCTCGACGAGCCCGCGCACATGATAAGGCCCTCCGGGCGTCGGCTCGATCGTAGTGGGTTTCTGCGGAGTTTCAGACGGGCCGCCATCACGTCGTGTAAAGTGCAATGCCCCGCTCGGGCACCTCGCGATCACATCGGCGATCGCGTCAGCGCTGGCTGCGGAGGGCACGATCCACGGCCGACGACTGCTATCGAACACCGCCGGGAGCCCGCGTATGCACTCAGCCGCGTGGATACAGCGGCGCACATCGTAACTGATGTCGATAACATCACCGGCGTAATGACGCATCGTGTCGCTCGTCGCCATCAGCTTTCTTTCTCCACACGTCCGATTTCGCCTTCCACAATCACGCGGTACGTTTTGACCGGCTCTGTGGCAGGGCCTCGCAACACTGCGCCCGTGCACACGTTGAACTGAGTTCCGTGCCATGGGCAGGTCACCGTTGATCCGTCAAGTTTGCCTTCGTTCAACGGACCTCCCCGATGAGTGCATTTAGCCTCTGTGGCACAGAAACTCCCGCCGACATTGAATACCGCCGCGTCACCGACCAATAGCGCCGAACCGGACGGCACCGCGTCTATACGAAATTGGTTGTCTTTGAGGGCCTCGGATTTAACGGGTGAATCTGTAGCGTTTGCCTGCGTAGTGGTTTGCATCACTTGTCTCCCACTTCCTGATCGAGGTGTTTGACGCTTCCGTTCGCATTGGGAAAGGACCGTGACGACCCACTCATCTTGTGACGCGACTTGCCGTCACGTGTGAGACGGGCGATGACACAGAGCGGACTCTCACCTCGTCGCTTTCTATGACAGGACAAACCCACTAAATGTGACAAAGATAACCTCGAAATAATCCGAGCAGCGACCGTCACAAATCGGGGCCGTCATTGGTCTCTAGTGCATGAGCTGCGATGGATCATCGTCATGAATATGTTTGATTCAGCATCCCTCACCGTCGTGGGCAGCGAATCCGCGGTTTCTCAGGCCAGCGGGGGAATGCGTGCTCCTTTGGTTGGAACTATCACTTCGCTGGAGAGCCTCCGGGAGCATCTGCAATGGGCGATTGAGTTGGAGCACTCGACAATCCCTCCGTATCTCTGCGCGCTGTACTCGATTGAGCCAAGCCACAACTTGGAAGCCGTCGAAGTGATAACCAGCGTTGTCGTCGAGGAGATGTTACATCTGATGTTGGCGGCTAATCTGTTGAACGCTGTGGGTGGACAACCACGATTAGACACCCCTCAAATACTGCCAGGTTATCCTCGCCCGCTCCCCCATAGCGACCGCTCGTTCGAGATCTCTTTGTTCCGTTTCGGCCCTGATGCGATTGAGACGTTCTTGAAAATCGAGCAACCATCGCCGACGAGCGGGCCCCCGGAGGGCGATAGCTACGAGACCATTGGCCAGTTCTATGAGTCGATCAAGCAGGGGGTTCGCAACCTCTCTGCAACTCTCGGGGAGGCTAGTATCTTCTGTGGTGATCCAGCCCGGCAGGTCACTGACGAGCACATTTACGGCGGTGGCGGGCACATCATCGCCGTCAACAGCCTGGATTCTGCCCTCGCCGCGCTAGAGGAAGTCGTGGAACAAGGGGAGGGAGCGAACCACGCCCAGGTGTGGGATGGAGACAGCGACGTGTTTCATCCCGAACGGGACCAGGTCGGCCATTACTACCGCTTTCAGGAACTCAAACTTGGCCGAAGGTATCGTCGTGGAGACACCCCACGGTCCGGTCCGACCGGCGATCCGATTTCGATTGACTGGAGCGCAGTCCGGCTAATGAGGGCCAACCCGCGAACCTCCGATCATGCTCCGGGCAGTCCGATCCGTATTGCCCAGGATCAGTTCAACCATTCTTATTGCTCGTTGTTGCGAAGTCTGGAAGAGGCGTTCAACGGCGTCCCACAAATGCTCGGGGCCGCGATAGGAGCAATGTACTCCTTGAAGGCTCAGGCTCAGACCCTCATGCAGATGCCCACTGAGGATGGGCTTGCGACAGCGGGCCCGACGTTCGAATATGTTGCTCCCGATCGTCGCGCAAGCAGGCCCTAGTCCGCGGGGAAAGGCGCACCAACTGAACAAATTTCGGAGAGGGAAGAAAATGCCGATCAACGTGAGTAAAGACAACAGCATTCCGGCTGATGCGGATGCTTGCCATGAGACGGTTGCCAGTCAGGAAGAGATATATCTTGAGGAAACAGAAGAAGAGGTCCGCGCGATTTTGACCTCCAACGATCAATCGCCGTCACAACCAACAGCTCAATACTGGCGGAGCAAGATCGAGGAGCTCGAACTTGATTGGGAGGTAGAGAATTTCGATGACCAATGCTAACGACGATTCCCGCATAGGCGCAAATCTCGATGAACAGCTATACCATGCCGCTGAAGAACTGATCACCGGCGACTCTGATGATCCTCCACTCAGCGAAGTGGTGGTGGTGGAGATGCTTGAAACGACGCATGTGACCAAATAGACCGGTCTCTGAGTCGACTGTTAGGCGGAAAACGCTCGTCTTTTGGGTCTGGTTTCCACTTCTTTTCACCAACAATTTACTTTATTGGCTATTTGCCGGGGATGTAAAATGTGCCAACTCGCGATGGCAGAGGAATCCCAAACTCCTCCCTCCATTCGCCTTGGGGCAGAAACCGGCGAACACGACGATGGCCTTTCAGCCTTCGCCGGCGCACGCCCGCGTCTGTTCGGAATCGCTTACCGCATGCTCGGAAGTGCAGCAGAAGCCGAGGATGTCGTGCAAGACGTGTGGATGCGGTGGCAGTCCACGAATCGGAAAGTGGTTGAGAACCCGCCCGCATATCTGGCGACGACAACCACACGATTGTGTATCAATCTAGCTCAGTCCGCCCACACGCGCCGCGAAACCTACGTTGGGACATGGCTTCCCGAACCAGTGGACACCAGCGCCGATCCCGCAATAGGTGCGGAGCGCGACGAAGCACTCAAGCTTGCAGTCCTGCTGCTCCTGGAGAAACTCTCGCCCACAGAACGCGCCGCATATGTTCTGCGCGAAGCATTCGATTACCCCTATAGGCAAATCGCCGAGATCCTGCAAACGGAGGAAGCAAACGTCCGCCAACTCGTCTCCCGCGCTCGCAAACACATCGCAGATGGCCGCCGCGCGTCCGTCAGTTTGAACGAGCAGCGGCGTTTTCTGGAGGCCTTTGTTGCCGCCGCCCAAAAGGGAGACATGGCGGGACTGGAAGGCCTCTTCGCAGAGGATGTTGTTTCTTACTCAGATGGCGGTGGACTGGTGCGCGCGGCGGGAGTTCCAGTTACTGGTCGCAAGCGTGTCGCAACGTTTATTGCCGCTGTTTCCACCTGGTGCTGGAAGGGTGTGACGCTTGACTGGGTCGAGGCAAATGGACAGGCATCTGTTCTCATATTGCGCGATGGCGTTCCCATTGGGCTTACGATTGATGCCTCCTCGCAAGGCATCAATGAGATCATGTGGTTCCTGAGACCAAGCAAGCTGGCTGCAATCTCAAAGTCACCCCAAGGATTGCGTGACGGTTACGCGCCTTGACCGGCAGCTGCCTAGCACGCGGCCTCGATCACAGTGGCCGTCCACTCACACACATCGAAGGTCCAAGAATCCTTCCCGTTGTTGATTCCTGTCGGAAGGTAGCTCTAGAATCACCCACATCGCATCACCGTCACTCGTGCTCGGTGTAGACGACTGTAAAGCCAACCATCACCCTGCTCTAGTGTCTGCACCTGTGACGCAGTTACTAGAAACTCCGAGGCAACACTTGGCGCAAGCATGAACGTGGCTTCTCATAAATATAGTCTTTGGATCCTGCTGATCCTGCTCCCTTGTATTCAGTTGTACGGGATCGACCGTGATCAGAAACTCGCCGAACTGTACCATGCTGCCTGGACTTTCAAAGAGGGCGCCCCGTCGGAAATACATGCCCTGGCCCAGACAACAGACGGCTTCCTGTGGCTAGGGACCGCAACCGGATTGTTTCGTTTCGATGGAATTCGATTTCAGCCCTACAAACTCCAATCCGGGGAGGCCTTTCCGCAACGCAACGTGGTCTCTCTGTTCGCCGTACCAGATGGAGGCCTATGGGTGGGCTATGCCTTCGGCGGGGTCAGCTTCATCAAGGATGGGACGGTCACCGACTACGGCAAGACGGAGGGGCTTCCTTCTCGTGCGGTGTTGGTATTCGCACGTGACCGGCAAGGTGCGATTTGGATAGCGGCAGGAAAGGATGGGCTAGCTCGCCTAGAAGGTTCGCGTTGGAGAAGGATCGGAACCGATTGGGGATTCGCAGGCGAAGCCTATACCGTTTTCGTGGATCACGTCGGCACAGTTTGGGTGGGCACGCCGACCAGCGTCGCATATCTCGTCGAAGGAGGACACCAGTTTCAGATAGCGGCACAGCACCTCCTACCTTTTGTTCACAGCTTTGACCGAGCATCCGACGGCACATTATGGATGGCAGAAGGGGGCTACGGAGTCCGACCTGTTCCGTTGCCAGGGAAAGACGACGGAAGGTGGGGACCGGCAGTCCTTGTAGGATCTCAGGCAATCACATTTGACGATCAAGGAAGTCTCTGGATCACCAGCTTGGGCACTGGAATTCGTCGGGTTCCGTATCCGGAGCGTCTCCATCCACCGAGGATTAAAGGGCCGTCTGCATGGCAGTTCCACAATTCCGAGGTGGAGGCGTTCACCCAACGGGATGGTCTGACAAGCGATTTCGTATATTGCGTGCTGCAGGACCGCGAAGGCAATATATGGATCGGCACGAGCGGCGGACTAGATCGATTCCAACAGAGCCCCATCGTCTCGGTTGCCCTTCACCCAATTTCGTATCGGGGTGCCCTGCCGATCCCATCGTCGCACTCTTTTACAACACGAGCGCTGGCGGTGGGTGACCAAGGGGCGCTTTGGGCCGCGGGTATGGGGCCTGAGGTTTTGCTGAAGATTCAGAATGACAAGATCGTGACGCAACTGCGTGACCGGCCAGTCGATTGCGCCTATCGTGATCCGAATGGCGTCTTCTGGCTAGCGACTCCATCGTCCGTCTTACGCCTCGCCCAAGAACGTTTGGATGGGATTGGTTCGAAGCCGGGAGCAGCAACCTACAACTACCATGGCGCTGTACCTGCAGGGCAGGGACTAATACTGCGCCAACTCGATCTGCCAACAGCGGGCGGGATCGCTGTGAGTCCGCAATTGCGCGTTAACGCTATCACTCAGGACCGGTTGGGCAGGTTGTGGATATCGATGGAGTCAGGAACTTTTCGACTAGAAAGGTCCAGTTGGACCAGCCTCGAGAGGCTGGGTGGCCCGCAGGGCACCGCAACTGCGGAATTTACGGACTCAGAAGGGCGCATATGGTTTGGATTCGCGAACACGGTGGCGATGCTGAATGGAGATAGAGTCAGGGTTTTTTCTGGCAAGGACGGCGTTCAGATCGGAGCCGTCACGTCTATCCAGGGCAAAGGGACGAAGATCTGGATTGGTGGCGAGTTCGGTCTGGAGTTTTTTGATGGCAGCCGTTTTCAGCCGGTAACTCCATCGGATGGCAGTGCCTTCGGCGGTATTTCCGGAATCGTTGCCGATCCTGAAGATGGGCTATGGTTTTCCGACAATCGGGGAGTCATTCACACTCGCGAAGCCCAGCTTCGAGAGTTGGGCGCCGGCAAAGTGGAATTTGAGACCTTCGGTTTGCTGGATGGGCTGAGCGCAGAACTTAGGGGACCCCTCGCCTCACCGTCGGCCGTGCAAACAACGGATGGCCGCATTTGGTTCGCCACGACAAACGGGCTTGCTTGGATCAATCCAAAGCGTATTGTACGGAACACTGTGCCACCGCCAGTATCGATTGAGTCTGTTATTGCTGACGGCAAGAAATACTACAACTCGACAGTCATGAGGTTGCCGCCACGAACTGCAAATTTGCAAATCGCCTATACGGCCACAAGTCTCACTATTCCAGAACGGGTTCGCTTTCGTTATAAGCTTGAAGGACAAGACGAGGACTGGCAGGAACCCGGCGCGCGACGCGAGGCTGTTTATACAAACCTGGATGCCGGATCATATAGATTTCACGTAATCGCCTGCAACAATGATGGTGTCTGGAACGAAGCGGGCGCCTCTTTGGAATTTTTCGTCCTCCCAGCGTACTACCAGACCACATGGTTCCGAACACTATGTATCGGTGCCTTTTTGGGACTGCTATGGGTGCTTTATCAATTACGTGTTCGCCAACTGCAGCGGAAGTTTGCAATGGTGGTTGAAGCTCGAGTCGACGAGCGCACACGTATCGCTCGGGAGCTGCACGATACAGTGCTACAGAGCTTGCATGGGCTTTTGATGAGTTTTCAACGGGCCGCCAACCTATTGCCTGACCGGCCGGTTGAGGCCAAACAGAGACTGGAAGGCGCGATCGATCAAGCAGCTCAGGCGATCACCGAAGGCCGGGAGGCGGTACAGGGATTGCGACTATCCACAATCGTCACCAACGATCTCGCTGTAGCCATTCAAACTCTCGGCGAGGAGCTTGCGGCCGAGCAAACTAGCCAGGATGCTCCTCTCTTCAATGTTGCGGTCGAGGGCACGCCACGTGACCTCAATCCGATCCTGCGTGACGACGTCTATCGGATTGCAGGCGAGGCGCTGCGCAATGCATTCCACCATGCCCAAGCACGGCGTATTGAGGTGGAGATACAATATGATAAGAATCATCTGCGTCTGCGGGTTCGGGATGACGGTAGGGGTGTAGACTCGGACGTCTTCATTGAAGGACGCTCCGGACATTGGGGACTGCAGGGAATGCGCGAGCGCGCCAAACTTCTAGGCGGGCAATTGGAAGTCTGGAGTGAGCTCGATTCTGGTACGGAAATTCAACTCAGCGTTCCCGCCTCGATTGCCTATCTCGCCTCCGTTCCTCGACAACGAGAAAAAGAACGGCAATAAACCTGTGAGTGATGATCTCAAATCGATTCGAATTTTGACGGTCGATGACCATCCTGTGGTCCGCAACGGGATCGCGGGACTCGTACAAGATCAGCCCGATATGCTCTTAGTCGGTGAAGCCTCCAACGGACGCGAAGCTATCCAGCAGTTTCGGGCTCACCAGCCGGATGTGACTCTAATGGATTTGCAGATGCCGGAGATGAGCGGAGTCGATGCGATCATTGCGATTCGCGATCAGTTTCCTCGGGCACGAATCATCGTGCTTACCACCTACACCGGTGACGTTCAGGTAGTACGCGCTCTCAAAGCAGGGGCTCAGGGATACCTAATCAAAAACCTCTTGCACAAGGAACTTCTCGATGCAATCCGGAGAGTTCACTCGGGCAAAAAGATCCTTACCCCGGAGTTGTCTTGTGAGGTCGCTAGCCACGCGGCGGATGATTCACTCACGCCCGCAGAAATCTCCGTTCTACGCCTGATCGCTGAAGGGAATGCAAATAAGCAGATTGCCGCTCAGCTTTCGATCAGTGAAGAGACGGTCAAGAGCAGAGTTAAGAACATCCTTTCAAAATTGGGCGCCAATGATCGCACTCAGGCGGTCACGATAGCACTGAAGCGAGGCATCATCGAACTGCAATCACTCTAAAGAGTGAGCGGATTTCCCTATTCCGGGGCTGTTCCTCCCATTCTCGAACATGCCATCCTTTGTGGTTCCGTCCCGTGTGGGACGCTCAGTGCGGTAAGACCTTTTGAGACGACTATTCTCAACGTTCGCTCATGGTTGGCCTGGTGCCGGGCTCTTGTTGTTGCGCCTGGTCATTGCCGTCGCTCTCGTATATCAAGTGAATGTCACGCTGCCGACTGGGCATTCGCTGCAGCCCGCCGTAATCGCAATACTCACGGCGATGGCAGCGATTCTCTTGCTCGTAGGTGTTTGGACTCCCATCACCGGAGCGCTCACGGTACCGATTGAACTACTAAACATCTTTGCACGCGCGGACAATCCTTGGATGTGCGTATTGCTGGGATCACTGGGCATATCTATAGCAATGATCGGACCTGGCGCCTGGTCTGTGGATGCTCGCCGCTACGGCTGGAAGCGCATTGATCCCCAAGATCGATAGATTCGCATGGTCCTGGTTTAGAGCAATTCCCCTCATAGCGCTTATGGAACTGCCCAACGTTTTCGCGCACACATAGCCTGGTCGTACGCATGGCTGTTCGGATGGAAGCGGATCGAGCCTAAGTAACGGACTTACGCATCACGATTGAACCTTCTTGAACGAGTGTTTCCCGATCACCCGAACGAGGTACCCCGAATCGCTCAGAAATAGTCATTGCTAATCACTGCATCTGGAGTTTCCGAAACATCGGAATCAGTCAGATACTCGCCAACGACCGTCCCCGCGGGTTCCGGGGCGGAGTCAAGGAGCGAGTTATGAGTTCAGCTGCAATGACGGGAATTCATCAAGTAGACACTCTTCCGCCGAGCGTTTCCTCACTTCCCTCTGACGTAGAGATGGGTAAACACGACGACGGCTTTTCAGTTTTTGCCGACGTGCGTCCGCGTCTCTTCCGCATCGCCTACCGTATTCTCGGATGTGCTGCGGCGGCAGACGATATCGTGCAAGACGTCTGGGTACGGTGGCAGTGTACGAATAGGAGCGTGGTTGAGAACCCGCCCGCATTCCTGGCGACGACAACTACGCGATTGTGTTTCAATCTCGGCCAGTCCGCCCATTCGCGCCGCGAAACCTGTATCGGGACTCTGCTTCCCGAACCAGTGGACACCACCGCCGACCCCGCATTAGGTGCGGAGCGTAGCGACGCTTTGAGGCTTGCAGTGCTTGTACTGCTTGAAAAACTCTCACCCACAGAGCGGGCCGCGTATATTCTGCGCGAAGCGTTTGATTACTCCTACCTCCAGATCGCGGACATCCTGCAAATGGAGGAAGCAAATGCCCGCCAGCTTGTCTCCCGAGCTCGTAAGCATATCGTCGATGGCCGGCGCACGCTCGTCAGTGCGAGTCAGCAGCAGCGCCTTTTGGATGTGTTTGTCGTTGCCGCGCAAAAGGGGGAAATGGCCGCTCTCGAAAATCTCCTCGCTCAGGATGTTGTTGCTTATGCGTGTGGAGCTGGGATCGCTCGCGCGGACGATTTGCAGTGTCTGGGCGCAGCCGCGTAGCAACAGTTAATTACCGTCACGTCACATGTTCTGGATGAGCGTACACCATGTCCGGGTCCAGACAATTGACGGGCAGCAAGAGTTCTGCCTTAACGACGTTTGATCTGCAGCACCGCGATCTTTGACGTTAGAGTTGTCGGACGCATGCCCAGGATCTCGGCAGCGCCTCCGGGACCGTAGATCTTGCCACCACTTCGTTCGAGTGCTTTGACGATGCTTGTACGTTCAAGTTCAAGGAGTTGCGCACGCGTCGAAACTGAAGTCGTTGGCTTAAGCCCGGCAGTTGCTAGGTCATTTGATTCACGTAGGCTAAAGCGAAGCGGCCCGCCTCCCGCCAGTATCACCGCCCTCTCAATGACATTTTGTAGCTCACGGATGTTGCCCGGCCAGGCGTAGCGCGTGAGGTCATCCACATTGCTCCGTGTCAGAACGGGGACGGGACAATGAATCCTCTTTGCGGCTTGTGCGAGAAAACTGGCAGCGAGAATTGGAATGTCCTCCAGGCGATCTCGAAGCGGCGGTACCTTAAGCGGGAAGACTCCTAGACGAAAATAGAGATCGTGGCGAAAGCGACCTGCTTCGACCTCTTGTTCCAGATCGCGATTGGTTGCGGCGATCACCCTGACGCTAACGTGCCTCGTACGATCTTCTCCGACTCGTTCAAATTCTCCTTCCTGTAACACGCGGAGGAGTTTGGATTGCAATTCGAGCGGAATTTCGGCCACCTCATCCAGGAATAGAGTACCTCCGTCCGCAAGTTGAAACCGGCCTACGCGGTCGCGCACTGCGCCTGGTGTGAAGGCGAGATCAAGAGCACCGATAGAGCCCAGAAGAGAAAGCGCCACAAGTGCTCTTCTCCGTCCTGCACGGTCTGCTTTTGTTGTGACGCCGATGGTTGCCAGAGCTGACCCCACAAGGCCGACGGCGACAACCATGCCAATGTTGAACGAGGAGAGACCGGCCCGGAACAGGTAGATGCCGAGAACTACGCCGGTGAGGCCGAAGGTGAACGAACGCAAGAATGCCGCCGTATTAATAATGAACAGGTCTTTCGAGACCGGTACCTTCACGGTGCTTGACGCGCGTACTCGTAGAGTGCGTCGTAGACTGGGAATTGTCGTACTAGTCGTTCTTCGTCGGAAAGACCCAGGGCAGCAAAACCTTCGGCCACAGCCCTCAGTCCGATCCCTTCGACAGCAACCTGTTCCTGGCCTTTGATGTCGGCGGCGCGGACGATCAACGCGAGACGTTCGAGACCTGGTGCTTGCAGGTGGTAGTCCTCAATAATCGCCTCGAAAGAACAGCGCACTCCGTGATGATTCAATTTCACTTCTGAAAGCCGCGGTGCGTCGAACGGCGTCGCATTCTCGCGCGCGGCCGTTTCGAGGAGTTGGCTCTCGTCGACGAACAAAAATTGAGCTTGCGGGTCGATGAAGCGACGGATCAACCACGGGCAGGCGACCCGATCTACCTTGATGTGTTCACGAGTAATCCATTTCATGATTGCTTTCCGAATCTCTCGGCGCTGCGAGTTTGGTTCCCGGTAGCTGCTAAGGACCATTGACGGCTTCGTACACAACCATACGTGCGACGGGTTTTCCGTCCTCTTCCTGCTCAGGGGTATAAACGCGGTGGGTCTTCGGATCGACGGCAAGACTGTGAACAGCATGCTGGACGCGAAAATCTTCGAGCTTGCGGTAGTGGTCTGGATCGTCTTGATGGAATACGGACAAGGCGCCGCTGTAGCAGGCGACATAGATGCGGCCTAGACCAGCATCGAATTTGATGAAATCGGGTCCATCCGCAAGCGGCAGGAAGGCGATTGCGGCATGCTTGTCCAGATCGAAGACGGTCATTAGGTTGTTCTCTTCACAAGCAAGAAACGCGCGGTGATGCTCTGGGTCAAGCGCCATTCCGTGATTGCCCTTGCACCGTCCAACGGAATATCTCTCTACCACCTTGTCCGTCAGAGGATCGATGACCGCAAGGATGTTCTGATCTTGCAGATTGACATAGACCTTGCGGGCAACGGGATCATATTGCGGCATCCCGGTTTCACTGCCGAAACGCAACGTGCCTACAATCTCGTCCTTTTGTACATCGACGATGGCTTCCGCTTTGCCCCGTTCATCCGAGACGTAGAGCTTATGAAACGGAGAGGCATAGGTGCTGCCGTCCGGCTTGGATGCAGTTTTGAGTTTCTTGACGACCTTCATCTGTTTGAGGTCAACCACACCAATCGTGTCGTCGTGCGCGTTCGAGGTGTAGAACTTCTTTAGTTCGGGGACGTACTCCACTCCCTCGACACCGGGTGTGTCGGTTACGACCGCAACGATGCGGTTGGACCGCAAGTCGATCACATAGGTCTGTTCTGCGGCCAGATGCGCGGAGATCAGGTAGTGATCGTCCTCATCGATGGTTAGGTAGTCAAACCTCTGTCCAACGGGGCCTGGCAAATCGAACGCGGTGAGTTTCTTCAAAGTCGGCCCCGTCTGACCGAATCCGGTCGCACCAATTCCGAGAAGGAAAGCGGCAGTGAACAACAGGACATTTGTTCGCATCACTCACCTCACTACATTCATTACTTCACCGCTACATGACTCAATGCCGCCTTGATTCCCGCAGCAACCGATTCTGAGCTACCCATTGCCCAGAAGTGCATGAAGAAAAGGCGAGGCTGCTCTGTAAGCATGTGGCTGTGCAGTGCTGTGATTGCAATGTCGTGTTCTTCGAGTGCGGAGATCACAGGATTAACTTCCTCCGCCGTCAACACGAAATCCCCGGTTGTCGCAACTTTGCCCGTCCCGGCCTCCTGGAAGTTGATCGCCTCGGCTACGCCTTGCGGCGCGGTCAGTGTCATTCCGTGATCGGTGATCGCCACTCCACGAGGAATCCCGTAGGAAAGCACACCCCCCGGCAAAGTGGCCCTTCGTGCCCAACGTGTCTTCGATTGTTTTTACAAATCCTGGAGGCTCCGCAGTTGTTGCTGGCGGCGCTGGCTTGTCGAGTGGCGTCTTCGACTCCGCCAGGGCGGCATGGAGAGCATTCGCCAGTTCCACGGCCTTTCCGTGGCCCATGTAATGCATGTAGATGACACGTGGGGTTTCATTTAAGACATGATTGTGAACGGCGGTGATGTCGAATCCCGCAGCTCGCAACTTCCTCATAACTGGCGAGAGTTCGTTCTCCAGGAGAACCAGGTCGCCCATAACCATAGCGGCATTGTCATTCCCAGCGAACGCGGCCCAGGAGCCCAGTGCCAGTCCTGGTTTTATCTCCACGCCGCCAACCGACACATGAAGATCCGTGCGTGGAAATCCTAATCGGTAGACATCGCCAGTTTGCTGGCCAGAGCGGCCCATAGCTTCGTCAATTTTGGCAGTGTCCAAGCTCTGGGCCACCACGATCACGGGAAGAGACAACGCGACCGAAAGAATCAGCAGACGTAGTTTCATAAAAAGTACTCCTTTCATATCTTGGTTGCGCTGGGGCGAAAAGCCCATTCGCCGTTCTGGAGTCAGCCGAGAGACTTGTACAGCCCGTCAGCCAGTTGCATCCCTCGCTTCAGAAGTTCTTGATCGCTGAGGCCTTCTCGGGCCCAACCCTTCATCACCTCATCGATTCCGAAGCCCTCTTTCCGGCCAAACTTCTCATCGAAGAGATCCGCATCGTGAACCACTTCCGCCACGACCAGTACTTTCTTGTCGCGAATATGAAAAACCTTGAGCAGCGTTTCAAAAGTGCAGTCTTCGCCACGGTGCCCAAAGCCCCCTTCGTACATGTCGAACGGGACAGCTTTGGCTGGTTTCTTGTCCTCTGGTGCGAAGGCGAATTTGGCCTTAGGATCAATGAACTTGCGGATCAGCCACGCCGAGGTTACTCGATCAATGCCTGGCCGCGGTCGAGTAACCCATACTCGGTTTCGATATTCCGCCGGTGAAACATTGGCAATCTCTGGTGCGACTGATTTTGTTTCGGATGCTTTAAGGGAATTCAATGCCTGCTCGACCTGTTTGCGAAGAGAGCTGCCGAAGAAGTCGATGGAGACGATGTCTTGGAATCGCTGCCGGAGACGCGTGATCCGCGATGATTGCTTGGCGGAACCCGGATTTCGAAGGTCCTTGAGCAATTCCCGATAGTCCCGGTCACGGGCATCGGAAAATCGCTTCTTCATCCGCGCGAAGGAACAATTGTCGATGGACTGAACTTCAAGAACAGAAGCTTCGCCACCCTCGGTTCGGACCGCCGTCGCCAGCCATTCAAATCGTTCACGGTTCTCCTCAGTATTCGGCAGAAAGTAGCCAGAGTTACCGAGCGGCAATGCTCCATACCGCTGCAGTTTCCGCCAAACCGTCACTCTGAGACTGGCTCCCTTTTTCGCCAAACTGAACACCAAGAGAAGCCAAGGAGGCGCGTTCTGGTTAGTAACTCTCATTGCTGCACGTTATATTCATAACAGATCGGCACCTGCAGGTTCAAGGCCTACCATTTGGGCGAGCGCCTGCCAATGCCTAGGATGCGGACGGTGGCCCTGCCGGATTCGACCGGCATACCAACGCGACACACCGATTCGTGATCGAATCGCGGATGTTCGAATGCTTCCGAGCAGCGGTTGGATTTGTTGAGAGAACACTGTGCTCGTAAGCAAAGCTGGCTGCTTTGAGGCGTTCCATTCCGAGCATGATCCTTCCGGTCGTCAATATCATCCTCTTGTATTTTCTCTGTTTCAGCGATTGGCCGGTACTGAAGGAGTTGAAGGCCTCGCTACGGCCGCTTCCGTTCCCCGAATCGCAGCGCCTGATGGCCGTCCGGCTCACGGATCCGAAACAAGATATGTTTGGCGCGTTCGGCAACGCGGACTTCATTGCTTTCCGTGACCAGCAGAAGAGCTTTTCTCATGTGGCTGCCTATGGTTCAGGGCTGAGCGAATTTAACTTCAGCAACGGCAGCGAGCCCGGGCGCGTACGCGGCGTAGCGGTAACAGCGGACTTCTTTGAGACTCTCGGGCTTACTCCCGAACGCGGCCGTACCTTCCAGCCGCAGGACGACCGCGCCGAAGCGCAGCCCGTGGTCGTAGTGAGTCACCAGTTCTGGCAGAGACAATTGAACAGCGACCCGAAGATTGTCGGAAGTGCGATCAAGCTCAATGGCCGCTCGTACGTTGTCACCGGCGTCATGCGACCCGGCATCTGGTACCCGCGGAATGAATCGGTAGATGTCTGGCCGCTCATGCGCATTCAGACACCGCAAGGGCGTCCGCCGTACTATCTTGCCGTGTTCGGCCGGCTGAGACCTGGCGTGAGCCCGCGCCAGGCCGCAGACGAACTCAGCACAATCGCGCATGAAGTCGAGCAGACGTATCCGAGTTCGACGGCGTGGGTCGGCCGCGTGGAACCTTTGAAGGCACGCATGACCCGGAACGTTCGCACGGCGCTGTGGGTGATGCTCGCTGCGGTCGCTTTCGTGCTACTGATTGCGGTTGTGAATGTCGCCAACCTTTTGCTGGCGCGAGCCACGGCCCGCCAGAAGGAGATCGGCATCCGCGTCGCGCTGGGTGCCTCTCGAGCGCGCATTATCCGCCAACTCGTTACCGAGAGTCTCATCCTTGCAGGTGCCGGTGGCTTTTTCGGTGTTCTCCTCGCCGCGCGGGCACAAACGGCGTTCGTGTCGCTGGGCAGCATGATGCGCATTCCGATGGCGTGCCAGGCGACGCTCGACGCGCGAGTACTCTTTTTCACGCTTGGCATCAGTGTGGCCTCAGGCGTTCTGTTCGGACTGGCGCCCGCGCTTCATGCTGAAGGTGGATCGTTGAACGATTCCCTCCGCGACTCCACGCGCACTAGCTCGAGTGCAGCCGGACTGAGTGCGCGGCGTGTATTGGTTGCGACCGAGTTCTCGCTCGCCTTGGTACTGCTGGTTGGTTCCGTGTTGCTGATCCGCAGCTTTGTCCTCCTCCAGGAGGTAAATCCAGGGTTCAACAGCGACCACATCCTCACCGCGGAGATCACGTTGCCTTCCGCGCTCTACCGGGATGACAAAGCCATCATCGCTTTCTGGGATGAATTTCTGCGCCGCACGAACGGCCTGCCCGGGGTTAAGTCGGTCTCGCTGACGATCAGCCTGCCGCCAGACCAACTTGCGCTCACTAATCCCTTCACCGCCGAAGGACAGAGCTATGACAAATCGCGTCCGCTGCAACTCGCGGAGGAAATGGCGATCGCTCCCGGGTATCTCTCGACACTCGGCGTCCCCATTCTCGCCGGCCGCGATTTCAATGACGCGGACCGCAGCAAAGCGCTCGATCCCATCATTATCAACCGGACGCTAGTGGAAAAGTATTTCTCCGGCCAGGACCCTATCGGTCGGCATCTACAGACGGGCGATCCACGTCCTGAGGCGCCGACGGAGACGATCATCGGCGTCGTCGGTGACGTGAAGTACTCCGGGCTCGACGCTCCACCGACGCCGCAAGCCTACAAGATCTACGCCTCGGGATGGGCCGATTTCTGTCGCCGGATGTTCGTCGTGGTTCGCACTCAGGCTGAGCCGGGTACCGTGGCCGGCGAATTGCGCACAGAGTTGGCGTCGCTTGACCACAGCCTTCCACTGGCGAATGTGATGACGATGCGTGAGCGTATGGGCGAATCCGTCGGCGAGCAGCGCTTCCGCACTCTATTGCTCGGTTCGTTTGCAGGATTCGCACTCGTGCTGGCTTGCCTCGGGCTGTATGCGGTGATGTCGTATTCCGTCAGCCAACGCACGCGTGAGATCGGCATCCGCATCGCGCTGGGTGGTCGCCCTCGCGAAATCCTGGCTCTCGTGATCCGCCAGGCGCTGGTGTTGTCTGCTATTGGTATGGTCGTCGGGTTGATTGCCGCGTTGGTTCTCACGCGGGCGATGCGCGCCCTGCTATTCGACGTCACTCCGGCGGACCCGATCAGCTTCGCCATCTCGCTCGGGCTATTGGCTGGTGTTGCGGTGTTGGCCAGCTATATCCCCGCTCGCCGCGCAACCAAGATCGATCCGCTCGCCGCGTTGCGTTACGAATGAGCGCGCCGATGGTAGTACCGGACTAGCAGGTTTGATCTTCCGCGCTCGGCCTCTCAAGACATTGTCAGGGATGCGGGATTGTCCGAGGCCGCGGGTATACTTCATCACAATCGCAGTCATGAAGCGTCACGTCCTTATCTTCGGTCTGGCCGGCACCGACCTCCGATCACGCGGCAAGAGTAACTGGCGATAAATCGCGATTACACCAACAACCTCCACCCACCGCCCATCACATACTTCTGAGCCATTGCGCAACCGCTCGCGGATCGAATCGAACGCAAGTCCCCACTCGAAACGAGGGTATCCGTCCCGACTTGGCTTGCTTGAAGATCGTGATCGGAGAGACGTGGAGCAACGTCGCAATCTCCTTCGCCGTCAAGGCGCGACCGATCTTCTCGATTTGATCTGCGAGAGACATAGTCCAGTTCAGTCAGCCCTTCTGGTATTTCCGCCCGGATCCGCATGGGCAGAGTTCGTTACAGTCGATCGTTCGCCAGTGACACTCGAGAGGGGTAGAGTGCACTCGGACAATTGGTTTGCAGTTGCAATCCTGGCAATTCTTGGTCAGATTCGACGCACACCAATCATCGTGAAAAGCGGCCGCGTAGTAGGCGCGGCCGCGCTCCAGGCACGAGCCAGTCTCGAGAATTCTCTGCAGGTAGTTTGGAGTTGGTTGGGTCATGATGCATACTCTGCTTTCTCGAGGGCACTTCCGAAAGCGCCAGTTGTAGAGTTTTCCACTGCGATTCGCGCAAGAATGAGACCGCCATTCCGCCCCGTTTCTTTCACAAGCATCCCTTACTCGGCTAACTCATCCACGATCTGGTTGAAGAGTTCGGGCTTGTTACACCGTAGCTGCTGCTTGAGCGTGACGGCATACTTTCCAGTTTCTCTGCAGGGCCTCTGCCTCAGTAATGCAGGAAAATTAGCTTCAAGGCGGCTCTGGAATTGGGGAAGGGCGCCGGGTAACCGAGGCCGTTTTAGTGAGCACGAGATCGGCCGCGGCCAACGAGCTTGGCGATAAATGCACTGGAAGGTGCGCCCCGGTTTGTGTCTTGAAAAGCTCCGGAAGTGACCTTGAGGTTCGCCGACTCGGTTCGACCGGTGATGTAAGCACTGCCGAGAGGATCAACAGTGATATCGTTTCCGGATTCATTGCTGCTTCCGCCAAAATATGTCGAGAAAACCAGCCTTCTTCCGGTCACGAAGAACTCGGTTACAAACGCATCGCTCGGTCCGCGTCGCGTGGTCTGCAGCGCCCTGGCGGTCACCCGGAGATTCGTTGAGGAAGTATTTCCGGTGATGAAGGCGTGCCCTGCTGCATCGAGGGCGATGCCATTCCCGATATCGTCGCCGTTGCCGCCAAAAAAGGTGGAGTACACAAGGGCCGATCCGCGGTCATTGAACTTGGTAACAAACGCGTCCGAAACTCCTCCAGCGAACGTCCGCTGAAAGGCCCGGGAAGTCGTCGGGAAGCCCTGTGCCACGGCGCCGCCTGTAAGCAGGGCGTTGCGGGAGCTATCCAGTGCGATACCAGTCCCGGCCGCGCCATGGAGCACGTTTGAATATAACAAGGAACGTCCCGCGAGACTTAGTTTGACCAGAAACGTGCCGCCAGTTCCGGTACCAAACGAACGCGTGTGGGGAAACTGGTTCGAATTGGTGGTCCCTACAATATAGGCATTTCCTCTACCGTCAACCGCAATACCACTTCCCTGATCGTCGCCGCTGTTTCCCAGATAAGTGCCATAGATTAGAGACGCCTCCCCGGATCGGCGTGGATCGAACTTGGCCACGAAGGCGTCGAAGCTGCCGCCGCCGAAAGTCTGCTGAAAAGCGTCGGGCGTTGTTATCAGGTCCGGCGCCTCGGTGATGCCGGTGAGATAAGCATTGCCGCGGAGATCGAGCGCGAGGCCCGTGCCGGTGGTCTCGCGAAGACTGGTTGGGGTCTGGGTGCCATAGTAAGTGGAATAGAGGAGTTGCGAACCGTCGATGTTAAGCTTGGTGTAAAAAGCGCAGGTGGAGTCGTTTTCAAAAGCGCAGACTTGCTGCAGAGCGCTGATCGTAGTGGGGAACTCCGCAGATGAAGGTCCTCCGAATGCGGTACCAGCGATGTGCGCGTTCCCCAGTCGGTCCACTGCGATAAGCTTGCCCGAGCCGACGTCAAATCCAGTGCCTGATTCTGAGGTCAGGTAAGTGGAGTAGACCAACTCGGTGCCAGTGCGATTGAGCTTGGTCACGAATACAGCATAACGAAAGGTACAAATTCGGGGCGCTACCGGACAAACCGGTTCAAAGGACCCGCTGGTGGTGGGAAAATCCACCGTGGTGGTATTGCCGACTACGTAAGCGAAACCAAACCCATCGACGGCGATGCCGAGGCCGCTGTTGAACACAAAAGCAAAGGGGTCAGTTCCTCCGCTGCCGCCACCGAGATAGGTGGAGTAGCGCAAGATGGGGTCGATAACCAGCGGCTTTGAGCGATCATAGTCCTCCACCTGAAAGCCAACCGTGTTGCCGGCGCGAATAACATAGTGCCCTGTTCGGAAGACGCGTCGGCCCGCTTGCTCCTGGTAAATAATCGGCGACTGATTGCGAACCTCCGAGCCGCCGGCTTGCAGCACCAGATTCCCATTTGCATCCAGAAAGAGCTTGTCGGCGCCGGACACACGTAGAGCAATGCGGCTGAGATCGGCCCCGGCGTTGATCCGAAAGTCATACTCCAGTTGACCCGGGTTGCCGTAGTACACAAGATCGATGCCAGGGTAGATTTCCGGAAGACGGACGCGGGAGAAGTTGGGAATGTGCGTGCGCCAGTTCGCCGGATTGCTGCCGGAAAAATAGTTACTGAACCCCGACAGAGGCGCTTCACCGATGAACTGGGGCTCAGGAGTGGCATCCTGCAATTGCAGGCGAAAAACCTGCTGCTGGGGCGCCGCCGAACGCTGCCGTCCAGTTGGAGGCGCGGAGTCGATGCGGCGTTGCAGCACGATCACCGCTTCGCGGTTGGTAAGGTAAAGGCTGTATCCCGGACCGCGCGCCAGATAGCGGACTTGCGGATCTGTCTGGCCCTGGTTCGGTTCAAATGCAAGCGGAAGATTGGTCCCAAATCCCGAGGGACGGACCGGCGGTGCTTTCGCGGTTTCGGCCGATTGCATTTGTAGTGGGTTGGAAAGAAGGAACAGAGCGACAAGGAGTCTGGAGCATCTATCCACAAGAACCTCCATCTGGCGATCACGTACGATAGGCGATAATGAATCAGAAATCAGTGACTCGACGTACACCAAGCTGTGATTCCAAACACCTCCTTTGCTCTGAAATGAGTAGAATCGCTGCAGTTGTAGAAAGTAGAGCCGACACGGTTCAGCATCGCCGAACTGCGCAGCTCCCAACTCCTGTAAACGCTTACCGGAGAGGGCGCCTGCTTTGAGCAACAATTGGTCTATTGATTTCGAGTTTGGCAGCAGTCTAGAACAAGCTCAACCTAAACCCCATCAGCGATCCTTCAAACCGCACTGGAGAGAGTGTCTCGTCGAACCCCGCAGCCAGGTTTTCTGGCGTTTTCTGATCGGGGAGCACACAAAGCTTTCGACACTTTACGTCTTCTTCGCGGTGCTCGGAGGACTAAAAACATTCGGAGGTGTCGGAGTGTTTATCGGGCCATTGGTTCTTGCCGTAGCGGTGGCCCTATTCAGATTTCTGCGAGAGGAGAAACGGGCTGGTATGTGGAGCCTAGAAGAAGATGGAGGCTAGAGGAAGTCTCCGCCCCAATTGTGCCGCTTCAAAACAACAAGCTCGAAATCCACGCGAGCACATCCAGCGCTTCTCCCGATTGCCAAATGTTTCGGCCATCTTGCCCTGGCAGTACGAGATCTTCAACTTGAGTCGGCGATGACGAGGACCGGTATCACTACTCTGTGTGATTGCCCTCACTGTGCTCGAGTGAGAACGCTACGAGAATGCATTGTAGGTATTTCTCCTCGCTATCCTTTCTTCCCTGAGACGACCGATTTGTCAGCCACGTTAGGGTTTCTTGCAATGAGCTTGCATGCAACCATACCGGCAATTAGAGCTCTTACCATCACGCTCCTGTTTGAGAGTCAATTCGTTCTTTCACAGACCATTTCCACTGGCGACAATCTGACCAGCCCACAAGGAACATCCGTTGAGGCTTCTCGTTGCGTTCAGCCAAGCCCTCTCATGTCAGCGGCGGACTACGAAGGTCCCTTGAAAAGGTTGGTTGTGTATTTCGCCCATAAGTCGGAGAGAAAGACTGTGCATTCGCATCCTCGCTCCGGTTTGACGGTGTGCGCTTTGGATGCCCCAGAGAAATTTCACCTGTTTGCTCAAGACAGCCTCGAGCCGGTGACCTTCATAGGAGCGGCGTTCGACTCTGGTCTGGCACAAGCGAGAGACGACGACCCCATTTTCGGTCAGGGTGTTGCCGGCTACGCCAAGCGATACGGTGCCGCGTTCACAGATTTAGTATCCCGCGACTTCTTTCATACCTATCTGTTTCCGGTCATGTTTCGCCAGGATCCCCGCTACTCCCGGCGACTCGAAGGCAGCATCACTGCGCGGTTTGGTCATGCTCTATCGCATGTCATTGTGGCGGAGGGTGATTAGGGACGGAAGATGTTTAATTTCTCGGAATGGTTGGGCACAACCTCTTCGATGTTGCTGAGTAATACCTATCACCCCGGTAATTCTCGTGGTATCGGCGCAGCATCCCAGCGAGTTGGCCTCAGCATTGCCGGGGATATGGGAGTTGATGTGCTTCGGGAGTTCTGGCCTGAAATTGTTCGCAAGCTGAAACTTCCCTTCAGGGAGCGCGATTATCAGCCAATCCAGCTGAATCATCAAACGCCAGGAACAGAACCCTGACCTTGGTGCCAAAGCCGATGTCTGAAACATCAAGAGGCAGAAGCTTGGGTCTAGTTCCCCGATGTGACCTCGCTTCGTGAGCGCAACCAGCCATTCAGTAATTTCGACAACCCGAGAACTAGTAGAAGTGAAGTAACCACCAGCAGCAACTGAAACACGCGCAAACGGAAGAAGCCCGCGAGGGGCGGCCACACGGCGCTTGAGAAATTGACGTTCAATTCGTCATTTCTCCAAAGCAGACTGGCAAACAGAGAAACTGGATGGACCAGCCAAGCGATTGCGGGAGCGGCCTTCGGGATTGGCCGCGCGCTGGACACGTATAGCAGCCCTGCGAGTGGAGGCACTATGTGGAGCAGGGCCGACGTGAACTCCATGTCTTGGCGATAGATCAACCCCAGAGTCCATGCTGGGCCGCCGACGGCCGCCTGAAAAATGAAGCCCGCGGAAACCAACAGCTCCGAATCAACCGTCAGGCCGATTGCGATCAGGGCTGACGCCCAATAGCACGACCAGAGCACCTCGACCATGTTGGCCGTGTTCTTCGAAGCGAGATCCAGGATGAAGGTCAGGACCACGGGCACAGCCAAAAGCCGCGTCACAAGCGGATGGTCCTCTCTCCACACGTGAAGGGGTCTCGTGGTCATCTAAGGGCTCCGGCATTGCCCGCGTGTCCTCTGCCCTTATGTAACCGTCTTCAGAATCACATCGGACACTCTTCTTCGTGAGCGCCTGGCCGCGGCCGCTCCAGGACCCACCACAAAATCAGGTTGGGAATAGCCGGTATTCTTATGTGAAAGTTTTGATGCCGCCAATTGCGGCAGGGCAACCACCCGTGTCCGGCGCTTTCTTTGAATTTTCTCCTCGCCTTTGACCTGAATCTTGTTCATTGGATGCTCCTTACCATTTCTTTCCCCAACCGCTGCCAATATAGCGTGGCGGTCTGCGATTGAACGTGAGCGCCCCTGACATGACCTAGACCAACCGTGTGAGCACAGGCGCGTGCATGTGCTCGACGAACCACTCCCCGGCCATCGCTCCCACCTGTTCCAGGGCCCCAGCTTCCTCGAAGAGATGGGTTGCGCCGGGGACAACCTGCAAACGATGGACACAGTGCATGCGTCTCGCAGCCCTCGTATTCAGAGCCAGCACGGTTTGATCCTCACCCCCGACAATCAGCAGAGTTGGGGCTTCTAACTTGCCAAGCGCATCGTCAGCCAGATCTGGACGTCCGCCGCGAGACACTACGGCTGCGATTTGACCCTTCAGAGCAGCCGCAGTAATGAGCGCAGCTGCAGCTCCAGTGCTTGCGCCAAAGAGGCCGATCGGAAGGTCTTGCAGGTCCGGCTGACATGCGGCCCATCGGACCGCCAAAATAGTGCGCTTGGCAAGCAACTGAATATCAAAACGAAACTGCATGGTCTGCTCGTCAACGTCTTGCTCTTCTTTGGTTAGGAGGTCCAGCAACAGAGTACCCATGCCGTATTGGTTCAGCTGTTCGGCGACATACTTGTTTCTCACGCTGAAGCGACTACTGCCGCTTCCATGAACGAAGATGATAAGCCCTCGGCATTCCGGAGGGAGTTGGAGATCTCCGTAAATTGCTCCCCCATTCAGCGGAACCTGCACGGGCGTAATGACCCTGTGTTGAATCATCGTGTTTTTCATGACTACCTCTTGGTACCGCCAAGGTGCCCCACCGGCACGAGAAGCATTCACACCTGGGGCGGCAATGTTGCTTCACTCGCGGCAAGCAAGGGACCGAGAGCGGGCTAAAGCATGCTACCTGTCTTTACCGTCAGGATGCTCAAAGCTAATTCCAGAGTGTCTGCCGGGGCGCTTTTCATTTCGGACCACCAGGCTCACCGCCCTTGACCTACCCGAATGTTATTGCCACTTGGAGTTTGGAGACAGTGAGCGAAATCACTGGTTGCAGTGATCCCATCAGCTGGTTTGCCGGTCGGCTATCCACAACTGTTTCAAATACAGCACTTCGCAAAAAAGGCTGAGGTTCTCTCGGCCGCATCGGTGACTGCGATCACCTGCGCATGTAACTTAACCCATAGGCAGGAAGGCTCCCTGTAGTTAAGCTGTGTCCAGAGCGAATCGGTGAAGATGAGAGGAGATTGTTTGCCGTCAACAACAGGTCAGAATTGCCCCGCCATGTTTCCCTTTCCTGCTTGGGTCTGTTATTGGTGCTTCTATCGGCGGGTCAGGTGGGAAACGCAGCCGAAGGCGGCACGGGTTGATCTGGCAATGCCGCCCCTCCTCTTAAGATGGTTCGCCGCCACAACAACTCTCCGAGACAGGCAAGGCCCAGCTGCATGCGATCGTGGACAGTGCAGAGCTTCCCGCGCTGGCCGAATTTTTGCGAAATATCGCAGCGAAGTCAGGGAGATGTACGATTCCTTTGATGGGGCCTTGCCCTGGATCGTCGCGTTCAGGCCGACCACACAAGCCCTGGCAATCGTTCGCGTTCGCAAGAGCGCCGACAGAGAGGGGCTGAACGCCGAAGACTACGACGGCCCGCGATGGGACAATCGTACCGGTGTCCTTCAGCATCCCAGCCCGGCATCGGAATCCGATCTCATCCGGTTCGATCTCGCGCTCACGGTATCGGCGATGAGTTATATATCTGACCTGCATCTGGGGCGAATCAATCCCCTTCTCTTTCATTTGAAACTGGATATCGACCACACAACTTAGACCTGTCTGAATTCCTGCGGCAGAATCTGGTTAGCGCATCGGACATTGATACTGCGATCGAGGTTGTCGAACCGCCATTCCCCTCTTACGGCCGAACCCTGAATGCGCTCAGAACCTATCTGGAACGGGACCGACGCGATGACGGCGAGCTTCTTCCGGTTCCGCGGAAGGCGATCAGACCGGGTGATTCTTACGCTGGAGTACCACGACTGACAACGCTCTTGCTCCTTTTGGGAGACCTTACAGAGGAAGAGAAAGGCGGTGTTTTACCCGCGCAATACCAGGGCGCCCTTGTCGCGGCGGTGAAGCGTTTCCAGCAACGCCATGGTCTCGAACCAAATGGTCTAATCGATGTGCAGACGGTAAAGGACCTCAACACGCCACTCAGCCGTCTGTCGCTCAACTCCAACTTACACTGGAACGACTGCGATGGTTGCCGCATCAGTTTCAGCGACCGCCCATCATCGTTAACATCCCTGAATTTCGCCTTCGCGCGGTTGACGAGCAATACCACTGGGTCCTCTTTATGAAAGTGGTGGTGGGTCGGGCCCTCCCGTGTTTGCAGCCAACATCAAGTCTGTGATTTTCCGGCCCTATTGGAATGTCCCGCTATCGATTGTGCGTGCCGAGCTGTTACCCCACATCGAAAAGGACCCTGCCTACCTGGCGAAAAACTCCTATGAAATTGTGAACGGCGCCGAAACAGTCGCAGATCAGGGTTCACTCAGCGAACAGATCAAAGGTCAGGTCCGTTCCGGAAAACTAGGGATTCGACAAATACCCGGCCCGAACAATGCTTTGGGATTGCTTAAGTTCCACTTTCCCAACCCGTACGACGTCTATATGCATGGCACACCAGCCATGGAGTTGTTCTCACGATCTCGACGTGATTTCAGTCACGGTTGCATCCGCGTAGAGGACCCGATTGCGCTGGCAGCATGGCTTCTCCGGGATAAGCCGGAATGGACCGCTGATCACATCCGCGCTGCCACCCTCGCAGAGAAAACCTTTCGGGTGGACCTCGAACACCCGATCCCGGTGCTGATTGTTTACGGCACGGCAGTCGTGATGGAAAACGGTGAGGTCGACTTCTTGGGATATTTACCACCAGGATACAGCTCTGGAGCAGGCCCTTATCAGCCATTCCTACACTGAATAGCAGGCCGCCCTCGGGTCAGATCTACTGCTGCCATCGCCGCACTCGTCCAACGTCCACGTGAACAAATTCAGACTTGGCATAGAAGCCGACTCCTCCGCGGTGAAGGCTGAGAGCAACATCGCGCAGTTTCGACGTGGGTATCCCGGGAATACGGATATCGATGGCCTCTCCTTGCATGTGCAGGCTGTGAGCCGCCACCCCGGACGTAGTTTGTCGCAAATACTCATTGCTCCGGGGACTGCGATACCCGCAAATAATGTCGATTTTAGGTTCTGGTCGTCCTATCGAATAGGCGAGGTCATGGAGCAGATCGAATAAACGCGGGTCAAATCTATAAATAGAACCGGTGCGATGATCCCGGAGAAATCGATCGAGACGATCAATCGAATCGGGGAGATAGGCGTCGCCCCGCCGGTAAACCAGGTCAATTTGCTCGTTGGTGTGGGTATGGTGAAGCCGTAAACGGTATTCTTGTTGCGGACCCTGGCTGTCCGCTCCTGCCCAAACCGACAGGCACAGCATCGCCGCAAGCACCACCAGCGCGTAACAACGGGAGGAAAGGTGCTTGTTTGCGGTCAACACTGATACTCGGGCACAATGCGCTTTTGACGCGCTAGGAATTTCACAACTGCTTTGATCATTGTTACAGGAATGTGCGGGGTTGGAAAGACTTAATCACGTTGGAAATAGAGAATACTACTCCGGCCCGCGCTCATGGCTGGTCCGGATCGGCGTTCTTTTACACACTCAACTTAACCAACAACCGTCAGGACAGGACACTTAGCCTGACGAATTACATCGTGGGTGAGAACCCAAGGGACGTGTGACACTATGCGCGGTGAGGCCACACGGTTCGCTCCCATGACGATCAACTCGACATTGTATGCCGCAGCCGTGGCCAAGATACCCTCAGGCAGGACATCGATTGCGACTAAGTATTCGGGTTTGCTTATCAGCTTCGCGTCTGCTGGAATCAATTTCCTCAATCTTTGCCCGCTCTCTTCCTTCACTGTTGTCTGCCATTCCGTCAATTCCTCGGCGACGTAGACCCCAGGGCAATATGCGCCCGGGCCGATCACGGCGACTGGCACGGGCGGCACCATGTGCAACAGAATGAGCTTCGCTCGATAGTCCTCCGCCAGGGACAAGGCATATGGAAGAGCTCTGGTCGAAGCGGGTCCAAAGTCTGTAGCAAACAGAATCGTTCCACCCTCAATTCTCTGACGGTCCACCGGCGGAACATTGGGACCGATGGTGAGCACCGGGCACGGAGCCAGGCGCAACGCCTCTTCCGCAACCGATCCCAGGGCCATTTGTTTCAGCCCACCACGTCCGTGAGTGCCCAGAACCAGAAGGTCAGTGTTCTCGCTCTGAATGATTGACGAAAGCACGTCCCACACAGGACCTTGCTCAAGCACCATGTGAGGATTCAGGTCTTTGACGCGCGCTTCTTCGGTGAGGCGCCCCATCTGCTGCTCTGCCTCAAGTCGCTGCCGGTCGAGCTCCCGTGGCAGCGGGTCCCAGGTGATTGACTCCCTCGTCTCTGGGAGAATCGCATGCACGATAGACACCATAGAACCATATCGGCGGACCATAGGAAGTGCATAGGCGAGGGCTCGCTCGGAAGCGGCTGAGAAATCTGTGGCAATGAGAACGCGTTTGAAACCCACACCTTGTTTCTGCTCATGTATCTGGGCAATAGCTGACATAAATGCCTCCAACCGACACCTCAAGTTAGTACGAAACTCCGGCGCACTGCCGTGATCGGCCTTACTGTGGCATGTGATGCCTGTCACCGCACAACGATGAGTGGAATGTAATGGTTAGAAACAGAGGAGACCAATATGGAGCTACTCGAGGCGGGAACCGTGGTGTCCTGCGACGTGCCAGTGGCACAGCCGCAACCCGAGGCAGGCAAACGCATTAGACTCGGCAACGCGCTGCTGCTCACCGATTTTTCCGCAAGTTCGGAGCTGGCGCTTCCTTTCGCAGCAGCTTTGGCCCGTCAGTACGCCGGTAAGGTCTACGTCGTCCACGTAATCTCCCCAGAAATGTACGAGTATCTGCCACCCACCTTCGTGCCCCAGATGCGAACTGAGATTCAGAAGTATGGAATGCAACGAATGCAACGGCTGCTCACTCATTCAGAACTCCAGCATGTGCCACATGAGTCGGTGGTACGCGAGGGAGAGATTTGGGACACCTTGAAAAAGCTGGCCGAGGACTTTTGCATCGACGTGATTGTGGTTGGAACGCATGGACGGCGTGGACTGAAGAAAGTACTTACCGGCGCTGTCGCCGAGGAGGTCCTTCGCATGGCGCGCAGCCCCGTCCTGACAGTAGGACCGCAATGCCGGGGAATCTCGCCTGAGCATAGGCCAAAACGAATCCTGTACGCGACTGACTTTTCTGCGGATTCAGTTCGAGCCATGGCGTATGCGGTCTCCCTGGCAAGGATGTTCGGGGCCTCTCTGGTTGCGACGTACGTTGCACCTCAGATCATCGAGGATCCTTCTACAAGGACAAGGTTTCAGGAATTCTTTGAGGAGCGTTTGCAGGAACTGTTATCTGGACAGATCTCTGTAATCCCTTGCCCTGACTACTGGGTGAGATTCGGAACGCCGGCCGACGGCATTCTCCAGGCCGCGGCCGAGGCGAACGCGGATCTGATCGTAATGGGCGTCCGTGGCAACGGCTCTCTCGTTCGTGCCGCTCACCATCTCGGCGCGACAGCTGACAGGGTTGTCTCGGAGGCGTGCTGCCCGGTGCTGACCGTGCGCGGGCTCGGCTGATCGCGGGAGTCAAACATCGAAAGGAGCTGTTATGAAACGTATTGCAACTTTGCCTGTCTGCCTGGTTTTTGCTGGAGGGTTGAGTCCTGCCCAGAACGCCACGGAGCAACCTGGCACGGGTAGCCCTATGAGCCAAGACCACACCCCCGGTACGGGCGTGATGGGCATGCACCACATGCATGACATGTCTAAAATGCACGAGCAGATGATGAAAGATATGCAGGCTGACCTCGACAACATGCGTTCCAACCTGCAAAAGATGAAAGATCAAATCGGCAAAGTGTCCTCGACCGTGCGACGAGGGATCAGTTACAGATCAACATAGACATGTGGCAGTCCTTTGTGGACCAGATGGATAAGCATGCGGCCGTCATGAAGAAGATGATGAGCACCCATGAGGGGCCGCCCGCGGATGGAGCCAAGCACGAACACGCTCCGGCTTTTCCAAAGCATCAGCAATCCGTATAAGATCAGATGAGCGTGCTTCGGAACGCTGGGACTAGGACTTGACCAATACAACGACGGAGCGTGCCTTAACTCGGCAACTCAAGGTGGTGAGAGTTTTTGCCGTCTCGGGATCACAAAAATCTGCGGAACTCGGAAGACTCGTATCCACCACTCGGAGCCAGTCCTTCGCTTTACCTTCCTGGACTACAAAGGTCAAGTCTTCCCAGAAAGCGTTGATCATTATATAAAGGTCGGTGTCGTTCTGAGATGCCCCATGTAAGCAGTAAGCCAGCGTGTGGGAATTGAAGGAGAGATCCGGTGTATCCCCAACACCATACCAGTGTACATCCCCCCTCCAGAACCGGCTGCGGGCAATTGAAGGATGGGACTTCCGAAAGGCAATCATATTCTTGAAGAAATTGTAAATGTCATGGTTCTTGGTCAACAGGTCCCAATTTAGCCAGGTAATCGGGTTGTCCTGATTGTAGGGATTGTTATTACCCTGTTGCGTGTTCATGAATTCGTCGCCGGCCCGGAACATTGGAGTCCCGTTGGACAGGAAGAGGACGCAGCAGAAATTCTTGATTTGCTGTTTACGCAACGCCATCACCTCGGCCGGGACATCAACATCACCCTCCCATCCACAGCTCCAGCTTAAGTTCTGGTCAGTGCCATCAGTATTGTTCTGTCCGTTCGCCTCGTTGTGTTTCTGGTTGTACGCAACCAGGTCATAAAGGCAAAATCCATCATGACAGGCAATAAAATTGACGCTCTGGTAAGCGTGGTAGGCATTCATCACGTCATCGGGAAACAAATCGCTGCTTCCATAGATCCGGGTCATGAGTTGTGCCACCATGCCTGGATCACTTTTGACGAACGACCGTACGTCATCGCGATATCTCCCGTTCCACTGTAACCAGGAAACACCGGGGAATGTACGCCCGAGCTGATAGCTGACGGGGTCCCAGGCTTCCGCAATAAGCCGGATCCTGGCCAAGTCGAATGCTCCACTCACTGCTGCAACGACGGGAGGATCGTCGGTGTTGATCGTGCCATCCTCATTCCGGGTGAAAATCGACGCCAGGTCAAAGCGAAACCCATCTACGTGCATGTCTCTCACCCAGTAAAACAGACTGTCGACAATCATCTTGCGCACGTAGCGATTGGCGCAGTTCAGCGTGTTTCCGGCGCTCGTGTCGTTGCGATAGCGTCGCCGGTCCGTCTGCAACAGATAGTATGTGCTGTTGTCGATTCCTTTGAAATTGTAGGTAGGGCCATCTTCACCACCTTCAGTCGTGTGGTTATAGACAGCGTCAAGGATCACCTCGATGCCCGCTGCGTGCAGCGCCTTCACCATGTTCCGGAACTCGATAAGAATTTCTTCCGTGGCGTCGGCGCTGGAATACCCGTGGTGTGGTGCAAAGAATGCCAGAGGCATGTAGCCCCAATTGCCACCTTCCTGGGGGTCCTGCTGCGTGACCGGCATCAGCTCAACAGCTGTGACTCCAAGATCCTTGAAATAGGGGATTTTCTCGATCACTCCGGCAAATGTACCGCGCTTCTTGGAGCTTACCCCTGAATTGTCTCGCGCGGTAAATGCTCGAACGTGCATTTCGTAGATCACCAGATCCGAGGTGTGTTTAGGAGAACGGTCTCCCGCCCAGGGAAATTCGCTCTCCCGAACCAGCACGCCCAGCGGAGCCCTGCCTGCATTGCTGCCTGCCATTCGCGCAATTTCTCGGCTGAACTGGCGGGGGAAATATATGGACCGCGCGTACGGGTCCAGTAAAATCTTCTGATCATCGAATCGGTGGCCCGCGCCAGGCTCATTCGGCCCTGAGATTTCATAGGCGTAGTATCGGGCACCAGCAATAGCGCTGGCTTTCAGGCGGCAGTGCCACACTCGCTCCGATTTGTTGATTAGCGGATTGAACTTGTATTCATAGAGCGGGTTGGTGACATCTTCTCTTGAATAAAGTAGCAGATTCACTTCAGATGCATACTTCGAGTACAGCGCAAAATTGAAGGCCTCTTCATTTGCGATCCAGGTGGCTCCCAGGGGCGCCGCGGAACCTTCCTGACTGTCCCAGTTCGTCATCGTAGGGATCCCTCCCCTATCCACATCTCGCATTTCGCAAACATGAGCTCAGCCTTTTGCCGGCATAGCAAGTGCAAAGGGCAGGGTCATACCAGCCCATTACAGCGGAGCTGGCACTTCATTTCGTGTGACCTGGATCACATCTTTGAGTGACTGGTACCACCGCTCGTCAACGCGCATGGCGATAGCATTCTCATGTGATTGGGGAAGTGTGATCAATATGAATCCTGCATCTGCGTAAGGGAGGTCAACGAGTTATATACGCACGCGTAGGCGAGGAGGCATCGGGCACATGAGCAGACACTCTGGCGCCTTGCATTCGGATATGTTCGACCGCAAACCGGCTGGTCTGGAATCACACGCCTTTCCTGAATGTACCGGCCACACACGCAGGCTAGTGAACGATATCGGGTTCTCTTCGATCGAAGTGTGGTTACTCCAAAGACTTCGACGCTCCATCGGCAACCCTCCGATCCGACTTATCCTGGGGAAGCATAAGGAAGTTGCCCCACCATCCGGCAAGAAAGCGATCGTCACCGTGTCAATCTCCGATCGTCGGACCTTGGCCAAGGTGCTGTTTAGTCCGGAGATCGCCTTTGGAGACGGCTACACCGACGGAAGCATCGTGGTGGATGGAGATTTGGTCGAACTGACGGAACAGGTTATCCGACTGATGCGTATGACCAAACCGGAGCCATGGTGGGCAGAATGGCGTCGCAATGGTTGCAGCGAGTTCAAGCCAACACCCTCGCCGGATCCGCAAGAAACACTCACCACCACTATGATCTGACAGCCGATTTCTACACACTTTGGCTCGATTCCCGGTTGCTCTACAGCTGCGGTTATTTCCCCTCCCCTTCCAGCTCATTGGAACAGGCACAACTTGCCAAGATGGATCACATCTGCCGCAAGCTACAGCTCCAGCCGGGTGAAACGGTCGTAGAAGCGGGCTGCGGATGGGGTGCACTGGCTGTTCATATGGCAAAGAACTACGGGGTCAAAGTCAAAGCGTTCAACATCTCCCGAGAGCAAATCCTGGTTACTCGTGGGCTGGCGACCAGCGAAGGATTGAGTAGTCAGGTGGAATTCATCGAGGATGACTACCGGAATATTTCAGACCGGTATGATGCTTTCGTGTCGGTCGGGATGCTGGAGCACGTCGGGTTGGAAAATTACAGGGATCTGGGACAAGTCATCCATGGTGCTGTCGGAGACTCCGGGCGCGGACTGCTTCATTTCATTGGGCGCAACCGGCCAGCGACCTTCAGTCCCTGGATCAGGAAACGCATCTTCCCCGGCGCTTACACTCCCGCTCTTCGCGAAATGCTTGATCTTCTTGAACCCTGGAATTTTTCGGTGCTGGATGTGGAGAACCTTCGATTGCACTACGAGAGAACGTTGGAGCATTGGTTAGCCAGATTCGAAGCGTCGGTCGACCGTGTCACCAAAATGTTCGGACCCGAATTCGTGAGAGCGTGGCGACTCTATCTTGCCGGCTCAATTGCCGCCTTCCGTGTTGGTACCCTCCAGCTATTTCAGGTCACATTTGCCGGACCTTCATGCCGGCAGATCCCGTGGACTCGCGCACACCTTTACGCAGAAGAACCACAAGCCGAGGACGAACTCGAATGGACTCATGCGATGTCCTGATCGTTGGTGCCGGCCCTGCGGGCTCGTCTTGCGCGTGGGGATTGCGCCGAACAGGACTCGACGTCCTCATTCTTGACCGATGCATATTTCCGCGGAATAAAGTCTGTGGCGGATGGATCACGCCAGCTGTGCTTGAGGAACGTCACGTAAATCCGCTTGAGTATTCGCAGGGCCGCGTTTTCCAGCCGCTTACGGGATTTCGAATCAGCTGCATGGGCGGCAAGCCAGTCGAAATCGGCTACGGTAAACCCATCAGCTACGGGATACGCAGAATCGAATTTGATGAGTTCCTGCTTACCCGTTGTGGCGCACGCACTTTGCAGGGAATGTCTCTGAAAACTCTCGAACGATCGGAAGACTACTGGATTGTAAACGGCCAGATAAAGACTCGAGTTGTCGTCGGTGCGGCCGGCCATTTTTGCCCTGTTGCCAGATTTCTCGGCGCCGAGAACCACGCCGAAATCGCCGTCATAGCGCAGGAGACCGAGTTTGAGATGACGCCGCGTCAGGCTAACAATTGCTCCGTTCGACCCGAAGTGCCGGAACTCTATTTTTGTCCCGATATGAAAGGCTATGGATGGTGCTTTCGAAAGCAGAATTGTATCAACGTGGGCCTGGGCAGGTTAGACCCACATGATCTTCCCCACCATGTCGCGGATTTCGTGGAGTTCTTAAAAATAAATCAGAAGCTCAACTTTGACCTTCCCATCCCGATGCAGGGTCATGCCTATCTCTTGCACTGCAACAATAAACGCAATGTCGTGGGTGAAGGCATTCTGCTTGTCGGAGATGCCGCCGGCGTCGCATATTCACAGAGTGGCGAAGGGATCCGGCCGGCGATTGAGTCTGGCTTGCTGGCAGCAGGCGCCATCATCGCCGCTAACGGAAGCTACAACCGCGCCACCTTGGAGAGCTATCGCAGTCTGCTTGCCGCGCGGTTTGCGGGAACCACGGAGGGCTGGTCAGCCAGCATCGGTCGCCATCTTCCGACTTCACTGGTCAGTTCGGCAGCGAAAGTGCTCCTGGCAAGCAAGTGGTTTTCGCGGTACGTGGTCCTAGATCATTGGTTCTTACGCTGCAATGAGCCGGCTTTGAATTATCAGATCGCCGGGTGAGAAGTCCTTTATGTTGCGATGCCGTCGAGCATCTCGGGCAGCATTGCAGACCGGAATCGTACGATTGTAATGCCGCCGCCGGCAGACATGATTTCCAATCCTTGATGCGCTCCCATCATCGTTCGTCTGAACCTGATCCGCGTAGGGCTGTCAACAACATGGGTAAGGCATTCGTCGGGAGCGTTACCCACCTCAACATAAGCTCGCTGCCTCCCGTCAGCATGGTCGATGCTGACACCTTTCAGCCGCCGGTTAACGACTTCTGTCAGCTTGCCGGCCGGAGTAGCAACTTCAATGGTGGCCAGCCAGCCTTCATGCTGACGGCTGAACCCGTCGAGGAACGAAATCCACTCGTGCGGCTCAACCTCAACGTTTTCGATTGTTTCTGCGGTGCCCCACATAATCTGTTTTCTCAATTCATCAAGCCGCAGTTACACTTCCGGATTCTAGTTCGCTCTTCGTTACCTCATGGCCGCCAACTCTTGTTTTGCCCTGCTCAAGCAAAGACTTGAGCTGGACCATATCCTGATCGAGGGCACTCTTGGGATCCAGGCCAAGCAGCGCCGCAACGGCGTGTCCGATCAGGCCTGCTGGCGGGTTGTAATTCATATCGATGTGTACCCGGGTTCGGCCATCTTTCTGGGCTTCCAAATGGATGACACCATGGTTCTCAATAATTGAATCCGGCAGGCTCCACCACTCAATACGCTTTTCGGGGACCAGGCGTGCGATTCGTCCCCTCCAGCTGAGGGGGATGCCCGCCGGGCCTGAAACGTGCCACAAAAAGATTCCATTCGGCTCGGGGGTAATCTGCTTCACATGGGCGAATACTTTCGGATAATTTCCCGGGTTCTTCCAGAACT
>Ga0105241_10000290_pt1 | contig 37427 bp, 40 predicted proteins | sample KBSC64metaG_FD_80422 | JGI IMG/M metagenome (GOLD analysis project Ga0105241, IMG submission 80422) | Corn rhizosphere microbial communities from Kellogg Biological Station, Michigan, USA - KBS C6-4 metaG | ecosystem: Host-associated > Plants > Roots > Rhizosphere > Soil | place: Michigan, USA... | reverse complement strand
GCGTCGTAGTCGGGGTGCTCGGGCGAGCGCTCAATGCAGGTTGCAACGGTTTCGACATCAAGCTCTCGCGTGCTCATTCCATTGCTGAAACGCTTGATGACCTCCGCCGTGATGGTTACACTGTCTATCGCAGAAAGCTCTGGGCCGTACTTGAGGTTGCTGCGGAGGTCCTCGATTCGCTCGGTGACTATGTCAAACCGCACCGGGACGCGCTCTTTGTGGCGGTTAACCACGTAAGACGCGAGAGGCTTCTCGACAGGCAGCTGGTCGAGGCGGCGATTAATAACCGTCCCCACCAGATCCGCGAGACTCAGGAAGCGCGTCTTCTCACACATTCCACTCTCGTCTTCCGAGTCGCCATAGTCGGACTCATCCTCGCTCAGGTCTGCGTCGAGTGACTGCTTCTCATCTAAGGTCGCCATCGCCGAAATCTTATTGCTTGTCGAAGTTCAATAGACTGGTGACCCACCAAAAAAGAAACTCACCACGATTCAGGCCCCCCTGTCACAATGGTGAAGGTGCGCGGATAACCGTACCGTTCGACCCGTGTCTTGCCGGGAGAACCTGGCACAGGACTGGCGCTCCGGGTTCGAAATACGCACTGCGTCTCGATCATGCCGAGTGCGAGAACCTGCATGTGTTGGTTTTTCCGAGATACTTGATAACCCCAGTCGAGAACTTTATACGGCAGTGCCGCGTAATACCGCTTCACAATTGCTGCGGCCTTCTTGGCGTAGCCGCCGGGGACGCGCTTGGACAATGTCAGGGCGAGAGCACGGGCCCCTGCCTTTATGAGCGCAGGGAGAAGCGTTGCGTGCCGATCAGGGTCGATCGTCATGCAGTCCAGCCAGAGATACTGGATTCGCGCCTTTCCGCCATAAGTTGCGACATAGTGCACGACCTCGTCATTCACAACGCTGACAATGCTGTCGAGGCCGGCTCTTCGCACTGCGGAACGAATTGTGTTGGCAACCCCAACTTTCTGCTCTACAACGACGATTTGTCTGATGTTACGACTGAACCGCCGGAGGAGCATTTTTACGGTTCGCAGATCGGGCGTATCGAGAATGAGGACTGTCGCGGAGTTGCGTTCAAGACCCAGCCCTTGCGCTTCGAATACATCAAGCACGTGGCGGTTTGCATCTTCTTTATCCGGCGAAGCCCGGGCCGCGCGGCTAGGGTAGGGGAGAGCGCCGCGGGACATAGGGGCTGTGTAATCGAAACGCCGCTGGCGGGACAACCGGCAGGAAGAGCGGCTCTGGCGAGGTGATCTAGAATCTCGGGTCATTTTGCTGGAGAAGGTGACGAAGAGTGCCACGGCTTCATTTTTGGCAATTAGATACCGGCGCTAACAATAATTCTAGCCATGACAGGAGCTACTCAGATTGGCGATGCATTGGCGGCAAGTGTGGCGGCGCTCGCGGCGGCGACGTCGCAGTTCAGCACCCTGTCTTCGTCGATCATCAATCTCGCGAGCTCTCTTACTGCCGGCGCGCAGCCTGCCGTTTCAGCAGAGAGCTTCCCAGTGGTGAGCGCTCTCACTGCCGGCGCGCAGCCTTCCGTTTCAGCAGAGAGCTTCCCAGTGGTGAGCGCGCCGCCGTTGGAGCAGAAACTCGCAACGACTGCGAAGGCAGCAGACGCAGAGTCTGCTTTCCGCTGGGCACCGGGCGAAAGCGAGAGGCTCTCGCTCCGACCAATCCGCCACCACGACATCTGGGAGTACCGCAAGAAGCTATCAGCACTGCACTGGGACTCCGAGGAAGTCTCGACAATCAAAGACAAGGCCGACTGGAAAAGGATGACCAGCGATCAGAAGCACTTCGTCATCATGCAGCTCGCCTTCTTCAGCCGGATCGATATCGACGTTCTGAGCATGATCGACGGCCTCCTCAAAGAGGTGGATTGTATGGAGGCGCAGCAGTACTACATCGCCCAAGCAGAGCAAGAGTGCACCCACGCCGACAGCTACGCGATCCAGATCGAGACCCTCACTGAAGGGGCCGAGCGCGATCGGATCCTCAATGCGGCACGCACGATGCCCATCATCGGCCAGATCCGCGCCTGGGTAGTCAAGTGGTTTGATCCGCAGATTCCGATCGGTGAGAGGCTCGTTGCGTTTGCCGGTATCGAAGGCGTGTTGTTCCAGGGTAGTTTTTGCGCCTTACAAGACCTGCGTGAGAAAAACTTGCTCCCGGGCATTGTTAAGTTCAACGAGTTTATCTTCCGAGATGAGAACATTCATACTCAGCAGACAGCGCTCCTTATCCGTAAATATCTGAAAGTGAAGCCAAAACAGTTTCTCGCCCACCGTATCTTTCGCGATCTCGCGGAGAACATTATCGACCCATTCGTGCGGGAGTCGCTCCCTGTTCGGATGATCGGTATGGACGCGCTCCTTATGACGCAGTACGTCCGCTTCCGCGTCGACAAGGTGCTCGGCTATATGGAGTATGCGCCGCTGTATCGAGCGACCAATCCGTTCCGCTTTATGGACAAGCTGGAGCTTAATGAGGTGAATAAGACGAACTTCTTTGAAGGGACTCCATCGGAATACCAGAATCCAATTGGGCGCGGCGCGAGCGACCTTCTTATTGATGATACCCCAATTACCGATGGGATCGACGATAATTGAAATACTGAACCCCCAGCCATCATGAACATGCCACCAATAAGTAAGCATGCGGGGCAGGTTTCGCACAGAGCAAGTGCTCCAGCCCAGAAGGGAGGCCCGCCAGCCCATAAGGAGGGCCCGCTCCTGTGTCGGTGTAATGAGACTGTTAGCGTGCAAGGCCACAAGCGCGGCCCTCCGGACAAGCGCTGCTGCAACTGTGGCGGGCTGCTGTGCTACGACGACCAATGTCAGGTGGACTGTTTCAGCTGCCACAAGCCCTGCGGTATCAGCTGTTCAGGTATCGCATGCGAAGACGACTCCTACCACTGCAACAAGTGCATAAAAGATCGTGGTCTGCACGAGCGGGTGTGTGGTTGGTCTGACTATTGAAGTCAGAAGAGATATTAGCATTCCATTTTTACATGCAGAACTGCGAAGTTTTAGTGAGATTACGGCAGCGTATCGCCGACCTCAAGTTACTCAGTCGGGATCCGAGGTTCGACAAGAAAGCCTTATCAACTCTGACTTTTCAGACGCATGAGTTTATGGTTGACCAAGAGCGGTATGCCTACGAACTGCTCGAGCCCTTGTTGTCCGAGCAGGACGCCGACTCCCAAATCAGCGAGCTAGCTACCCTTGTGATGGCGTTGCGGGAGCTCTTCTACTGCTCAGACTTATCGGTGCGGTATCTCATTGACCTACAGCACGCATTGCTTAACGATCTTGGCGAAACGTACTCCCCCAACTGCAATCTCCTCAGGCTTACACGGCTCGCGCTGCGTTCGCCGGACCCTCGGAAAGCGCTGGATCGCATGCGAAAAACGCTGAAAGATTATGGCGTAGATTTGAGGAGTACTCAACCACAATAATCTGGCCATGCGTTCCCTGCTCGCAGCAATTGAGGAGCGCAACCGCGTTGCCGGAAGTCCCCAGGACGACTGGGGCGTATCCGCAACAATCTCGGCCGCGGCCTTATATCACCGCGCCGAGCACGCCAAAGAGGCGGAGTTAGAAGTGGTGATACCTCTGAGTCAGCTTGTGCGGGCGTCGGTGGCTGAGGCGCGCATGCTAGCCGAAAACGACCCTGGAACGCCGGGGTTGGAGCGCCGCTGCTATTTGCATTTCACTGAGGTCAACCTCATGATCTCGGTGTTCGCGCATCGTAAATGCAAAGAGTACACAGCGCTATGCGACTCCCAAAAGAGCTTCCTCAATGTGATCTTCGGCGACGCTATTGCCGAAGTCTGGCATCTCGTGCGGTCTCAAGCGGCGCGATCCAAGCCACCGACTCCCCCAAAACGGCCGCCCACAGATAATCACGAGTACTATGAGCTGCGCAAAACTGAACCGAAGCCCGCACTCAGCACTAACAAGAGCAAGACGGCATGCAGGACGGAAAGCAAGATGGCCGCCCCGGCCCCGGACCTTCCGCGGGAAGACCCCCAAGTAGCAGTGAAATCATCGAAAGCGCCGCAGAGAGCCTCATCGCTAGCTGGGAAGGCTGCGCCGAAAAAAGCGCCGCCCTAGTCGCTCGTATATCCGCCATTGTCGGACACATCCTCGCGGAAAGTGCGGCTACCCGACAGGAGTTCGCGATGGCGAAAAAGTAAGGCTCATTTTTATGGATACCCCATGTCACGTAACACACCGTTGATGATGCGCAGACTGGACGGACTGCTCGCGCGGAAGTCGCCATCGGCCTGAGATGGCGCGACCTCGATTACCGACTTGATTGGGTTGGTGGGCAGGTTGGGAAACTTGCCGGGGTGGAGCCCCAAGAAGAACGCCTCATTAGCTTGGCGAAGGAGCGCTTGGTACGCGGCCGATACGCCCCCAGCCGCCACTGGGGCGGACTCGTCTTTTGCCGTCGACTCTGAAACGATCTCACCTTCTCTTGCCCTCTTAGCAACTCTCTCCATGCAGACGTCGGCGCTCGTGCGCAAGTAGAGCGCAGTCGCCTTACTGTAATCAATGGCGCTCATCGACAGCCACGACATGCACCATGTGTCGTACATTGCCCTCTCGAGGGGCGCGACCTCCTGCAGCGCCATGAACACCGGATCAGTTACGGGACTGCGCTCGAATATGTAGATGCTGGCTTCTGGTTTCGCCATGACGGCTTCGTGGATTGCAAGAACGCGCGTCGCGAATACGTAGGTTTGGAACGAGTATGCGAACCGTGTTGGGTCTTTGTAGAACTCCTGCAGGATCCCGACGTCCTTCCACTGCTGAACCGGCTCGAGTACGAGGCAGACAGAGTGGCCGCGCCTCTCGAGTGTCGCGGCGAGCTGCTTCGCAAGCTCGGTCTTGCCGGCCCCTATCTCACCCTCGATCGTGAAAATCTGTTTGTGAGTGCAAGCTGGTTGAGGGTGTATGTAGGCGCTAATGCCCCGCTTTGTCCGCTCCACCAGAAGCTCGAGCATGGACGGCTGCAGTTTGGACTCGGTCATCGGGCTGATAAACTGCGCCGAAGCCGCTTCAATTATGGCAATAAAAAAGAAAGGAGGCGCTTTACGAGCTAACTGCTTATCCTCCAGTATCAGCAATATCGCCATCGTTCTCAGATTCCTCATCGTGTTCAGCGGCATCTATGACCTCCCGTTTCCATTTCTTGAACATGCCTTCTATAACCGAACTATACATGAGGCCCCCTTTCCCCCATGCAGTTCGAGTAAGAATCCTCCATTTTTTGTCGCGCGGACCTTCAGTCGCGGCTTTCTGAATATCCTCTAAAGGGAGTCCAGTCCAGCGCACTATATAGCCTTGAAGTGTCAAGTTTGTTAGTGCGCCATAGCAGAAGAAGATGCACCTGTTCAGTATAAACTCGTGGTATTTGGGATTGATTATCGCCAGTTCCGGTTTGGAATCGCCAGATGGTTCTAGCTTGGAAGCATCAGGGAGTTCCATGGTGAGAGTAGTATAGGTAACTAGCTAATTCACAAATTCAAATTTAGAGACTGATACTTATCGGTATTCTGTTACGATGGCAGAGCTCAAAGAGGTGGACGCGCTGCCCGTGATTCGGGAAGCCAAGATTCGGCTTGGGTGCGACCAGCACGGGAGTGTGAAGCTGATTGACGCTATGCCGCGCCTCATACCGGAAGGCTCGATAGGGCCTGAAGCGGCTATCGTGCAGGCTGCCCGAGTTAGCTATGGCGCTGGCACCAAGATCGTCACCGAAGACCGCAACCTTGTGAACTACCTCATGCGCAATAAGCACATGACTCCATTTGAGATGGTTGTGCTCAAGTTCCGTATTGTGGCCCCTAAGTTTACGGCAACACAATGGATGCGGCACCGCGCCGGCTCTTTCAATGAAGAGTCCGCTCGCTACAGTGAGATCTCCTCTGAGTGTTACGTTCCTGATAATGCCGAAGTTAAGGTTCAGTCCGAAACAAACAAGCAGGGGGGCGGCGCGCTTGCTGAAGAAAATGTCGCAGCCCAGTTCGCGCGCGATGTTGCAGACGTCTGCGAACATGCTAGGCGGGTCTATGAAGGCGCGCGGAAACAGGGGGTCGCTCGCGAGATGGCGCGGATCGTCCTCCCTGAGGGGCGCTACACCACCTTCTACTGGCAGGTCAACTTGCGCAACCTGTTCGGCTTCCTCGAGCTGCGAATGGATCCCCACGCCCAGGATAACATTCGCGCTTATGCCACCGCGATTTGGGGAATCCTGCGCGGCTACTGCCCTGTCGCGTGCGATGCTTTCGAGCGCTATGTCATCAACGCCGTTGCGCTGACCGCACCAGAGATCCTCGAGCTCCAAGCGCACCTCTGTCCGGAGCCGACGACCCAGGATCGAAAGCGCGGCCTCACCGGACGCGAGCGGACCGAGTGGATGGTGAAGCGCTCTCGGCTCGGGCTCCCAGAAAAGCCTGCCGCCAAGTAGCCGCCCGTGGCCCGGACAGCGGAGAGGCCGCGATTTTTTCACGGCGACTATACCGCCCTTCGCGAACCAGCATGAGCGTTCTCATTGCCATCGCGGTCGTCGTTGTCTTGTCGATTGTGCTCGCTGTCCTCTGGTACAGGTCGTCGACCAAGCTGAAGATCCTCTCGATTTCTTCTGGGGAAGGTTCAGGAGGTGCTATGACAATCGCGACAGAAGGGACAACAGCGAATCCTTCCAAGCTGTACGCCAAGAAGCTTGTCGTGTACACGAAGTCCCTCGGCCGAATCTACACCGCGGTCTGCTCGATCGCGACTCCAGGGACCGACCCCTCCATGGGTCTAGTAATCACGAGCTCCGCCGGCGCGTACCCCTCTAACGTCGCCTACGTCTGGGACGCCTCGGACTACGTCCTCATCTCCTCCGTCTAGAATTGCAATTCCGGGCGGCTGTTTTTTCCGGCGAAAGATACTCTGCCGAGCATGTCAGCCATCGCTATTGCAGTGGTTATTGCCTTGATCATCGTGGTGGCCGTAGCCTTGTGGTTCTACAAGAAGTCCAACAAATACCAGCTTGCGTCGCTCATAGTCAACCCCGACGGGTCGATCACGGGCACGTTCGCCTTCAGCACTCTCCACGATCAGGACGCCGACAGCGCACTGCCGGGCAAGCGCCTGGTGCTGTCCACCAAGGCTCTCGGCAAGATCTACACCTCTGTGTGCTCAGCCACCACCGCCTCGTCCAGCCTCGCGACGTTCATGACGCCCCCCAAGGCGATCAAGACGAGCAGCGGCAACCCCGTCGACTACACCAGCCAGCTGGTCAGCGCGGACGTCGCCATCGTGACGCCGATGTGGTAAGTCCTCTCTCCCCCTTTTTCGGCGCTGATATACTAGCAGGATTGCGCAATGTCGGTGGACTTCTCTTCGCTCGCGACTGGCGCTCTCAGTTTCACCGTCGCGCTCTCATGGAACAACGCGATCAGCCGCGGCATTTCCGGTTTCTTTCCGGGAATTTCGCAGACAGAGGCGTCGCTTGCCTACGCGGTTGTGGTGACAATAGTCGTTGTTATCATCGCGACTATCATCAACTGCGTGACCCGGATTGCGAAGAAGCACAGGGCCATTGTCGATGGAGATGACGACTACGACGAGATCGACGCCGCGGCCGAGAGCGGGGGCGTCAACAGCGCGGACGGCTTCGGTAAGGCTGGGAGTATAGGCGGGAACCCGATCACCCCCATCGTGCGGGTCCACCGCTGAGTTTGCGGGGCAAGATAGAGCGCCGCGCCGCCATGTACTCGCCCGCGCAAATCGTTGCCTTCGTGCTCGTGCTTATAATCGCGCTTCTCGCGGGCTTCAGTCTCGCCCGCGAGTATCTCTCGCCGCATCCCCCCGCACACCCCCCAGTCCTCTACGGGGGGAGCGAGGCTGCCCCCTGTCCGGTGTGTCCTGCCGGCGGTGGTCGCGCCGAGACGGTGTTCGGAGGACGGCCCGACGAATCTGACCCCCGAGCAGTCGCCGGGGCGCGCCACCCCATGGGGGCCGCGATCCACGAGTACGCGCAGGGGCTGGACGCAGCTGATAACGCGCTCTCACATCCACTCGATCGCGACCACTACACCGCGCCCGCGACAGGCGGCAGCAAGACGCCGGCAAAGAAGGCGAAGAAGCCCTGGGCCGAGTACGCGACGTGGGACGAGCTCCAGAAAGATGAGGGGGCTGTCGCCGCGTACATGGCCCAGCGGACCGCCGCGATCACCGACCCCAACTTCGACTGGAGCCCTGTCCTCGCGGCGATGCGTCCCAAGCTCGCCGAGAACCGCGAGTACATCGGCGTCGTCAACGTGAGCAAGGACGGCCACACGCTGCACATCACCCAGAGCGAGGCGTCGCCGACCGTCTCCGGCGAGACCGACTCCGAGACCTCATTCGCGTCGATCCCGGCGTCGCTCGTCGAGACCCACGGCTCTCGCCCCGGCCTCTTCCTCTTCCACACGCACCCCGACGACCTGCGGTGCTGCCAGTTCCCGAGCAGCCACGACCTGGCGGCCGCGATCCACTTCGGCGTGTCGGCGCGGTTCGCGGCCAACGCGGTGATCTCGCGCTACGGCGTCTTCGTCTACGGCGTTGACTGGAGCGCGTATAAGTCGATCAAGGCCGCGAGCGACCCGCAGCTCGCGAAGCTCAACTACTCGCACGACGTCGTCGCCGCGCACGAGTCGACCCGCAGCTGGTCAACGTGGACGATCCCCGAGTATCTCGCGTTCTACCCCCGGCACCGCATGTTCATCAACAGCTACCCGTCGCCGAAGCTGATTGGCGATTCGCGCCGCTACTCCTACATCGGCGACCTCGAGCTCCCTGTTGACCACGAACTCATTACCGACCATATCAGCGACATCAACGCCCACCAGAAGGGCCGCGCGCGCGAGCGTCACCGGGGCACCAAGTCGCAAAAAGCGACAACGGACGCGGCCTTGCTAGACGTCGTTGATGACACCCGCATCACGCTTGATTAGAGCGGCCAGCGGCCCCGCGAGTCCGAGAAGGGCCGCCGCCGAGTATTCGGGAGGGCGCGGGATGTCGCCGGCGCCCGGGTCGCACCGCATGACAATATTGGCATTCATCACCGTGCGCTGCTCGGCGAGCAGCCCCGAGTGGCCCATCAGCGCTCCGAGCATCCCCCCTGCTATCGCGGCGTTTGTGTCCGTGTCGCCGCCCAGGCGGATCACAGCGTCAATGCGGTCCTGGAAGCCGAGGGTCGGCGCCATGTGCAGAGCCAGGAAGGCGCAGTAAAGACCGTGGACGACCCACCCCTTGTCCTTTCCGGTCACATTGCGCGGTGCCTGTTGCTGGCCCTCGGCGATCGCCGTAGCAACAGGCCCTGGCTCTTTGCTCTCGGGCAGGGTCGCGAAGGCGAGCGCGGTGGCGTCCTGCACGGAGCAACCTTCGAGCAGGGCGTGCACTGCGCAAACGTATGCTTTCACCGCAGAAATGCTGTTGGGGGTCGGATTCGTCAATTTGCAGTCCTCTACCGACGCTTCCTCCCAGTCGCGCAGTACGGCGAGCGGCGTCGCGCGCATGAGGCACCCGTTACCCTCGGACGGCGCGGATAGCGAAGCCTTGGCGACGCGCGCGGCGTACCCCTTCTCGGTCTTGATCCCGTAGAACAGCGCGCGCGTGTTGCGGCCCATAAACTGGCACCCACTGTTGGCCCAGCGGAGGTACTCTTGCAGTGCGACTTTCGAGCTGTAGCGTTTCTCACCGATAATCGCGCGCGCGAGGGCGATTGTGGCCTCTGTGTCGTCAGTCACCATACCTATCGCGCCAAACTTTTTCCCCCCTTGGAAGCGGTTGTTCCGGACGATCGGCTGGTCGATAATGCCCGTGTAGCCGCTTAGTTTGGTTGCGGTGCAGCGGTACTCGTAGGCAGCTCCGAGAGCATCGCCAATTGCGACTCCGAGGAGCATGCCGCTCACCCTATCGATTACCGGCGGAGTCACTGCCATATGAGACTTGATTCTTGGCGCTGCGCCTTTTCAATTTACAATTGTCGGACTACAGCGGTACTGCTATAAATTGCTGGCAACAAATTTCGATAACTACACAGCTCCCCGATACCGAATTGCCGCCTTCTAGGTGGGGAATCGAAATTGGTCTTATTCGGCGAGAAACGTAGAATGGATACTTCGTTCGAATCGCGATAGGCCAAACTCGGAGTTCAGCAGATTCAACCCTTCTATCTGTATCCATTTGTTGTTTTTTCGGGGTCCGTTGCAACCTCAAATTGAGGAGTACTCTTGGCGGGCTTCTCAGAAGCAAAGAAAACCTCTATCGGCAGACTTGACAAGAATTCCGCAGGCCGCGGGGCACTTTTTCCGCGTCGGTAGCTCGTCCAGCGACGCAAGAAAATTCCGAGAAAGAAGGTGCGGGTTTGTGGCAAATTCAAGAACAAAAGAGCAAAGGGTTGAAAAAACAGCCTAATCGCAATGAGTTACTGGTAGCCCAAAAAGCACAGTGGAGTACTGCAGCAACATCTACACTAATGATTGGCAGCCTTACAGAACGCACACTTCTGCCCCTTGACATGGTCTTGCAGAGAAGCCTTCGCTTTCTGGCGTTCTGGGATTGAGAGGCCATCTATCAATATGCTCGCAGTTATGAGGTCACGGAGCCCCTCATCGCCGGCCGCAACAGCAGCAAATGGAGTTTCGAATTCTCCGGTGAACAGGTTCTTCTTTGCATGGTAGAAGATAGCGTGCCACTGGGGTTCGTCATCCATGGCTCCATCATTCGCAGAGAGCGGCGCTAGTGTCGCGAGAGTCTCCGTGTACCACGATTGGGGGAATCCAATCGAGATGAATGTCCTGGGCTTGACCGGTCGCACCCCCTCTGTTGCCGTACGCGAAGGCGCGACCGTCAACGCAGTCTGCCTCAAGCTCCGCGAGGCACCGAGATTGCGCGCTCGGGGAATAACTATGAAGGATCCTTTCTTTTGCTCAACGGTGGGTTCTGGCGTATCTTCGGCCACTGGTGGTTTTGCGATTGCGGCCCAGCTTTTGGTGGCCATTTTACCGGGGATGTGCTGATCGTATTGACGCTTCAAATTCGCAAAAGAACGCTAATGCGGTTTGCACTGAAACTTTGGCCCCTCATACCGCCAAACCGCCAGCCGCTCGCCGGGCAGCACGACAGCGGCAACCTCGGGGAACATGTAGTCTTGCCTGCGGAGATCTCCCGCCGCGAGAATCTGAGCTTCAGAGTCTGGGCCGTAACCAAGGTTGAAGACACGGCCCCGCGAGTCGAGCTCGGGCCAGTGGACGAGTAGGAGCGGGGAACCTGGCCGGGTCTGCTGGCCCCATCGCTCGGCGCCGGGGCCCGGCCAGGGATAGCCCTGACGCACAAGTGTGGCGAAGGCCTTCCTCACGGCCAGCGACACGCTCGCGTCGGCCAAGCTCTTCTGCACGGCCCACACCCTCGCGTTGTCGCGCATGATTTGCTTTACAGTGTCGGCATGCTTCTCGTCAGTCTCGGGAAATCGGTAGTCCGAGTTCTTGTAGCCCTTAAACTCAACATCACCGTCGCCGACACGAACAACAGTCCCACATCGGAATACGACATAGGGCTCTTCGGCCCCAACCGCTTTGAGGAATGATACGAGGGCGTCGATTGCGACGTTGAGGAGTTCCCAGTCGCAGTTTATCTGGCTCCCTGCGGGGGTGGTTGCAATAATTGGCGTGCCTTCTTCCATGCTGATAGTCTATCGGCTCAGAATTCAAAAAGCTCACCCGCCGGCCTGGTTATCTCTTGATTTCTCTAGGGCCTCAACTACACTTGGGTAGGCATGTGCTGTTAGTGCGCCATCCAGATTTTCAAATACGATAAGTTTCTCTGCTGGGCGGTCCGCGTGCCACAGCACGCCGCCGCCCTGCTCATTGTCGCCGGGCCAACAGTATAACTCGCAGAACCGCAAACGCCCGTCTGAGCGACACACAATGCGCCACTCGTCGGACGCGGTCCGCCAGTCGCAGTCGCACTCATCCGGCGACGCCATGTAATAGTTCAGGGAGGCCGGCGTCTTCTGCTCAAACTCCGCGACGTCCTCCCACCCTCCAAACACGCACTGCACAATTACAAGTTTCGCCGCGAGCTTCGCATCGTCTGTCAGGGCAGCCAGCGAGTCCAGGACAGCGTCCGCGCCCTTTTCGGGATAGACAGTGCATACGGCCCCGTCAGAGCGCATTAGTCTCGCGAAGTCTGAAGTGCTGGGAGGCCAGTCCATCTAGAGGCAGGTATAGGTTGTGCGGCTATTATACGCAGACCCCCTATCAATTGCGCGCGATTTTGAACTAACCCAGGGAGTAGTATTACTATGGAGGAAGCAAAGAGAAGGCCGTACAGGGGCGGAACGGCGTCCCAGAATGATGAAAAGTGTGCGTGGGTGGTCCTAGTTATGATTGGCTCGGCGTACATCCCAGGGGCTCTCGTCACGGCCACGTCGCTCAAGTTTCGCAAGACCAAGTATCCAGTAATCTGCATGGTTACTGCGGATGTGCCAGAAGAAGGGCGAGTTCAGCTCGCGACTGTCTTCGATCGCGTTGTTGAGGTTGATACGATCTCGTACCCTTCGCGACCGATGCCGACTGAAAAGCAGGCCGACATGTACGCCGCGTGGATCGCGCAGAGCTACACGAAGTGGGCCGCGCTGACCCTTGACGAATATACGAAGGTGATACTACTTGACGCGGACATGCTCTTCCTGACGAATTGCGACGGCCTCTTCTCGCTGCCGGCGCCGGCCGCGTGCTACTCGTTTTCGTGGGCTCCACCGTGGGGGAAGGGCGACATGGTCAACCCTTACGCGGCGGACGGTGTCCTTGCGCACGGGGTAGCGATACCTGCTGAGACGGTGCTGGTCGACGCGCCGGCTACCACCGACAAGACTTTCGTGGGCGGCGCTTCCATTATCCTGCTCGCCCCCGACCCTGTGATGTACGCCAAGCTCCTCCTGCTGCTATCAAGCGCCCCGGTCTACGCCGCCGGCCGCACGTGTGTGAACGGTGTCGACGAAATTTCGATTGCGGAGGTGTATGCGGCGCGCGGCACGGCCTGGACACACATCCACCAGCAGTACACGGCGATCCCTTGGAAGAAAAAGTGGGTCAGCCGCGACATCAGGGCGCTGCACTTCCACGGCCGCAAGCCGTGGCTCATGAACCCCGCCGAGTGGCCAGACCTCGCCGACTGGTGGAAGACGGCGGAAGAGGCAGTTGTGCGCTACCCCACGCTGTCCAACGTCTTCCCTGCTCTCGCCAAGCCAGCGCCGGCCAGCGCCCCGCAATTCGCAAAAGTACCTGCGTCACAGTTGGACGTGACTGCGGCCGAGCTGCGGCTGACGCGAGATATCATCGCCCGGCTCACCGTCAAGAGGCCGGGGCAGGAGTCGCGGCAGCGGGCAAGGTGCGCTCTAATCGCCTGGTTTCAGGCAATCCGCGCGGTGCCATCGGCGCCGATGTCCTGGTCCGCAGTGCACAGAGTCACGCTGGTCGGCGACGAGTCGAGCGACGCCCTCGCCACCGCTCTCGTGCAGGCTGACCTCGCCCGTCCCCAGGACACGTCAGAGATCGTGAAAGCGGCAATCGGGCTCATCACGAGTCGGCTCTCGTCGATGCCCCCGAGGCAGGCTGAGGTTATCTCTTACGGAGCAGAGTCGGCATCCTACGGCTCGTTCTTCACGACCCCGGTGACTCCCCAAATCCGGCACGCTGTTGGCCTCGCTGGAGAAAAAACGACCATCGCATCTCTCATGCGACATGAGGCAGCACTGGCTGCGACGCCGCAGTACCAAGGGCTGTACGAAGGCGACTATCGATTCGAAGTGTTCGCATCCCCATTTGGTAGGCTGTTCTTTGACCACGCGGATGCAACGTATTGCAGCCCGTTCCATCAGCTAGACGCTCCACTGGGGTCGCTCGGGGATTTCTTCGAAATTACCGCACCTGGGAAGGAGCTCCCCGCCGGCCACTGGGTCGTGCACCCGACGCCCGCTGGGGACATGGTCGCGGCCGCTCGGCGAATAGCGGAGGTGCTCGCCAGGCCGGGGCCAGAGCTGCGGGTCGCGTTCATCGCCGACACCAACAAGGACACGAACCGCGCATTCCGGAGCTCCTACGAGGTCTTTAGGCAGGAGGTCGCGCCGCTGCAGGCGGCAGGGGTGGTCGAGCTTCTGCTTGGGATCCGAGGCTGTATCGCCTGCAGACTCCCGCAATAGCGGCGGCGATGCAGAACACCAGGACTATCAGTAGAGCAACTCGCACGATCTTCGCGATGGCCGTCTTTTTCGGCCGCGGATCATCTATCCTCCAATCCGGGTCTAAGGGCCAGTCGGACTCGATACACGGGGCTATGGCTTTTTTGCCAAGAGTCATCTGCTGCATGACCGAGCCGGGGCAGGAGCGCATCCCACGCCGGCGACACTCATTGATCGGGCAGAGCTGGTGTTTCAGTCCGAGGTGGTGCCCGACTTCGTGATTAAGGACGTAGTTGTGGTATCGTTCGATCGGGAGGCTGGACGCAGACTTGCCGAGCCAGTTGTCTAGATTTATGATGATGTCTTTTGGGCCATCTCTTTGGCACGAGAACCCCGCCATCCCACACAGCGACTTCGCGGCGGTTCCGGTTTCGAGTCGGATGCGCACGTCTGGCTTCACACCCGCGGGCACCCTCGCGAACTTGTAGCCGTATTTTAGCCAGCCTCGCGGGTCAGAAAACACTCTCGCGGCCTCCGCTGCAAACTCGTCCACATTGACTTCGCTGACCGCAGGACTGACCTCGACAGTGTAGGTCACGCGCATCGCGTCTATACTCGCGCACTTATGGCGTCAGATTAGAGATTCGCAGGAAGGCAGGCATCCTGGCGCAGATGCTATCGACACTACTCCTTCTCCTGCTCTCCGCGGCGACCGCGCTGCCCCCTCGCAAGAGGTTCGACGTCGACCCCAACTCGACGCTTGCCAATCTCACGGATGCCCCCACTGCGCTCCCCACCTTGGCCCCCACCGCGCCACCCACCTTGGCCCCCACGATTCTAGTGGTGCCCTGGCCCCTACCATCAGTGCCGCTCCCTTCCCCCGTCTTGATTCCGGTCCCTGCCCCAGGGACTGAGCCGCTGCCACTGCCCGTCCCCTTGCCAGTTCCCTTACCGGTTCCTCTTCCACTGCCGCTTCCCTTACCAGTCCCCCTCCCACTGCCAACCCCACCCGTGATTATTGACGTGCCCCTTCCCTCCCAGCTACCGATCCCGCTGCCCAGCCAGAACTTACCGCGAGGCCAGCAAAACAGCAACCGGCCGCTCCCACCAAGGCTGCGCCTCAAAGGCTGCAGGAGAGGCCAGCTTCGCGGAAAGTTCGGGCAGTTGTGCTCTCAGTTCCTTCCACATCCGCTTCCAATCCCTGCACCGCTTCCAGTTCCGCTTCCAGTCCCGCTTCCAGTACCACTGCCTCTGCCTCTCCCTATCCCAGCGCCTCTCCCTGTCCCCGTACCGATCCCCAGCACGATTCCGGCAGTTCCCGTTCCGGCGCCCCCTGTAATTATCAGCGTGCCTTCGCCTTCGCTGATCTGGCGGCAGCCGATCTGGGTCGCCCCGCCCAGAGGGTAACCAAAAAGAATTTCGCGCCTCAAGTGCTCTTGAGTACATGCAGAAGCTTCGCGTAGTCGGCTCCATGTGCCTGGTACTCGAAATCGCCGATGTCGGCCTCCTTTTTCAGGTACTCGCCAACCTCACGCGTGACAGGACTGGTCTTGTTGCGCGTCCACACAGACAGGCGAACGTAGTTACGTCGATGGGAAGCGATGAGGCCGACGACCTCTTCTTCGATATCAGGTGTCGCGTTGCCGAATACCGCGAGACATAAATTGGTCCACTTCTCGTCCGCGGTCTGGTGCTCGCAAATTGTAGTAAGCCAACGCCCGCCGTTTGCGTTCGCTTTGTGCTCCCAGAAAGGCTCCGATCCGTCTTCAAAGAAGTGTATGTTCGCGTCGGTCTGGAATTGGGAGGGCTGCCTGGTGTTGTTGAGCCAGCGCCACATGTCGACCACGTTGTCGAAAGAGCCCAGCAGCTTGGGCGGCGGCGGCTCGGCGCGGGCTCCTCCCCTCCCTCCCCGCGTAGGTGCAGGTGCGCTGTTGAACCACACGCACCATTTCTTCTGGAGAGGCGGCGCTTCCTCTGGGGCGTCATTGGCTGCGGGCTCAGGGCTGTGCGGCGCACTCTCCAGGACCGGGGAAGCAACTGGGGTTGTCGAGGCGCTGCGCGATGTCACCTGTATCGCTTCTACCCATGCTCGACCTGTGCTGACCTTGCTCTTGCCGGCAGAAGACGGCGGGGAAATTACGGGAGTATCCTTTGTTTTGGCGCGTTGCGGCTCGCCACGGCGCCCTGGCATGTTGTAGCTGGTAAGTGTGGTATCTCAACACAAAAATCAAATATGCCCAGCGGCTTGGATAGGCTAATGGCGAGCTAGGGCTGCCGCAAACTCGAGCTCCATATTCGCGGCCTCGACGGCTGTTGACGTCCCATTACGGATATCTGCGAACATTTGGGAGGCGATCTCGTCTGGCAAGATGAGCGTCCCTCGGTAGGTGAGGCCGACACGACACAGGCGCCCGCCCGCCTGCTCGATGGTCGGAGTCGACGCCACGCGTGCGAACTCCTCGGTGATGATGACCGTGCCGAGCAGCATATTGGCGCCGTAGCACGCCGAGTGGTCGGTTATTAGGATTGAGAGCTCGTTGGCCGCGGCACGGCGCCACACCTCAGCGGCGTACTCCGTGCACTTGACCGCGCGCGATGACAGGATACCCACGCCGCATAGAAGCAGCGCCTGGATCTCAGCGCTGACTGCTCCCCGCTTTACCGTCTCAGGTCGGATGGCGACGCGGCCTGGCGTATCAGAAGTCTTGGATGCGCCGAAACGGCCCCTGTGCGCTGCGGTGCCTATCTGAGCCCATTCTGGGAATTTCAGCTTCGCTTCTGCTCGGTCCAACTCGTCAGGAATACCCGCATCAACAGTGCCATCCGCGGAGCCTTTCCCGCTCTTGCGCGTCTCTGTAAAGGCCACTTTCTTTCCGGACCCATACTCTTCGCCAGCCTTCGCTTCACCGGCACCGCGGCGTCGTGCGGTGGCCTCGGCGGCCGCGCTAATACTGGCGCAGTCATTGGCATACTCCGCGTACATCGCTTCGATGTCGACCTTCTCCTTTTTCAGTTCGGCGAGGATAGGCTTAAAGTGCTGCAGCATAAACTCGAGGGGCTCGGTCGTCACGATGAGTACCTGGTTCTCCGGCGGCTCGCTCGTGACAAGAGTCCCGTAGCTGACTGGGGGATGGGTCGCCCTTGGAAGCGCGCATACCTTTTCAATAACCTCCGGGCTTTGTTCGGCGAGAAAGCCCAGCATCTCGCTCGCAGCTTCAACTACGACTGACGGCTTGAGGCCGTTCGCGGTGCTAAACTTTGCCTCCAGGTTCGGTGCTCCACGCATGGAAACGCCGCAAGCCGCAATTGCTTGTCGCATTCGATCAAGAGAGGCAATGGTGTACATGCGACCCAAGAATGGACGAGTCATCACCTGGTCCTGCACTGCGCGAACCTCCGCCGAGGTTGTGCTGCCTGTGTGTGGGGAAAGTTCGCGCCCTCCGAGAGTGCGCACATCACAGGCGATCTGGACCGAGTCTAGACCACCATTGACAGTATGCGCAGTGCCGCAGTGGGCTACGAGACTCGGGATCGCTTCGGGCGGAGGGAGCGTCGCGCCGAGCATGATTACCCGACGATTAACGTGAGGCAACGATGCGACCAGGGTCATGATCTCGCGGCAAGGCCTCGAGCCTGCAATGTCCGCGGCATACGTCGGTTCGTCGATGACAACCCAGCAAGTTCTCCCTTTCTTTTTCTTAAGAATGTCGACGGCATTCTTGTTGGAACCGTTCTTCACCTCTTCTCTGAGCAGTTCCAGTGCAGCCGGCACATTTAGCCTGCGACTGCGTTTCAGAAGCGGTATCGCGTCCGCAGCGCTGATTTCTGGGTGAGGACGAAGAAGATCGAGCACATCTGCCATTGCAATATTGTCGCTATGTTTGGCGAGAAGACAGATCGCATCTGCTGTCCCCAGAAATATGCGGCTCGGAAGCTCATTACTGTATTGTTTTCTGACCTCCAGCTTGCCCTCTTCCACATACACGATCGAGAATGGGATGCCCGCGGAATAGACTGCCTGCGCAAACTGCGTGACTCCAAACCGGCCCTGGCCCGCGCAGACGTACAGCTCGCGCTTGTCCTTCGACTCGTCGCGGCCCATACTGACCAGCAGAGCGGAGATTGGGACGAGGAGCGTTGACTTGCCGGCGCCGGGTGGCGCGCGGTTCATAAACAGGAACGGCTCACTGCTCAGCGCCAGATTGTGAAGCACCTCGATGGTTCGTCTCTGATTCTCTCTCGCGCGAATCGGCGCCTCTGTCAGACAGCTGTCATACCTTGTCGACCAGACAATGCGGGGTGCCAGCGTTGCGAGCCGAACACCGTTGAACGGGTGAACAGTGCGGAGGTTCGCGATCCACCTGCTGAGATCAGTCTTCATCGCGCTCGAGGGGTCGGAGGTGCGCGACGGGTCTATGTACGAACGCCCCTGAGGGTGCTCTAGAAAGCGCTGTACAGCAGCGTCAAGCTCGTTCGCCGCGAAAGTGGCTGCCTGCGGCGAATCGGCCCCGGTCATCGAGCGGAGGTGGTGCGCGAACACCATCAGCACGAGAGCCCTAACCTCGAACACCTCGTGCCGCAAGAAACGGAGCAGCGCGGCAAGCACTCTCGGATAAGGGTTCACGCCTTTTGGTACTGCTAAGGCTTTGGAATACGCATCATAAATCTCGGCCCCGATAACACTCAGCTTCTTTTTGGACTGCTCGGCGCGAATGTCCTCACCAGCCTCTCCTAGCTTCTTTGGCACTTTCACTGCATTCCCTGCTGAGTCAACCATGGTCTTCTTCTCTTCCCACTTGCCGCCACCTCCCGAACCCGGCTTCTTCGCTTTTGCCTTCTTTGCGGCGGTTACGGGCGCTGCCGCGTGCAGTTCCAAAACCCTGTCCAGTTGGGAGCTCTTGAGCAGGTGCCTGTAAAGATCGTCGGTCAGCGCTGCGAACTGCGTGGGGTCCCGCTCAAGGCCGGCTCGGCCATCGAGTCTGGCGACGACGCTGAGAAGCGCGTTATTGACACGGGTCGCGAACTCTGAGATTTGGCCACGCTCCATCGCGACCCATTCCGCGACGGTTGGTTTCCGCTGGCTTTCGAACTCAACAGTGTAGACAGACATGGCTAGATGGCGGTTGTATTAGCGCTTCAATTGTGCTAATTGAATGCCTACTTTATATTGTATCAATGCAGCGCTTCTCAGACCTAGTTGCCGCCCTTATGGGTGGCTCGCTGAGCTGGGCCCCCCTGTGCCTCGTGCGACTCATAATCGAGTACTCTGGCATGGAGGGCATAGAGTTCGGCCCGGCTATGCTGCGCCAGATGCGGGCGTGCGACATGTCGGGATCCTCACTCCGCGAGTGCACCTTTAAAGAAGGCTCGCTGCGCGGGGTCAGTCTCGCGGGCGCGGATCTGACGGGCTCGACCTTCCTGAACATGAACCTCACTGGCGTTAATTTGAGCGCGGCTCTCCTTGACAAGGCCGCCTTCCTTCAGTGCAGCTTACTGGGCGCTAATATGCAGAGGGTGAGTTTCTCTGATGCGATACTAGAGGACACGGAGACGGCATACGCGGCCTTCTCTGAGGGCAGCGGCGAAGTTACGGTCGGCCAGCTCGCGAGGACCACCATGAAGCGTGCCCGAATACAGGTGTGACTTTTTTGCGCGCTCACATTGCGTGAGTCTCGAGCCATGACTGATAGTTCGCTGCTTCTCCTGGCGCTTGTCCTGGTTATCGGTGTGGCGCTGGCCGGAGTCGGTGGCGTGCTTGGCTACCTGCTTGTCGGCTTCCTGATCGCCTGTGGCGCCTACCTCGCGTGGAGGGCGCTGGGGTCCACTGTCGTCGTGACAGGCGGTGCTGACCGAAAAAAAATGGGGTGGTAGCTCCTGATGCGGCCGATGTGGCCGGCGAGCTGCGCGGCGAGGAGGTCGACGCCGCGGCGGCCAAACCGCCGCCCGGGCTCGGAAACGAGCTCGCCGCCGATCTGTGGTTTGACGCGTTTGACATTGTGAACGGCAAAGTGCGCGTCACGCCGCCCCGCGACGGCATCTATATCGGCGCGGCGAACCCTGGCGCACTTTCGCGGTCAACGCTCCTTACGCCCAATAACGTCGCCTGGCTAGCTAATATCACGAGCGGCCGAGTCTATGCCTGGGCCTACCTTGATAGTAGTGAGGCGCTGTATGCACTACGCGCTGGCCCGCGCAACGGGCACGCCCTCGAGCTCGACCCCGACAGCATTGTCGCCTGGCTGCGCCCGCGGCTCGTCGGCTCGCCCCCTCACAAAATCGCAGTTGCCGAGTACGTGGAGCACTTACGCGAACTTGGGATAGATATCGTTATTATGCATCAGAGAGACTCTGAGGCGCGTTTTTACCTTACCAACATGACCACAAAGGTTGATCGCCAAAAAACCCGCGAGCAGCTCGTGAATTTCAGCTCAGCTGACTTTGAGGGCCTTGACTGGGGCTTGTACGATGCTGCCGTCGGAAAAGAAGCGTGCACCGGCTTGCGAGAAGTCGCAGGCGAAGTGGCCATCGATGTCGACGCCAAGAAAGTGTATGTCCACAAGGCGCGCCCTGGGATTATGTGGGCCAGCGTCCCGCACGTGCGCTCTGAGGTTACCTTCCATACACATCCGATGGCGCGCTTCCAGGGGAGCGTCTCCGAGCCACCATCTGAAGGGGACCTGGAATTCGTCGTGAGCCGCTGCGCGCTGCAGGGAATGATCTGGCACTTCGTCACCGCGCCCGAGGGGACCTACATCCTGCGCCCCTCGGAGTTCCTCACCACGCGGTACCTTATCGATCCGCAGGGCACTATCAAGGACATGCTGCGCGCGTACGGAGCCCGCACCTGCGACAGCGGCGTTATGGACTGCGTCGGCACCACGCTCTCGCTGCTGCACGACGCCGGGTTCGTCGCGTTCTTCCGCGAGCGGCCCTGCGGCAAGCTCGCCACGAAACCCGACTTCGCGCCCGAGGCGAACGCGAGCCGCCGGAGTGAGACTCGCGCCGACCTTGCTGTTCATGAAGCACTCGGCGGGCAGGAGCTGGCGCGGGCTGATTGGAGCGTTGCGGTCGCGATCAGCGGCTCTCCAACTGTCACGAGCATGGCGTGGTTTCGAGCTCGCTACACCGCGGGCGTCATCCAGCCGATAAGCGGCCACATGTTCCAAGACCCCGCGAACGAAAGATCCTACCCCAGTGCCCAGGTTCCTGGCCCTATTCTCGTGTTCTTCTTTCCGCAAGGCTTACCCCCCAAACTCCCCGCGGCGGCCCTTTCGGTAGCCAAAAAGAGGGTCGGCATATGGCCCTGGATGGCCTTTCTCAGCCCATCCCAGGTCATGGCGTTCAGAGCTGATGCAGCCGAGAGTATAGAAGTTTATGGACCCGTTGCGCTCAAAATTGAAAGCCACGGCCATTAAGGCATCATTCGCCCATTGCTAATTAAGATGTCCAAGTCAACGATCGCCAAGATCTTCCCCCTCCGCGCTTTCGCTGAGAACTCGATTGAGCTAATCGAGGCTACTCTTGCTCTTCGAGAGCCTGCCAAGGCCAATGCCGAGGGCAAAGTTACGGCTCCGAAGAGAGACGCGACGATCGACGCGCTGGTGGCCGGAATCCGGCTGCTTGAGCAGCTCTACTATCGCGGTGATGGCACAAAAAATGCCTTCGTGAGTCTTACAAAAGAGACCAAGGACTATGGCAACACCTCGGTATCAATGGGGCTCGCATCCGTTCGCAATCCCAGGATAAGGTGTCTTGCCGGCTTCGAACTCATCTTCGGCTGCCTAAACTGTGGAACTGGCGACATCAAGTACCAGGCTTACTACGTAACTCAAAATGGCGTAAAGAAAGTATATCATGAGTACAAGCCTGAAGGAGGTGCAAATGTTCAGAAAGCCAACAAGTTGACTGACGCGGAACGGCTTGTCCTGCAAAAGCTGATCGCGATCGAGATCCAGACATTCAAGAAACAAGTCTCGGACAAACTGCGAACCGACGGCTTCTCTGAAGAGTTTATTAGGTTCTTCAATGCCTGCCCTCTCTCGGTCTTCGTGACCGGCACGCTCCGCAACGAGCGGGACGATGCCGTCCAAGAACAGCGCGACTTCCTGGATACTTCCATGAACAAGGTGTTTGACTTCTCGGGAATTGACTTTGTGACGCAACCAGCAGCGCCAGCCACAACCGAAGAGCCTGTCGAGACCAACAATGAGACCGACGAGCCCGTCCGAATTGTAACTGGCGAAGCTCCACCGCAACTCGAAGAGGTGAAGCGCCCGGTCTTTGAAGGGCTAGAAAAGCCTATCCTCGAGAAGTGGCGTGAGCCCTCATACTTCATGCCCCAGGATGACGAAGGCACTCTCGAGTTCGAAGCTCTCGTGGTAATGCATGCAAACCTCGCCGAGGCGAAAGAAATTGACCCGGAAGCTAAAGTGGTGATTGGCGCAGGGATCGGCCGCGGCACAGCCCAAGTTCCTATCTTGCTATATGATAAATCTCTCCATGTTATTGGCTTTCCCTTTGGAATGGACAAACCAGATAAGCTCGGTAGCCTCCCTTACACCATCATGTCTGAGTTTCTCGATCTTAACGTTAAGAACGAGACTAAGCCAATCATCGCGCTCAAGTCTGGAATTCTCTTGAAGCTCGAGAAGGACAAAGCTTTCCTTGAGAAGTTCCTGGCGATCCTCAATCGCTAGGACATTTAGAGTGTCATCTTTTTTGCCATTCGATATGTTGTCCAGGCGCGTAGCAACGCGTATTTCCCGAATATGCCGACTACCAGAAGTAGTTGGTAGCATCATTGAAAGCTTTGTCACAGGGTTTATTCGTTTTGACAAAACGACGCTCCGATCGGCTGTCATTTACAAAATTGGGATTGCCAGCTTCATGGCTGCCAATCTGAGGAGAGCAATTTTTCACACAACCCAGCTGAAGGGGACCAACTTCAGCCAAGCCAAGATGGAGTGGTCACGTTTCGTTAGCGTCACTGCAGAGAGAGCTAATTTTACCGCAACACTAATGGACAGCGCTACATTTATCAACTGCACCTTGAAGTGCATAATCTGGCACGCGACCAAGATGAATGGCGCGGCCTTCATACAAGGCGCAGTAAGGTCTTGCAGCTTTGCGAAAGCTTCGATGGTCGGTACTGGGTATCAAACGGTACTTTCCGATTGCCAGTTCGAAATGTGCAATATGCAAAACAGTAGAATAGGGCCTGATACGCAGTTCCAAAACTGCACAGTGCTTGGAACAAATATGTATCGCGCCAGCCTGAATCGCGCGACTATAAGGAAGGGGACCTGGCGCGATATTGATCTTTGCGGCGCTAGTATTCTCAGCTCTCTGTTTCATAGTTGCAACCTGACTCTGAATGTGCGGCATATTCACGCATCCCACACTCAATTTGTTAACTGCGCCATCTCGTTTCGCGATGCCAGAGACACATTTTTTGACGATGTGCTATTCAAGGACGGAAGCGTCTCTGTTGCATCATCAAGGGGAGCTACATTCTGTAAGTCCCAGTTTCACGGCGTCTCCTGTCACGGCAACTCATTCGCCGGAGCGGAGTTTGATGCTACAGCTTTTGATCGTTCTCGTTTTGTAGAAGTGAACTTCACTGAAGCGACTTTCCATCATGTAAATTTTATTGGATGTAGCTTTAACAAAGTCAACTTTCAGGGTTCTCATTTTAATGGCGTACGGTTCATTCAGTGCGTAATTGAGGATGTCCGATTTGACAATGTCAAACAACCTTTACTGTCGTTCGAAGGGTGCTCGATAGTTGGGAGTATCTTCCTACAGACAGACGTCACGCCCATTGATTTCGGCAACTCTTTTATGCAAAATGTTGCCTTCCTTGGCATTCTCCAGGGCTTTAGTTTGGCGCAGTACTGCTACATCAGCTACGCTGGTGCCAAACTTAACCGCAGTACTTTCGAACTGGACTGCGTGTCTTGGGTCATCGCGGGTGCTGTGGCTATGCTGATAAAAATAATGGCGCTCATCTTTCTCGCATTTGCAAAGCTTCAAGCAGCCTGGAAAGCGCATCGGGACCACCAGCCACACCACTCAATTGGGACATAAAGTGCGTCGCCATCAGTTGAGCTTCGGCTAAATTCATTCTTAAGAGAAATCCCGACTTTTGCAATATTGAACAGTTCTGGAATGGGGTAGTCGGCTCTAGTGAGACTTCTTTTATCAGTCTGGTGAAGGTCCGCGATGCCTCAACGTTGCCTGCCGTGGTGGCCTTGCCAAAGACAAGAGAAAGCTTCCCCGCGTTTCTGCACACCCGCATCATCTTCGGCTTCGGCAGCTTGGAGTCTCCGATAGTGACTATATCGGTATACTTCAGCTCCATCTTCGACTCGCTGGTCACGGCGCGCCCTCCTTCGTCGCCGTGCACGCTGACTGCCTCAACGATAAGCTCTCCGGGCTTGTACAGAGAGATCACCACATAGAAGCCCGATGTTCGGTAGACGCTGGGGTTCTTAGAGCCCTGCCGGTCCTGGGGGCGGACCAGGTTGGACTGCCATACGTGATCAAGGTTGTTCTTGATCGCCCCCTCTTTGATGTCCTTTAACGTTTGTTCCTCAGACATGGAAACGGCTGTGGAGTGTGGTAGCATGGCCTGGTTTTCAATTTTACAAAAAGGCGGCTATGGGCCGGATGCCGCCGTAGCAGCTACACCTATGGCTCCGGCTTTCAATTGCTTCCTTGCTTTAGTTGCGACCTTCATTGCAAGGAACCTTGGGGCTAAGATTATGGGGTCTAACTGGGTTAGGGGCAGCAGTGAGTGCACCGCAAGAATCTTACCACCTTTTTGCGAAGAGGGGCCGATGACCAGAGTCTTCATGTCCGGGAGCACACGCATACAGCGTGTGCCCGCATCGATGGAGTCGGCAACCAGCTCTTCAAGAGACTTACCAAACTCGGCCTCGGTAATGCGACATCGCATCGCGCAGCCCATGTATACCCCCAAAACATCGAAGACGAGCTCTCCATCATCAAAACCCATCACCATAATATCGTACAAACGATCTATTGTTCTAAATATCACCGGATTTTGGATGGTGGAGAATTCCTTCAGCTTTTTTCCGTCGATCGAGCCCTCTGATGCGAGGGCCGCATTAATGCGGACAAGAGTGGCAGCTTCGGCCATTTGCAGGTACAAGCCCCCAGCGCCGTTCAATTTTGCAAAAAGGCCGGTTATTCCGAAAGGGGTGCTGGATCTGCTTTCGGCGCCATACAGGCACGAATACGCTCGCGTTCTGTCATTGGCTCTAAAGGAATAGTGCCCCAAGGCCGCCCTGACTTTCTGATAAGGGCGTAACGAAGGACTCCATTCTTTCTATAGACAGTGCCTCTGCGTACGCTCCGACCGAACTTCAGAAAGGTTGAGATCCCCAGTGCCTGCAGCGAGGTCACTACTTTTCCAGATTCCGTAAGCGACATCGAGTCCGCTATCTGCAGATGAATCTCACCGTTCTCTAGGTAGTATGCGAACACTTTATAGCCCTGGCGGGAGGCGCAGATTGGGTTTGCAAGCTTTCCGACCTTGGCGAGCTTCGCACCGTCAATAAGTAGCTCGCACTGGGGTGTCTCATTAATGCCCCTCCGGAGCAGCTCCACTGCGTTGATAATTGGTTTGAGTCCTGCGGTAATGTCCATGGTGAGGGTGTGTGAATAACAAAATGGTGTTTCAATTTTGCAAAAAAACACGAGTGGGTTTTCGCCCCCGGGCGGTGTTTTCTCGTGTTTTCTCACGACTCCGTGTGTGGTGGTTAGTAATACGCCTATGCGTCATTGCTAACCTCAGAAGTGACATCTGACTCTTCTAGTTCCTCTGGCTCCTCCGAGCCAGTCGGCCGGCCAGCATCTAAGCGCCCTAACAGGGCCCTCATCTGCTCATGGACCTTCAACAGGAGTTCAATCTGCTCATCAATTTCCTTGATCTCTTTCTCAGCCTCGGGCACGAAGTAGAGCTTCAGGATCTTTTGACGCTGCGTTTTCTTAAAGCGGAGACGCCGCACATCGTTCAATATCGACGAAAGAGTTCCGAACTCTTCCCTCGCTGTTCGACGCTGTACGGGCTTCTTCTCAACTTTGTAAGTAGGCAGTTTGGAAACAGCAGTAGGCTCTGTCTCATCACCCCATTGGGGTTTTGGAGTCTCCGTTTTAACGAAGATTGGCTCCATTTTGACAGAGCTTGGCTCCGTGGCTTGTGGATGGAGCCCGACATGCAGGAAGGTGCACGTCGCTTGTTTTCGGCACAAGCCGCTAAGGAAGTTGGCACAGACTGTCAGAGTGCCTTTCTTTGCTTCTATCTCAGTGGATGCTACTTCGACATTGAGTGGATGCGCGCTGCGGCAATTAGTGCCCCAGCTACAGGTACCAATGAGAGCATTTTTGCAGAGCTTGCGAGCTCCGCTGGGGACTTTCTTTTCAGAAGTGTGAAACGTAGTTGTTTGGGACATCTTCGTTAAGCGTTGGGTTTCCGATGAAGGATAGTTGTAGAGACGGCTGACCATCAAATCTTTCCCAGCAGAAAACAAGGCCTTTTTGTATATAGGCATCAATAGGGCCTAGAATGCGCGCTATTCTCACGAAATTGCCGAAAATGAGGTTGACGCATAGGCGGCTAGGCGGCTAGTTTCTGGGAATATTCTGCTTGCGCCAGTCATTGACAGCGCCAGGGCCAAGGCCAATGGTCGTCAGGACGGCCTGCACCTCGACTGTCTTGCCGTACTTCGCGGAGGCCGTGAGGTACGTGTCCCGGTAGTCGATGTAGGTCGGGAGGGCGGGCAGCGCGCGGAGGACCTGCATGTAGATCTGGAAGGCCAGATCGATGCCCACAGAGGACGAGAGCAGGTAGAAGGCGCGGTTGCCGGGACCGCTGTCGGTGTGCACCCCACCGTAGTCCGCCTGCGAGTTGGGGTCCGCCCAGTACTGTCCGCGGTAAGTCGCGGGTTGGGGAGGGGACGCCTTGGTCGGGTCCTGCATGTTGCGGAGGAAGCCGTTGTTCTTCACGACGTCCTCGCCCATGAGCCAGTCGTCCTGGCCGGGGATGTCGTCGGCGGGGTCCGAGTTGCTGTTGTACTTCGTGTACACCCAGCCCTCAAACATGCGGCCGCCAATGTCGGCGCCTGACTCATCGAGGGCGCCTGAGTGGCCGGCGTAAGGCATGTTTGCGGCCAGGAGGCGGTTAACACCGTGTGTGTTCTCATGGCCGAGAACATCCATCACACCAAGGGGGTCGAACATCGTCGCACCATTGCCGTAGACCATGTACTGGCCGGTGAAGAAGGCGTTGTCGAGGTTGGGGACGTTGCTGCATGAGAACATCACGTTCGTGTTGGTCGTATTGTTGATACCGACCTTCTCGTGAAGATACTGGATGAACAGGCACGACAAGAAGTGGATATCGACGGCGCTGTTGTAAACCTGGGCCGCAAGAAGCTTCTTCGCGTCGGCTCCACTTGGCTTCTGTCCTTTCATGCTCTGAATCAGAGCCCAGTTCGCCTTGCACTGCGCGACGTTCACTCGAATTGTGGGACGCCGCGCGAGGCCTGGCAGCGTGTACGCGATGTTCTCAACGTCGAGGTTGTTCGCGGCCGCGTCGATCCCTTTGACGATGATGTCGGGCTGGTTAGCGTCCATCCCTTTGATGGTCGCGTAGAGATCAACCGTCCCGTCGTTGCGGTCGTAGCAGGGAAGCGTTACCTCTCCGAGCTTGTAGGTGAACACCTTCACGGTCGAGTTTGCCCCAAGCTCTCCGAGCGAACGTCTGGCGCTCGGGCGGATCATAAAGGGCTCCCCGGCAGAGGGTAGAGGATTGACCATGAACATTTTGTGGTGCCCCCCACATCGAGCGTGGCCGTTTTGCCGTTTCTTTTTGGGCGACGGCTTTTTCGGAGACTTCTTCTCATCATCTGAGTCGCTGTCGCTCGACTCGGAGTCTGAGCAGGGATGCGGAAGTGGGTACCGTGGGTCCGGAACCGGCACGGGGGCAGGAGGCACCGGGACGGGAGTGGGGTCCGGCACTGGAACGGGCACGGGCGGCGCGGGGGTCGTGGGAGGAACCGGCTGGGGCTGCGGCTCTCCCGGGGCGATTAGGCTCGCGCGCGACCTCTTCGAGGGGCGCAGGGCGCGCAGCTCGGAGGGCGGGGTCGCGAGCGCGCGGGCGATGGCGTCGGGTTTGTGGCTTCTGTCGCGCTTTGGCATGGTTGGGGTAGATGCGCAGCAGGATGGCAGGTTCCGTCAATCTCTAATACGCAGCACGACCCGAACAACAGGCGCGCGGTTAGACACACGAGCTTCTCAGCATCACGGCGCCATGAACGTCGGTGCGGAGGACGATCCGCTCCTGGATGACGAAAAACGTGTGGCCGAGAAGAAGGCAATCTTCGCCGAATACAAACGCTGGACCAAAGGCGAGCGGGGGATGCAGAACCTGTTCAGGGTGCAGACGACTGCGGAAGGGGACCTGCAGGTCGAGAGCGTGGCAGGCGACTCGGCCCCGTTCCAGCAGTGGCTCCGCGATCTCTGGCGCACCGCGGAACGCGACGGCTACTTCGTCATCGGCTCCTCTGACGCTGCTCGGGTCTCGTTCACTATCTGCGCACCGAGCGAGAGGGCCGTCGCAGTCGAGCCGGTGCCGCTTTCTCAGCGCCAGATCGCATACCTCGAAGAGGGCAAAGAGAAGGACATGGCCCTTGAAAAGCTGAAGAGCTGGCGCTACTACATTGTGTTCGTGTTCACCTGCTACGCCTGCGTGGCGGCGATCTGCTTTCTCGCGACTAATCAGTACCGCCTGCTCGCGAAACAGTTCGAGCCAATCACGATGGCGGTCTTCCTGCTGAGCTGCGCTACGACTGGGTTCTACTTTGTCCGGACCAACAGCATCACGAGCATGCAAATCATCGAGTACAGTAGCGTTAAGGCAATGGCGACCGTCGTCTGGTCGCTCTCGATGCTTGTCGGCGCGACGCTGCGGAAAAGCGTGGAAGAGGCGTGACGCCCAACAGTTTATTTTCGGCGCACTATATTGCGGCCATGCTGAACACCCCCTACTATGTGATCGCCACCCAGGTCCGCGACCCGTTCACGGGCTTCGTGTTTGTCCCTGCGGCCGGAACGGTCCCCACCGCCGATGGTATGGGCGGCGCAACTTGGCAGCCCGGCGGGGGCGGCGGAACTGTTGCAGCCCTGTATCCCTCCGGCACTGGACAGTCGCTCGTGGCGAATGGCGTGGGCCCCAATCTTACGAACAAAGACCTCATCGCGGGGGCGGGCATCACGCTCTCGTCTACCGCCAACGACGTTACGATAACAAACAGCAGCCCCGCGACGGGCGTCACCCTCCATCCTGTCGTCGGCTCAACGGGCGTGACTCTGGCAGCCAGCCAGACGGGCCCGGCGCTGACGGTGAGAGGCATTAACGCGGGCACCGGGATTAACATCACAGGAAATCCGACGGACATCACTATCGTGAATACTAGCCCTGCGACAGATGTCTCGGTGACCCCCGTTGTCGGCGCTCTAGGTCTCCCCTTGATGGTGACGCCGACGGGGCCAGCGATGAAGATAAGGAATGTCTTTGCCGGCACCGGGATCGGTGTTGCAAATACGGGCACTGATATGGTAGTTACCAACACGAGCCCTGCGTCCTCAGTCACCCTGACGCCGACGGGGACCGGTACGTCACTGGTCGCGGTCTCTGCCGCCCCCGGCCTTAAAACGAAGGACTTGCTCTTCGGAACCGGAATTACTTTTACCGCGACCACAAATGATGTCCGCATCATTAACACAAGCCCAGCCTCCTCTGTAACGCTATTCCCCGCGGCAGGGGCGGCAGGGGCTTCGCTCATCACTAGCGGCACCGGCCCCAACCTCGCCCTTCGCGGCCTCACGACAGACTCGAATATTGTCACCTCCTTACCGTCATCCTCCGATCTGCAGCTCTCGCTCAATCCCACGCTTAACGGAATCACGACAATCAATGGCGTGTCCGGCTCCCAGCTTCAGCTATCAACGCCAGGGGTCATTGGCGTCGGAGGTGGGGCGTCCTTGACAGACTTCTTCTGGTACCGCCAGCCGCGCATCAAGTGGTCCAGCGATTCAGCCCAGACCAGCTTCACGCCGACACCCGCAACATCGTTGAACGCGTACTTTGTGCCGCTCCAGGTTTTGCCTGCGACCACCAGCGGCAATTCGATGGTTACGACTAATGATGGGGCCGTGACTTATAACGGAACTACTTCAAGGTGGTGCGATGTTACCTACACTGCCACGACAGAGATAGGCGCTACTCCGGGCGGTGCGGCAGCGCGCAGTCTCTTCTTCTACCCCTATGTGTTCACTGGCGCGCAACCCATACAGCCTCCAACGACATTCGGAAGTCGGAACTACTCCATCGTTCGTCTCCCGGGTGCGCCCTCCAACGTTCCAGCGCAGACCGACAACGTTACTGTTACGGATCAGGTCTTTCTGAATCCTAATGACCAAATCGCACTCGCGGTCATCTATAATGGTGTGTTTACAACAGCGCCTTATCCCAGCTTCTCGGGCGTATCGTGCAATATACGCGCCATGCTGACCAACGTATAAACAAATTGTTTCTCAAGTGGCATGTTGGCGGTTGCGCGTGTTCGGGTCCAGGCCTGACGATTAGAGATGACTACTCCCACAAATCCTGCATCAGACGATGGACACGGCACTTCTTGAAAGAACGCGGGGGAGCCTCGGGGAGAGCGAACCCCCCACCCCTTATGAGCTCATTGAGCGGCGGCTCGCCTCTATCGAGCTCACTCAGTCCCGCATATTGAGGGCGACCGAGCGGCGATTCAGCTGCGCTTCCTGCATCGCAGTAAGCTCCGTTTTCCTGCTCGCCGTCGTCAATATCGTTACGCTAATCGCGACAGATATGATTCATTATTGAACACTCCCTCTTTGAGGCTATCATGACCCAAAAAGAGCTCGTCGCCGACTACTGCCTGGCGCGGCGCTGGCGAGACGGCCGCATTGCCGCGTGGCGCGCCGGCTCGAGCGGCCGGGCCCTTGTCTCGTTCGAGAGACTGATGACTAATAGAGACATAATATCTCACATAGCGAGCTACCTCGACCTTCTCTTACTGTTTCGGCTGCGGGGCGTTTCTCGCAGCCTATCCGATCGGTTCACGATATCGAACCCATTCGCTTACGAGCTCTGGAAAAAAGCTTACGCAGTAGTTCCGTACGAGCCGTCCCTGATAATGGCGAACGTGGTGCGGTCTGATCTTCCCCTTTTCGAAGTGGCTGGCGCTTTTGTCCGGATTGACAAGCTAAAAATTCCTGCGGTGCTCGCCTGGCTTTGTGGGCAAGGGGTACTGCGCTGTCTGCAGTGGGTGTGCAAGTGGCAGCTCTCGAAACTCTCTTCCGCCGACCAAGCGGACACGATCGGGGGCGGCTGCATCGCCGCAGTTGAAGCAGGTCACCTAGCGGTCGTTAAGTGGTTAGTCATGAATTACGAAGTTTCTGATAAGCACCTCCACAAGATGAGCGAAAAAGGAACAGGGCCCATTAGAGACTGGTTAACCTGGGTCTACGGGTACAAGACAGATCCGGGGGCATAAGACACGCCCTCTTGTTTGTCGCGGCTACGGCTATACCTTCCGTGAATAGTTCGGTGAGATACTCCTCCGCGGCAACCTGGAGGGCCTCGATTGCCTCGTCTTCTATTTCGCGAAACTCTCTAGGTCCATGGGTAATATAGTATTCTTGCAGCTCTTCTCGAACCAGCAGCTCGAATTTTCTTTTCGGAAACACAAGCTCCGTCGAGTTGCTTTGCTCTTTCCGTACCTCCCAGAGCGCGACATGCTCATCAAGAAACCCGTCCTTCACAGACACTTTTTCCCATAGCTCAGGAAAGTCGTCGGCGAATTTCTTCATAGTCGATTTGCAGTCGTTACTGACCTCACGAAAGGCTTCTATCCCTTTCTTGAGCCGACCTCGATCATCCTCCGGCACCATCTCTCCTTCCTCATTATACGTAGGATTCGCGCAGCATGACCAAAGAAGTGTATGCAAATTATCGACATCACCGAGTCGCAAATCAATATAGTCTTCATAACTTGGCCGCTCGTCCTCTTCGTCATGCATATCTTCGCGCCAGCAGTCAAGCATGCGTAGCCCTTCCACAATTTCGACCTGCTTCTCGATAAAAGGTGGGAAGTTCTCGTGCTTGGCGATGAAGTCCCACATATTTTCGATGTAGCCATCCATAACTCGCCACAGATCGTCGAGTTCGTCGAAGCTCATGTCCCGACCAGCCTCTTCAGCGTTTAGAATAAATGCCTTGATTCCCATTTCGTCATACAGCAATTCGGTGTCGGCCGCGAAGTCGAGTATTCGGGATTCAAAGTCAGCATCATTGCAGCCTAGTCCCCTAAACACCACGCTCAGCCCGTGAACCATATTTTCGCCCCGGAGCATATCTTTGATGCCCTGTTTGATAAGGGTACAGATCGTCGCAGCTTCGTCATCAGAATCGGAGTCATCTTCAGTGTCCTCAGACTCCACAATATCATCATCCGTCGACGATGCGGCCTCCTTTTCATCACCTTCGTCATCCTCGGCAGCTTCAGAAGTATCTTTGTCCGTATCTTCGTCCGTCGTATGTTCCGAATCCTCATCTGAGGGGCTTGATGACCCAGTGTCACTTTCTCTCTCGGCTAGCAGTAGTGGGAAAGAGTTGGTGTCTGTAATATGCCAGCCGGCCGCAGCAAGATCCTTTGGCACATCCTCGTAGTACTCATTCTCGCCTTCACTTTCTGTTTGGAAGAAGTCATCCAGTGTCGCGATCAGGGTCTCTAACGGAGTGGACGATGTGAACAGAGTGGCCATTCTGCAATGCTAGCGGCTTGGCCTTTTCAAATTACGGCCAGCCTAGGACCAGGTGTATCCCATTCGGCAGAACTTTAGTTGTGAATCGAGAGTAACGACCCGGGAGGCGGATCCGATAGCGCATCTCATCCCCTTCTTTTTGGACTCGCTTGATAGGCTTCAGGCCTTCCGATTTGAGCCAGGCACGCATCCTTGTGGCTGTCCAGCCGCGGCTGGACATGCCGTACACCGACTGTATCTGCGATGGCATCGCGATAATTGATGCGCAAAAGAACAGGCCACATGTTCCCGCCCGCCACTCTACTGCTGTGGGCGGCTAGTTTTGCGTGCTTGCTGAAACTTCTTTGGCGATTCATCTTGGCATTCCCTCCTCTCGCGATTGTTGTGTGCCTCATCTCGCTGGGTGGGGCAAAAGCGGGAGCCTCCTTCATAGGAGGCGAACGACCCATTCGTCGTCGCCAGCAGCCGCATTAACGCAGTGCTCGAGAGTACGTTTGCAGATATCTGAGTAGATCAGGGGTAGCTTTGTACGGAACAGCAGGCGCATCTGTTCTCGATTCAGACACGTGTTCAGCTTCTGCAAGACCGACAGGTTGGCTTTGTACTTCTCTATTTTTTCTGGTGTGGCACCTAATTCCGGGTATCCGTCGAAGTTCCACTTACGAATATCAGGAGCGAATGCATCAAGGAAGCTATTCACTCCATCGCCATTGTAATCCGGCATCTGATATACCGCACGCTCGATCTCTCGCATGAAGACATCGCCATTGATTGTAAGAAATTGGCTGGGGGCTATTTTTGCCAGTTCAAGAAACTGGAGCACACTACCCCAGTCTCGGGAACACAACGTGAGAAAGAGCTCTTCAGTCCGCAGGGTAGGACTGAAGCTAAGCTGAAAGTGCTCCACCATCCACTTAAGAGTGGGCATAGGCACTGCGCTGACGAACAGCGAGGTCATTATGGACGATGCGTTGTCCCACAGGAGACCGGCTCTCCCGGGAGCCGCGGCCTCGAGGGCCTCGCGAGTAATCTTGTAATGATCGACTAGCCATTTGACGCAATCGAGTTCTCCATGCATACATACCTGCCACAACGTCGAGCTCTTATAATGAGGTGGCTCCGCATAGTCAGTGGCAAGTATATCCTCTATTTCCAGTTCCTGGTGCGCATCGATAGCATCTCTCGCCTCATACTTTTTGGAAATGCAGGCGAGATCGAATGCAGCAATGTACGATTGGCGGCTCACAAGAGGCTTAGCAACCTGCAGCGCCCAGGCGACTATATCAGTGTTTCCCGAGGCTACAGCCTGCGTTAGGATCTCGTTTCCATCATTAGTGCAGAACAGCTCTTTCGCGCGCAGCGGAATCGATATCAGCTTTGCGTAGTCCAGCTTCTTGGCTTTCAGACAGGTAATGACAGTCCGCACCTTATCCTTGGTATCAGCTAGCCGTATTACCGAGTGCAGGTACTCAACGCTCAGGAGCGGGACGAGCTCTATCGCTTTGCTTAGGTGCGCGCTGTGGACTCGCGATCCCACGTCAAAGATCTCGATGTACCATTTCCGCGCCATCATATGGGTCGGAAGGTACTTCCAAAACTCTTTCAGAGTCAAGTCCTCTTTTGTCAGCCGATAGCGGACCGAGATCCACTTAGCGTTCGTTAGGCCTGTCGCCGTAGACAAAGACCCCAGCACTCCAGTGATCACCATCTTCCGCAGCTCGAACTTGGTCTGGGTGTATGCCGCTTCGATCAGGTCGAGCAGTTTCTTCGCAACAATCGTGCAGGCGCCCTTCAGCATACTGCTAAGGCGCTGTGGCTGTAAGCTGCTGAGCCCTTTATTAGGGACCGCCGCGGAAATGCACAGCGCCCACGTCCCGAGAAAGGGGCTAGAGGACTTCACGGCAGCTTCCAGCGCTTCCAGGGACCACACGATGTCGAGCCCGTACTGGGAGAGCAGCCACCGCGCGTTGTCGCTCTGGCGGCCCGCGCATGCCGCAACAAACATGTCTTTGACGCTCTTGACGGTCAGGGGGCTCATCGCGTCGACGAGCCACCGGCCGGCGAGACTCGAGCGCTCCGCGATGCGCAGAAGCATCTCGTTCCTGTCCGTCTCTGGTATTATAAACACGTCAGTCTGCAACTTAGGGCCATAGACTTTCTTAAGCACTTCCGCTTCTTCCACGGTCGCTGTCGCCCAGTGGGTCAGCCGCGGTGGGAGGAGAGCAATCCACAGGGCGCGGAAATACTTGTCATTAAGCTTTTCGCGGACCCCGGGGAGCGCCACACATGCCCTTATGAGGCACTGCAGGTCCAGAAACCCGAAGATGATATTCAGGTGCACGGGCAGTAAGGCTTCTAACATCTCCCAAGATTTTTATGGAGTACACTTGTTCAAAACAAAAAGCGCAGAAGTCGCTAAAAAATAGCATTTAGCAATTGGCTAATGATCACGAATGGACGGTAACGGTATCATCTTCAGCATTTGCTTCTGTCGTTTCAGCCGACTCCTCTGCATCATCCGTTTCAGCGGCTTCAGCCGTCCCAACTGCGCCTTCGTCGGTCGCGGCACCATCGGCGTCTTCCGCGGCACCATCAGCGTCTTCTGCTTCTTCCACGTCTTCGCCATCTTCCGCGTCCTCGGCGTCTTCGTCCTCTGACTCCTGGTCCGGATCAACATAGAAGCGAAGCCCGAGAGCGTCAGCATCGGCGAGCGCCGCCATCAGCGCAGGGCAGGCCATCTCCGTCGGGATCGTCTTTGTGAAGTCGATATCCCCACCCCCTTCATTCATTGAGGCGACGAACTTGAACTCATCATCGCGGATATCGATTGCGCCGTCGCCGATGCCCTGGTACAATGTCACGCCTTCTTCGCCGCGCGCGACTCGCGCCCAGTGCCGCCTAGTGATAAGATAAGGCTCTGCGATGCAGAATGTCGTGGAAGATCGAGGTTCCTTAACTCTGAACTCAAGCGCCCACGTATCGCGCACATGCTCCCCGGTGCGGCTGCGCTCGATGAGCACGCCTACGGCAATTGCTATCTCACTGGTCTTGAATTCGTGAAATTCGGGGTCAGGCGTTGCATTCACAATCTTCTTCACAGCGACCGTTTTGGGGGGAATGGCTTTGGAGGCGGTCTTTGAGCCCGCTTTTGCGAGAGAAGCGGCCGCCGCGGAGGCTTTGGCCGGCTGGGCTACTTGGGTGGTCTTAGAGCCCGCTTTCGCGAGAGGGGCGGCCGTAGCTTTGGCTGTTTGGGCTGTCTTCGGCATTGGGCTTGAAGGTCACAAGATAGCAGGCGAAACCGGCCTTCAAATCTGCGAGCCGTCATACCCAAAATTTGCATAAAGTAAAGAAGGATATTCTGCATTTTTGAGACTGAATTGCTTATTTACGTCTGGCCAGAGACCCAGCCCTTTTTCCCGATAGAAACGGTGAAGCACATCCCAATCCAAAGTTTGAGCCATCGATCCCACTAACTTTTCCATCACCCGTGCGGGCGGTCCCAGCGCGGAAGGATCAATGTCTTCATCAATGCAGATTCTTGCAGCATGTACCAGCATTCCAGGATAGGTAGTTGCCATGGTCCTCAAACAATGCCACTTCTTGCTGCGCTGGGCCACACTATTGCGGTACATCCCTTGCGACTCCTCTTCCAGAATCTCTTTGTAGAGCTTGTTTTCTTTCTCGTCTGCTGCTTCACGCAACGCCATTCGAGGAAGGTGGTGAGCTCGCCACGCGCAACAAATAGAGCAGTTCGTAACACCACAAGGCTTCACTCCGTCTTGGGTTAGAAAATTCATATCGGCGTGCTCTAAGAAGGTCTGAGTTTTGCCATTGAGTATAATTTCTTCGAACGAGGAGTAGAGTTCTTTGGTATACACGGTGATGAGCTGCATAAAGGTTTTGCCGGTGCAACGATGACGTAAGTACGTGATGTCTGCGGCCACCATCTCGGCAGTAGTGTAGGGAGGCTCCGTCTTTATCCCATTCACATTCACAGGCTGCAATTCCAGATCAGAATCATTCTGCGCATGAATAATCGCTTCAAGATCGCTTGGCTGAGTGGCCAAAATGGGCGAATCCCCTGGCTCTGCGGCCACGGGTACCTTTGTTTCCTGAACGAAGCTCATCGTAAAAACGCAGAATGCAGAGTTTCACTGCTTGTCTAATGGCACGAGCACAAGTAGCTGTCTCGGTCGGTAGCAATAGACATCTCCGCTCCCATCATCCTGCATTAGGATTCCAGGGTATGTGGTGTACAACTCAAGCTGTGTCAATATGTACATATCGCCGGACTTG
>Ga0105241_10000281_pt1 | contig 37919 bp, 41 predicted proteins | sample KBSC64metaG_FD_80422 | JGI IMG/M metagenome (GOLD analysis project Ga0105241, IMG submission 80422) | Corn rhizosphere microbial communities from Kellogg Biological Station, Michigan, USA - KBS C6-4 metaG | ecosystem: Host-associated > Plants > Roots > Rhizosphere > Soil | place: Michigan, USA... | reverse complement strand
CCCGCCGACGCCTGTTAATGTTTAATGAACCGCCGTATGCCGAACGGCACGTACGCGTGGTGTGAGAGGACAGGTAAGAAAATAATTCTTACCTTCCTACTCGATTTACTGGGAATTTGAAAATTGATTTTTTCTTACAATCCTGATTCAAACGACCAACTAAAACTGCGTCAACTGCCAGCGCAATTGATCGATCTGGTCACCTATCAACTGAACATTCTCAGCGGTCAGTTCAGCTTTTGAGTATTCTTCCAGTTGCCAGCCGCCGCCTACTTTACGGATATAGCCGATAAAAGAATGATCGAGGCTCACCTGGTAATAATCTTTTTGCAGCTGTTTCACCTTTACCAGTTTATCACTACTGAAGGGAATAATGTGTTCAGTCATCCTTAATCAATTACCAGGTTATATTTTATCAGTAAGCCATTCAAAGCATCAGCACTGAATTTGGCCTTGTTGATGGTATTATTTTCAGGGTCTATATTAAAATTATAGGCTGATCGAAGATCGGCACCTTTTAATATCGTCCTGTTAAAAATAGCGCGGTTCAGATTACATTTCTGAAATTCCGCATTAGTCAGGTCGGCTTCACTAAAATCAGCTTCTTCAAAAGAGCAGTCATCAAAAGTAGTTCCCTTAAGTTTCTTTTTATGCCAGACGGTATAGTCGAGCACACATTTCTTAAAGACTACTTCGAGTGAAAAACTACTACTTTCACCAAAGTTGACGCCGGTAATTTTGCAGTCCTTAAACTCAACGCCTTGCAAGCCGGTTTCGGTCAATTTGATTAACGATAGGTTGCAGGTATCCATTACACAATTGATAAAAGTAATATGCGAAAAATTGGCGTAAGAGAAGTCGCAATTAATAAACTGGCAATCCTCAAAAGTACGTTCGCTGCCTTCAAACTCTGCAGCAGTTATATTTTTAAAGATCGTATTCTCCTCAAATTTATGTTCCATTGTACCAGCAAATGCCTTTATCAGACCGGCTCCGAAATTAAGAAAAGTATCGGGTTTATCGGGGCGATGAAAAAATTTCATCGCACTTATTTCTTAACCTACATTAAGTGTCGGGAGCTGGTTAGTGAAGTAAATTTGTATAACAAAACAAACAGGAGTAAAGCTTAAGAAAATGAACAATAGAATTAAAGGCATACACCATATCACTGCAATTGCAGGAAATGCTAAAAAGAATTTTGATTTCTACACCCGCGTACTTGGTTTACGCATGGTTAAGAAAACTGTCAACTTTGATGATCCACATACTTACCATTTTTACTATGGTGATAAAGTAGGAACTCCCGGAACTATCCTAACTTTCTTTCCCTGGGAAGGGATTCAAACCGGTCGCAAGGGTGCAAGACAGGTAACCGAGATCGGTTATTCTGTTCCGGAAGGAAGCCTGGATTTCTGGGTAAAACGTTTAGATGAAAATAATGTGATCTACAATAAACCATCTGTAAAGTTTGGCGAAGAATATGTTTCATTTCTTGATCCTGATGGATTAAAATTTGAACTGACAGTACCTAAGCAACCCGATACAAGGGAACCATGGACAACCAATGAAGTTAGCGCCGAAAATGCTACCCGCGGATTTCATCATATCACTATCACATCAAACAAAATGGATGCTACAGCTAAAGTTTTGACCGATGTATTTGGTTATAAATTATTGGAACAGGACGTAAACCGCTACCGTTTTGTTACTGACGCAGTTGAAAATGCTGCTATAGTTGATATTGTTGAGATACCGGCAGAAATAGCAGGACATGTAGCCGGTGGATCAGTTCACCACGTAGCGTTTCGTGTAGAAAATGAAGAAGTATTAATGCAATACCGCGAAAAGATAATGAATATGGGTTTAAACATCACAGAGAAGATCGACCGTAACTATTTCTATTCACTTTATTTCCGTGAACCAGGTGGGGTGCTGTTTGAAATTGCTACAGACAATCCCGGGTTTTCGGTGGACGAACCGGTTGAAGAATTGGGTAACGGTTTAAAATTGCCGGCTCAATACGAAGCTTACCGTGATGAAATTGAACAAAGTTTGCCAAAATTAGCCTGATATGTATACACACAGCAAACAGATTATAACAGCCGGTGTGCCTGTTAGCCAGGCTAAGAAGGCACTCATTATGATTCATGGGAGGGGAGTATCAGCTAATAGCATTCTGTCATTAGCTGATAACCTCTCACTACCCGAAGGTACGACCATCATGGCTCCGCAGGCAACTCAATACAGCTGGTATCCATATAGTTTTATGGCTCCGGTTGAGAATAATGAACCTGCTTTAAGCTCAGCTTTATCTCTAATAGATGAGATCGTAAACGATCTGACCAAACAAGGCATCGACAGGAAGAACATTTATTTCCTTGGGTTTTCTCAGGGAGCATGTTTAACATTGGAATATGTGGCACGCAACGGGCAGCAATATGGAGGTGTGATTGCGTTTACAGGCGGGCTGATAGGACAGGAATTGAAACTGTCAAATTATTCAGGTGATTTTGCACAAACACCAATTTTAATAGCAACAGGTGATCCGGACCCACATGTGCCTGTAAGCAGGGTAGAAGAAACCGTAGCTCAATTGACTAAAATGAATGCAGATGTATTATTTAAAGTTTATAAAGGTCGCCCGCATACGATTACACAGGAGGAACTGGATCTTGCCGAACAACACGTATTAAAACAATAAGAATCGATTTTCCCATTTAATATTATAGCGGTGAGTTAAAAACTCATCGCTATTTTTTTGACTTCATGGTTATCTTTACCGCATGGAGGGAGCAAACCTGATTCTAAACAACATTTCGGGATATATTCATTTGAGCGAGACAGAGAAACAAATCTTTGTATCCATGCTTAAACCGATGACATTGAAACGCAAACAAATGCTTTTAAAAACCGGAGAGATATGCCGCTATTCATCATTCGTAATTCAAGGTTGTTTAAGGGGCTATTCTATTGATGAAAATGGGGATGAACATGTGCTGAATTTTGCACCGCAGAATTGGTGGATAGCTGACATGTACAGCCTCATCACTCAAAAACCCGGAGTATTGAATATTGAAGCACTCGAGGACACCCAGATATTGACCTTATCCAAAATCCACCAGGAGGAGTTGTATGTCAAAGTACCCGTGTTTGAGCGCTTCTTTCGCATTATTACCGAAAACTCACTGGTATCGTATCAGCAACGTTTACTTGATAATTTAAGCCTTACCGCAGAAGAACGTTATAACAATTTCTGCAAGCGCTATCCTACGTTGATCACCACGCTGCCGGGCAAACAAATAGCCTCTTACATCGGCGTAACGCCAGAGTTTTTCAGCAAGATGAAACACCATTTATTGTTAAAGAAATCATAACATAAAAGTTTACATAAGCGTGTCTGTAATTAATGCAGAGTGATCCATATTTGGTAAAAAAACTAAGATTATGAGTACAAATACCATTATTTCTGAAAAAGAGCTGTTTATCAAGATGGTCATTTCAAACTGGGACCTGCAGGTAGGCCGGATGAATAGCTTAATAGCTAAATTAAGCGACGAGGAGCTATCAACCCCTACTGCTCCGGGACGCAACACAGGCGTTTATTTATTGGGCCATTTAGCTGCCGTAAGCGATGGCATGTTTGCCTTTCTGGGTATTGGAGAAAAGCTCAATCCCAAAATGGAGGAATTATTCGTGCGTAATCCTGAAGGATCAGGTATGGAAAAACCATCAGTTGCTGAGTTGAAAGACTATTGGAATGAAGTAAATGCATTGCTATCAGAAAAAATGAGCCAGATAGCCCCGGAAGAATGGTTTAATCGTCATACTGCGGTGTCAGAAGAAGATTTCGCAAAAGAACCTCATCGCAATAAACTAAATATTGTGATCAATCGTACCAATCACCTGAGCTATCATTTGGGCCAATTGGTATACTTGGTGAAGAAATAATTTAAATAAACTGTTTTCTGTGTAAATTCGGGTGACGCGACATGAAGAAAGCATTACCCGGATTTATTTTATTAGCAGTCATTGTTTTATGCCCACGCGTCAACAAGTGCTGCAAAGCCTCTTAACGCTTTAGGAGTAATTGCAATAATAATAGTCGTTGTGGTGTTGATGCTTTTATCAACGGCGACGTTAGCTTTTAAAATCAGCTTTCAGTGGTTCTAAAATAAGATAAAGCACCGGAGGGACATTGACCAACCTGGTTGGCAATCGTCTCAGTATCGGCGGCAGTTACATTGATCCACGGTTTCTGTTGCAGATTAAATACCGCGGGAAGTCCATTCACGCACCTGGCAGAATGGGCGCATAGATGCGGCTGCCAAATCACCGTTATCTCGCCATTATCATATTTTTTGATATTGTCTTCCATAACAACTAAATTACATCTTTAACCAATTTAAGCCAAGCCAATATGTCCCCATTTTTTGTCGATCCTGATATTTCCATAGCTAAAACTATCGATACCGATGTTTATACCAGCGTTAAAGTATTCGATCAATGCCGGGAGAAGATATTTGCAACATCGTGGCAGTTTATTGGAAATGATTCCCTGGTTAAAGAGCCTGGAGAAGTTTATCCTTTTACGTTGCTACCGGATTACCTTGACGAACCGCTCTTATTGACAAGAGATAAAACAGATGAATTAAACCTGCTGTCGAACGTTTGTACACATAGGGGAAATATATTGGCGGAAAAGGCTTGTAAACAGGCAAACTTAAGATGCCGGTATCATGGTCGATTATTTAATCTTGATGGCAAATTTGCTTCAATGCCTGAGTTCAAAGAGGTACAACACTTTCCATCAAAGGATGATGACCTTTCTAAATTAAATCTATTCAAATGGAGCCAGTGGTTGTTTACTTCGGCTAACCCTATTTATGACCCTGGTCTATTTTTCCGGGATATGATTGAACGGGTAGCCTGGATGCCATTGGACGATTTCAAGTTTTACCCCGAGCTATCCCGAACTTTTCAGGTAAAAGCCAATTGGGCATTGTATTGTGAGAATTACCTGGAGGGCTTTCATATACCGTTTGTGCACGCTGGGTTAAATGCAGTGATCGATTTTGGCGAATATGCAACTGAGCTTTATTTTCCTTATTCTAGTCTGCAACTTGGTTTGTCAAAAACGAAGAAGGATTGCTTTGATCTGCCCACAAACTCACCCGATTATGGTAAAAATGTAGCGGCCTATTATTTCTGGGTATTTCCCAACATGATGTTCAATTTTTACCCATGGGGGTTGTCTGTCAACATAGTTGAACCTATTTCAGTTGGTGAATGCCGTGTACGGTTTTTATCTTACGTGTGGAATGAAAGCAAATTGGATAAAGGTGCAGGATCGGGATTGGATAAGGTAGAGCAGGAGGATGAAGAAATAGTCGAGAATGTACAGCGCGGTGTACGATCAAGATTTTATAAACATGGACGATACTCAGTAACCCGGGAACAGGGCACGCACCATTTCCATCGAATTTTAACCGAATTCATCAATAAATAGCTATGGCACAGCTCGAGCGCAAACTAGGATTATGGGCATCTGTCTCAATTGTGATCGGGTCTGTGATTGGAAGCAGTATTTTCATGAAACCTGCAACCATGGCGGCACAGCTAGGTTCTCCTTTATTGCTGCTGTTGGTTTGGGTTGTCGCCGGCGTTGTTTCACTTTTCGGGGGAATGATCAATGCTGAAGTCGGGTGCTTGATTCCTGAGTCCGGTGGACAATATGCCTATTTCAGGCAGATGTATAATAATTTCTTTGCTTATCTTTTTGGTTGGGCATGTTTCATTGTAATTAACACAGCATCTATATCAGGGATTGCTTTCGTATTTGCCGATTATTTGCAATACTTTATCAAACTGCCGCGGTTTTCCCAATCAGTTGAGCATTCTATTCCCTTTGTAATTCCGTTCATAGGTAAATTCTATTTGTTAGAAAATGTCGGTGTTAAAGCGATTGCCACATTGATAATCATTGTATTGACCTGGATTAACATAAAAAGTCTGAAAGCAGGCGGAGCCGTTCAGGTGTTCTTTTCTATATTAAAAGTGGCGGCACTTATTTTCCTTATAGGGGCTATTTTCTTTTCTGGTAGCGGGACATTGCTTAATCTGAGACAAGATTCTTCAACATTTGATCACTCGTTATGGAAAATCATTCCTGCTTTTATTGCGGCAACAACCGGGGCATTGGCAGCTTACGATGGCTGGAATAACCTGGGATTCGTATCAGGCGAGATTAAAAATCCGCAAAAGAATATACCACGGGGATTAATCTTAGGCTTGATCACTTGTATCATTATTTATGCCCTTACTAATGAAGCTTATTTGTACATGCTGCCTGTAGATACTATGAAGAACTCATCATTGGTTGCGTCCGATGCACTATATAAAGTGATGGGTGTTGCTGGCGGTGGTTTTGTGGCGCTGATGGTGGTATTATCAACCGCTGGAGCGACGAATGGAAATCTTTTCACATCCTCCCGGGTAATCTATGCCATGGGCGAGGAGCGGATTTTTTTTGCATTTACGGGTAAGGTAAGTTCAAAATATAATACGCCGGCCAGCGCTTTGTTGTTGCAATGTGTATGGGCCGTCATACTGGTGTTCATTGGTTCGTTTGATATGCTGATGGATATGTTCGTCTTTATTTCGTGGATATTTTATGCGTTTGCAGCTTATGGGATTTTTATTCTGCGTAAAAAAATGCCTGATGCACATCGTCCTTACAAATTAAAGGGCTATCCTTATTTACCTATTATCTTTATTTTCTTTTCTATGCTATATGTAGTGATTACCTTATATAATGATATTAACAACTACATGGTCGGCAAGAGTCCGATCATTAATTCAGTATTTGGACTTGCGTTAACTGCAATGGGAATTCCGCTTTATTGGTATTTTAAAAAGAAGCCTGTTTCAAATGAAGTTATATTGCAGGATTGACTTAATTTTGCACTATGAAAGTAAATGTGCTGGCATTTGGCATAGCGAAGGATATTTTTGGCGGCTCATCTGTAGAGGTAGAATTGCCGGCAAACGGCACCACTCAAAATTTAAAGCAATCTTTAGAAGAACGTTATCCGCGATTAAAGCATCTGATATCCTACATGGTAGCTGTGAATAATGAATATGCATCTGATGAGGGGTTATTGACGGAGAGAGATGAGATCGCTATTATTCCGCCTGTAAGTGGAGGGTGACCGTTGATTTTTTATCACTATAAGATTTCGTCGATTGAATACACAGATAGAAATATCAAACCAACCATTAAATATCCAATCTTGCATTGATTGGGTGATGACACCACAATCCGGTGGAATAGATGTATTCATTGGAACTGTACGTGATGCTACCAAAGGCAAAACTGTACGACGACTTGAATTTGAGGCCTACGAACCGATGGCAATTAAAGAGATGCATAAGATAGCAGACGATGCCTTCAGCAAATGGCCGGTTCAGAAATTACTGATCCATCACCGAACGGGAGTATTAGAAGTGGGAGAGGTGCCCGTCATTATTGTTGTTTCATGTGCGCATCGCGACGCTGCTTTTGAGGCTTGTCGTTATGTTATTGACACTTTGAAACAAACTGTGCCTATCTGGAAAAAAGAGATATTTGAGGATGGAGAAGTTTGGGTAGCGGCACATCCGTGACCGCTGATTTTTTTGATTAAATGATTTCGCAGATTTAAAGCGTCTTTTCCCACTCCCCCAATCCACCATCCAATGAGTAAACTCCTGCGTCGGGATATTTGTGTTTGACGACTTTTACAGCATCAGCGCTTCGTTTTCCTGTGGCGCAATAGAATACCTTTTCTCCATTCCCGGCAAAATAATCAAGGTGATCTTCCAATTCAATTAAAGGGATATGTTTACCGCCTATATCGTAGGCTTCTCTTTCGCGGTCGCTCCGCACGTCAATCAATTCAAAGCGATTTTCTTCAAGGCCTTTTTTTAATTCTGATGCGGAGATTAACGGAATTTCTTCGGTTTGCATTAGCTGTTTAATCTTAACCCTACTCACTGAGCCAATTTTTATAATCCGGCTTTGCAAAGTTTGGGCATCAAGCATCAATATTTTTCCGGCTAATAGTTCACCGGTTTTTGTAATGTATTTAATCACCTCATTGGCCTGCATACAACCGATAATACCGGCTAACGTGGGGATTACGCCGCCTTCAGCACAATTAGGTATTTGTGTAGCGTCAACGTCTGGGAACAAATCGCGATAATTAGGAGCATAGGTGTTGTCATCCGTATTTTTTACGTTCCACACCGCTACCTGGCCTTCAAATTGATAAATAGCACCATAAACCAAAGGCTTTTCCAAAAGAACAGCAGCATCATTTAACAAATAGCGGGTCTCAAAATTATCGGTGCCGTCTACAACTATATCGTATTGTTGTAGTAGCTCCATCACATTGTCTGAAGTAATCTTTAGTTGATGTGGTATAACTTTTATGTCGGGATTCTGTTTTTGAAGACGTTCGCAGGCCACTAAAACTTTACTCAGCCCGGCATCTTCCGGAGTATATAAAACCTGACGATGCAAGTTACTGGTCGAAATGGTGTCAAAATCGGCAATTCCCAATATGCCTACGCCTGCTGCTGCAAGGTACTGCGCCGACGGGCAGCCCAGTCCGCCTGCTCCGACAACTAACACTTTGGCTTGCTGCAAAAGTTGTTGTGCCGATTCGCTAAAGCCGGGTAAAGCTATTTGACAGCTATATCTCGCAAAATCTTCAGACATCAGCATTTGCGATCTTTTGATGGATAGTCCTTTTTACTTTTTCAAGATCGTCAGGAGTGTTTACATTCGTCAAAGCATCGGTATTTGGTGCCTGTAATAGGTGCACATCGCTATTGATCAGTACTTTACGGGGGCATGAATATCCTTGCGATAAAAACGACAATAACACAGGGTAACTTTTAGGTTCCCAAATGGTGATCAATGGTTCTGGAAATTCATTTTCAGGGCTGTTATAAGCTGTTGCGATAGCAGATACTTTACGTTTTTCTATCAGGAACTTAAACGTCTTGGTTTCCAGCAAAGGCATATCGCAAGCTACTACCAGCCACGCCCTATCGGGCTCTTCTCTGAATGCTGAAAGAAACGCACCATAAGGACCTAAACCTGTAAAAGTATCTTCCAAAACAGCGTAGGCCGGGTCGATCTGTTGTTTTTGATCAGCCCGACATGATATAAAAACATCTTTGCATAACGGCCTTAACATATCAGCTACATGGTAGCGCTGCTCTTTTCCAAACCAACTTATGGCTCCCTTATCGAAACCCATACGCATGCTTTTACCACCAGCGAGTACCAGACCATTCAGCAATGGTTTTGACTGCAATAGCTTGTTCTCGAAAAAGGCGATGATCTTGTCCGATTCATCCAATCGGCACATCGGTATGTTTTGCAAGTTTGGAATCGACTCTTTAATGAAATCAAACACGTCAGAAGCAGTTTCCGCCAATAAAATTAATTCAACATTTGTTAGCTGAGCTAATCTTTTTTGCAGTGAGGCAGCTTTTGTGTTATAAATAATTACAACCTGCGACTTTGCCTGCTGATGATTACCGTTAATCAAAACCAGATCAGCTTCGGAAAACTGTTGTCTTAAACGGAATGGGGTAAATGTGGTATTATAATTAAATTGCTGATAATTAATTTGGTCGGTATACTCCAACAATGCATTATTGGTTAAACGACCCGGCGCTAATGTCATCTCATCATTGTGAGAAGTATCGGCGTAAGCGCATTTGTATTTGGAAGATAAACCGCCGATCACCAGGTCGGCCAAAGACTTTATGACCACACATGGTGCGCCAACAATGGCCCATTCATTTCTTGCATAGTTTCCGATGGCAGGTCTGACCAAATCGGTATGCTTTTTATGCTCTTTTGAAGTCACGTTTACCTCCTGTCTTTTCCATCAGTTTGGTTTCTTTTATAACAATGTCATGGCTCAACGCCTTACACATATCGTATACCGTCAGGGCAGCTATCGATGCGCCAACCAACGCCTCCATCTCGACACCAGTTTTAGCGGTAATTGTTGCAGTGCAATCAATCACCACTTCATGTTCTTCATTCAAATGAATATTAATACTGCAATTGTCCAGTCCCAGTGGATGACATAACGGTATCAAGTCGCCGGTTTTTTTAGCGGCCATTATACCGGCTATGACAGCGGTTTGAAACACCGATCCTTTTTTAGTTTGAATATCGCCATTAGTTAGCTGTTCCAGCACTTCGACGGGCAATGAAACTATGCTTCTGGCAGTGGCTGTGCGCCGGGAAACCTGTTTCTCGCCAACATCAACCATATTGGGTTGTCCATGCTCGTCTAAATGCGAAAAAGTCATACTATCAATTGTTTAAATGGCCATATCCGAAACACTTCCCCTTGCTTAAATTCATCCCTGCCTTTTGGTAATTCAATGAATGCATCCGTATCTGCTAAGTTAGCAAAATCACCTGAACCGTTGCCTTCAATAGCTTCGGCTATTATTTGTCCCTTGTTGGAAAAATGCAGTTTCACCTGCAGAAAATATTGCAGATCGGGTTTAAATGTAAAATCATGTCCCAGGATGGCATAAATTGCTTGTTCTTCTGTAAGGCCATGACTGGCGTTCAGCCATGGCAAAAAGTAACGATGCAGACACATAAATGTTGCCACCGGGTTACCAGGAAAAGCAAACACCAGCACGCCGTTATCATGTCTTCCAAAATAAAATGGTTTGCCCGGGCGTTGGCTCACTTTATGAAATATGGTTTTTACCCCAATTTCATCCAAGGCTTTGGGTATATAATCAAATTTGCCCATACTAATGCCGCCCGTCATCAATATTACATCATAATTGCCAACACAGTGATGTAGTTTCTCTTTTGTGATCTCCGCATTATCGGGAATATGGAGTAAATCTACATCTAAGCCGTACTGATGTAATACTGCTTTTATTGTATAGCTATTTGATTTTCTGATCTGGATAGGCGAGGGCCGCTCGTTAACGTTTACCAGTTCGTCCCCTGATGATATGACGACTACACGTGGTGGTTTCTTTACAAGCAATTCAGTCTTGCCAACCGATGCTGCAACACTGATGATAGCGGGTGTAATCAATTGCTGTTTTGCAGCGACAATATCACCTTGTTTTTTATCGGCACCCTTCAGATGCAGATTCTGACCTTTTTGAACATTAGTCGCTGTAATGCTAGCCACATCATCTTTAATGTTGATATACTCATAAGGGACTATTGTATCAACCGACACCGGCAATGCCGCACCGGTCATTATCTCAATGCACTCGTCAGGTTGATCTATGTCGATAGGGTTGTCACCTGCGGCTTGTGTTACTTTAATCTTGAAGGACTGGATACCGGCCTCGATAGCAGCGTATTTTACCGCTATTCCATCCATCGTTACACGATTGAATGGCGGCAGATCACGATCGGCTTTGATATCTTCTGCAAGCGTTCCGCCTAAAGCATTTTCAAATGGAATAACTTCTGTGCCAAAATCTTTTGCCTCAGCCAATATTAACTTTTCCGCTTGTCCAACTGTCACCATGCCTTATCCTCCGATTGTGGCCATTGATTCATGGGCAGGAATATGGTTGCTACGATTTTTCTCAGCTTCCCAGCCATCTTTTGACCTGTGAGAAAATGCATTTAGCAAAGCATTTTCAAGATCGTTATTATTTGTTCCGTTACGTATCAGATCTTTTACATTTAGTACACCGGCATCGTATAAACATGTTTTCAATTCACCCTCAGGTGTAATTCTAATCCTGTTGCATGTACCACAAAACGTACGGGAGTAAGCGGCGATAACTCCTATATTCCCTTTATGACCAGGGATCTGATAATTATAAGAAGTGGAATAAGGTGAGTCGGTCAGTTTATTAATATCCGGGTATTTCTGTTTAATCTCATCTAAAATACGCACATAGTCCCATTGCAAACCAGAATATACATGTCCTTCACCATTGAAAGGCATTTCTTCAATCAACCGCACACTTACAGGCAAATCCTTGGTTAATTCAACTAAGGGAATAATGTCCTGGGTATTCTTTCCATCCATTACTACAGCATTGATCTTAACCTCCATATCGTGTTTGAGCAATTGCTCAAAGGTTTGCATCACCTTGGCAAACTCATCTCGTTTCGCAATAGTGAAGAATCGGTTTGCATCTAGTGTGTCCAAGCTCAGGTTAACAGATTTAACCCCGATTTTTTTTAATTCAGGTATAAATGGTGCGGTCAGTACCCCGTTGGTAGTAATCGTCAGTTCATTGAGCCCTTGCAACTCAGAAAGAGCAGTAAGCAATTGCATGATATCTTTCCTCACAAAAGGCTCTCCGCCGGTAATACGTATCTTTTCAATACCCATCTTTACCAGCAAACCGCATATAGAGATCATTTCCTCATAAGTCAGCAACTCACTACGCGATAGCCAATTCAATCCTTCCTCTGGCATGCAGTAAAAGCAGCGCAGGTTGCACCGGTCTGTTACAGCCAAACGCAGGTAATTGATCTTTCTGCCGTGATTATCTATCAGCACTGTCTTCGTGTTATAAACTGTAAATGTAAATATTTCGACTCAGCTGAATGTTTTTCAAATGTCGTTTTATTGCATAAAAAAAATCCTGTTGACTTAGTATCAGCAGGATTTCATAGAGACGCAATATATTGCGTCTCTATTTGGCCTTGAATTTATAAAGCGATTCTGTTTTATAAGTTTGCCCAAGTTTTAACACAGTTGATGGGAATTGCGGCTGATTTGGTGAGTCAGGATAATGCTGCGTTTCCATAGCGAAAGCAGTACGAAAATCATCCTTTTCGCCATATTTCATTGTGTTTTTAGCCTGCATAAAATTACCGCTATAGAACTGCATACCCGGCTCTTCAGTATATATTTCCATTACTATTCCTGTTTTGTCGCCTTTAACAATAGCAATAGGATCGGCCATTGTGTGTTTATCAAGCACAAAATTATGATCATAGCCTTTGCCATTTTTTAATTGCTCATTAGCATCGTTAATACGAGCACCAATGGTAGTTGCTTTAGTAAAATCAAATGGCGTGTCTTTTACTGGTTCGATTTTTCCTGTCGGGATCAAAGTTGAGTCGACAGGCGTATAGTTGTCGGCTTTAATTTCCACCAAATGGTTTAAGATTGTACCGCTGCCTTCACCATTTAAGTTAAAATAGGCATGGTTGGTAAGGTTTACCACGGTGGTTTTATCAGTAGTCGCCTCATAACTGCATTTAAAACCATTATCATCAGTTAATGAGTAAGTCACTTTGATTTTTAAATTGCCTGGAAAACCTTCTTCCATATCCTTTGAAAGATAAGTAAGCTCCAGGGTTTGGTCGTTCACCTTTTTAGCGTCCCAAACTACATCCTCGTAGCCTTTTTTGCCACCATGCAAGGTGTTGGGTGCATTATTTATTGCCAAAGTATATTGTTTGCCTTCAAGTGTAAAATGTCCTTTGGCTATACGATTGCCATATCTGCCGATAGTAGCACCATAATAACGTTCCGTTGATTTAACATAATCATCAACACTACTCATACCTACTGAAACATCGATCATTTTGCCGGTACTGTCCGGAACAAGAAGGGCAACGAGGCGACCACCATAATTGGTAATAGCGGCTTCCATGCCGTTTTTGTTCTTTAGAACGAATAAGTGAGTCTGTTTGCCGTCAATTGTTTTTTCAAAGGCCGAATCGGCCGGGAGTTTTCCGTAAGTAATACTGTCTTTCATAATTGTTGATGTGCCTGTTTTAGTTGTTGATTGCTTGCAGGCCCCCATCAAAACCACGCAGGCCGATAACAGTCCCAAAGATAAATTGCTTAATTTCATAACGCAGTTATTATAATCGTTTTTTTACTGTTTGCTATTTAATTTTCTGATCAGATCAGCCTCTTCCTGTTTATAAGGCGAGCCATCTTTCCTGAAAACATCGTGAAACCATACTTTTGGTTCATCACCATTAGGCATAGGAGTATCCCAGGCATAAATGGTATTGGTCTTTCCTGAAACCAAACCCCAGTTAATAGCACCTACATTTTCTTTTTTCAGCATAGGCATGGTGTTTTCAAAAGTGCTTCCACGCAAGCGGGCCATGTACTCGGTGCAAATAACCGGTTTGCCAAAAGATTTCAGGATTTGCACCACGCGCTGGTGTTTTTCAGGATCTTCATAATCATGATAGGTGATCACATCTGAATGAGTTAGTTGAAACTTATTAAGCTTCTCCAAATTCCAATCCCACATGCCTGAGCTTACAGGTTGATCAGGATTAACATTTTTTGCCCAGGTGAATATTTTTGAAAGCAAATCAAGTGAAGCATCACCTTTGTTGCTATTTCCGGGTTCGTTGAACAGGTCCCATAGAAGGACGCGCTTGTCATGCTTAAAGGTAGTCAAAACATCTGTCACATATTTTTGGAGCAAAGGCAATTCACCCGCGTTTTTCAGGCGATTTCCAGGATCCTGAACCCAGCCTGAATTGTGGATTCCGGGTTTAGGAGCTGGTTGTTTACCAATTTTGGCATCAGGGTTCCAGCAATCGTCCAGGAACACAAATATCGTTTGGATATGATGTTTGTCGGCAATTGTCAGGTACTGGTTAATCCGATTCTTAAAACCTTTCGAATCCTGCTGCCAGGCCATGCTATGCAAAAATACACGCATCGTATTAAACCCAATCCCTTCAGCGAAACCCAATTCCCGATCTATAGTTTTCGGATCGAACGTGTCAGCCTGCCACATTTCTAACTGGTTAATGGCAGTGCTTGGTGTAAAATTAGCCCCGTTTATCCATTTATGCTTCGCGTACCAGGTATTGGCTTTTGTAGTGGACCAAATAGGAGCAGGCTGTGCTTTTTGTGCTTTTGCTGCCTGAAGGGACAAAGCTGCCAGCAAGAAGGCGAATAATCTTGTATACTTTTTCTTCATGGTTTAATGGTTCTAATTGGTACCCGATGGCATTGGCATTTCAGCACCTTCTTTTACCGGAATACCGAAGCTTGGGCTGCCATCCTTATTCCATGTAAATTTTTGAGCCCTTGGCGAACGGTCTTTACCACATCCTAAACCCGGACGCGAATTGGCATGGTATAAGATCCAATCCTCTTTGCCATCAGGCGATTTGAAAAATGAATTGTGCCCGGGGGCATAAACGCTATTTTCCGGCGATTGCTTAAACACAGGATGATCTGATTTAGTCCATGAATTTGGATCGAGCAAATCTTTATCATTCGTTGCGGTGAGCATGCCAAGAGCATAATAATCAGTCCAACAGCCGCTGGCTGAGTATACGAGGAATATTTTTCCGTTATGTTTTAGTATTTCCGGACCTTCATTTACATTCACATGAGGTGGGTTGGAGCTATCATGCAGGTCACCATACTTTTCCCAGTCATAAGTAGGGTTCGATATTTTTACCCGTTCACTACTGATTGTCCACGGATTACTCATTTTGGCAATATAGATGTTCTGCTGACCATTTTTATCGCCTTCCCAACCTGCCCAGATCATATATAATTGGCCTTTATTTTCAAATACCGAAACATCAATGGCCCACTTATCCGTTGCATCGCTAACCTTTCCTTTGAATGTCCATTGACCATCTAAAGGGTCTGAAGATGAATTCTCAATTACATATATTCGGTGGTGGTCATTTTTGCCGTCATCAGCAGCAAAGTACATATACCATTTATGATTAATGTAGTGTAATTCAGGTGCCCAAAGTTCATGCGAATAAGCAGTGCTGGGGGGAGGTGTCCAAATTGTTTTTCGTTCCGCGTTTTTCAGATCAACAATGTTTTTTGTTTTCCATAATACCAGAGTATTCTGCATCGAGTTGGTATAGTAATAATATCCACCAACTTGAATGCACCACGGGTCAGCGCCGGAAGGCAGCAGTGGATTAGTAAATGTTTTGGATTGTGCCGACGCCAAAGCCTGGAGAATAATTATCAGGAATAAAATTGAAAAAAACTTAATAGAAAGCATTCTCATAAGTAGGCTGATCGGTTGTCGACGCTAAATTGATAAAAAATGTAATAATTACAATTATTTTTGCTTCAATTTATCTTACAGGATGCTTTTGAAGTTCAATTACTCTCTAAATCAACTTGTTTAAACGTATTGGCAGTCAGTCATTACCATACTTCTCCAGAACGGAATACACTATTATTCAGATCATAAGAAAACGCTTACTATTTTGGCCGTTGCCAGAAATAAGTGTAAGAAATGCCCGGAATAGCTGCACACTAAAAGTCAAGGCCGCTAAGATCAACAACGGCAGAATCGCATATATAAGTAGGCATAATACCGGCTGCCGTGATACGCGTTTCGTAGTCTTTTGCTAGTGTATTGCCGGTTAAAACCAATACCGTATCTAGCCCAAACTTATTTCCGCCTAAAATGTCCGTATTCAACGTATCTCCAACCATTACAATGTCGCTTTTACTAACTTGACGGTATTCGCGTATCAGGTCGTAAGCGAACATGAACATCTGTGAGTCAGGTTTGCCAAAACGGATAAATTGCTTGCCAACAACACTTTCTATCATCGCCGCAATACCACCAATGGCGATTGATACATTATGGGCAGAAAGGGGATAGGCGCGGTCGGTATTAGCGACAATTACAGGAATGGTTTTTTTTCTGATCAGGTTGACGGTTTTATTTAGGTCCTGGCACCAGTCAAAGCCTTCGTCATCCAGAAATATCAAAGCACTCACCTTATCTATGTTGCTCTCATTAACTTCGCTCATCGGTAAAGTTTGCAAGCCTGATCGTTCAATATAATGTGCGGAATTAGGAGTACCAAGATAGGCAACTATGCCGTCAGGTACTTTGAAATCAAGAAACTCTTTAGTGAGCATCCCGGATGATACAATACGATCGGCAGTGATCGCTTTTAAACCCATGCGATGATACGACTCAGCCAATTGCTGTGGGCCACGAGAGGCATCATTGGTAACTATATAATATTCTTTCTTTTCCTTTTCGAGATACGCGAAAGTATTTTCAATTCCACTAACTAAACCAGAATAGTTTTTAATAACTCCAAAAGCATCAAAAAATACAATCTTATATTTATCTATTATCGACTTAAAGTTATCTACTTTCTTCATTTATAACATGTTAGTTGATTTATACTAAGGTTTTACTCCCTTCAAGATTTAAGGCCCGGATGATATGTTCAGCATCAAAATCACGATCTACTGATGGTAAATAAATGTCAAATGCCTCTGCCTGAAGCTTGGTGGCGTATTGTTCACTGAAGAAGTACTTCCCATCTTTTATCACATAATTCAGGATAAAAAAGCGGTACGCTTCTTTCAGAAAGCGAATCTCATTTGCAGTTAATGGATTTACTTTATGATATTCTTCAAGGAAGATGACAAAGCGGTCTTCCATTAATGTATTAATCCCATAACTGAATACTGTTCTGTCACCGACGTTAGAAACTACACGGCTGAAGAAATAGAAGTCCAGCACACGGTAGCTCATTCGGAACCAGTCATAATCCCAGCGGGAGTAAAGCTCTAAGTCCTTGGTAACTGAAAAATTGCCAATGTTCCAATCGATAAATACAGGAATGATCTCAAACGAGCTCATATTGTATTTGGAGCGATTTTTAAGGAACAGTTCGCAGTGATATTTCAGAAAATCGACCTGCATAGCTGAACCGAATTGTTGTTCGTTCTTTTCCAATTGCTTTTGAAGAGCGTAAATATCGGTACGGAGCGTTTTAGATGACTTTGGTAGCACATTCTTAGCCCGGGAACATGCCTTGTGAAATTTACCGATCTGCTGACCGAGTTTACGAATATGATGTTCCTCTAATCGTCGTGGCATGCGTTCTGCAATGCGGGTTGGGTTATAGAATACTACCCAGGCATCATCTTTACCATGTTTGTGACGGTAGATGTACACCCTGTTATTCTTTAAGAGAGATTTAGACAATACATTTTCAAAAGGATAAAGCAGATTATTTGATAAGCTGTGTATAATGCGGTGATCTTCTTTAAATAGCTCGAATTTTCCGAAGTGCGAAAGTTTGGCAATGATAATATCATCATCTTCAAAAGTTATCTTAAACACATGGTTAGTTGAAACCATTGCGCTGATATCCTCAATATCACGTATTTTTTTAGAAGCATCGTAGCCTTCCCAGGCTTTTTTTAGTATAAAATGGTAGTTCATTAAATTATTTCAAAATATCTCTTCAATTCCCAATCTGTCACGCTTTTTGCAAATTGTTTGCATTCCCATAAACGGGTTTTTGCATAATGGTCGACAAAGCCTTCACTAAATAATTCGTTAGCAATCTTTGAATCTTTCATAATGTTCGTCGCATCCAATAGATTAGACGGAATGATTCCATTTTTTGTATCATGATAACCGTTGCCGGCTGTGGCTGGAATGTCCAGTGGTAACTTATTTTTAATACCGTACAGTCCCGAAGCTAACGCAGCTGCCATAACCAGGTATGGGTTAGTATCAGAACCGGGTATCCTGGTTTCAAGTCTCGTATAAGCGGGAGAGGTGTTAATCACACGGAAAGCAGTTGTACGGTTTTCAACAGCCCAGGTAATAGTCGTTGGCGCCCAGGCACCTTCAACCAGTCGTTTATAGCTATTGATAGTAGGTGCGTATATTGGCAAAATATGCGGCAAACAATATAACTGGCCGGCAAGATACTGCTTATGCAGATCACTCATCTTATTGGCATCGTCAGCGCCATAAAATAGATTTTCGGTTTTATCCTTATTCCATAAGCTCTGGTGTACATGGCCACCGCAGCCTGGCAAATTTTCGTTCCATTTTGCCATAAAAGTAGCCATGATACCATGCTTGTAGGCAATTTCTTTTATGGCAGTCTTTAGTAACACGGCCCTGTCGGCTGCTTCCATTACATGGTCATGCAGAATAGCGGCTTCATATACTCCCGGACCTGTCTCAGTATGCAAACCTTCGAGCGGAATGCCAAACTGCATCAATAAGTTGAATAGGTCGTAATAGAAATCACTATTTTCTGATGTCCGTAATATAGAGTAGCCAAACATACCTGGTGTTAAGGTTTCCAGCCTGGCAAAGCCTTTCTCCTGCAGTGATTGGGGCGTTTCCCTAAAATTGAACCATTCAAATTCCTGGGCAAATTCAGGATGGAAGCCCAGTGATTCGCATTCTTTTGTAATTCGTTTTAGCAAGCTTCTCGGGCATGCCGGCAGATCATTCCCATCGGCTTTACTAAAATCTGCCAGGAAGAAAGGGATATCATCTTGCCATGGAATGGTACGAAAAGTAGACAGATCGATACGGCAAAGCTGATCAGGGTAACCTGTATGCCAGCCGGTTAGTTCTATACTGTTATTACAAATGTCGCTGCTGTCCCAGCCAAAAACGACATCGCAAAAACCATAGCCTTTCTGCAGCCCGTCGGTGAATTTTTTATGATGGATCACTTTTCCCCGGAGCACCCCATCTATATCAGCAAAAGCGAACTTAATTTTATCAATATTTTTTTCCTTTAACCAGGCTTTAATTTGTTGTTCATCCATGAGTAGTGATACGAAAAAAACTTTGGCAAGTTAGGTATAAAATTAGTGAATTAGTGATTGAGTGAATTAGCGAATGACTAGTTTTATATAAGTTTTAAATTTTCAAAATGATGAAAAACGCCTTATTATTTATCTATGGTACATTGTTAAATCATAACAATGAATTTGCAGTTTACTTGAAAGATCATAGTCATTTCTTTGCCAACGGCAAAATAAAAGGACAGCTTTATGATATAGGTGAATACCCAGGGGCGGTATTAGATGATGGCGATGAATATATCTATGGTGTCATTTTACAAATAGACGATCCGGAAGTAGTCTTTTTAGAAATAGATGACTATGAAGGGTACGGTGATGAACAGCCGGAGCCTAATGAGTTTATCCGGATATCTGCAGATGTTGAAACCGCATCAGAAATGGTCGCTTGCTACATATATGTTTACAATTTACCAGTTGACGGCCTGGAAAAGATCGAAAGCGGCAGATATATTAAATAAAAAGCCCTACAGAAACACAGATCTGCAGGGCTCAGTTTAAATTAATCAGGAGTTAAATTTATATTGCTGACTTTACAGTTTTAATGATACGTGCAGCTACTTTGTATGGATCAGCAGCTGAGTTTGGACGACGATCTTCCAGGTAACCTTTCCAGCCTTTTTGTACGGTGTACAAAGGAATACGGATAGAAGCACCACGGTCAGATACACCATAGCTATAGTCGTGGATAGAAGCAGTTTCGTGTTTGCCAGTTAAACGCTGATCATTGTCAGCACCGTAAACAGCGATGTGCTCTGCAACAACAGGGCGGAATGCTTCAAGAATCTTTTTGTAAACATCTTCACTACCAGTAGTTCTCAATAAAGTATTTGAGAAGTTAGCGTGCATGCCTGAACCGTTCCAGTCTAATTGACCAAGCGGTTTGCAATGCCAGTTGATAGAAACTCCGTATTTCTCGCCGATTCTTTCAAGTAAATAACGGGCAACCCAAATTTCATCACCAGCTTCTTTAGCACCTTTGGCGAAGATCTGAAACTCCCACTGACCAGCAGCAACCTCAGCGTTGATACCTTCAACATTCAGGCCTGCTTCTAAGCAAGCATCTAAGTGTTCTTCAACGATGTCACGACCAAAGGCATTTTTTGCACCTACAGAACAGTAATATGGACCTTGCGGAGCAGGGTAACCATTAGCAGGGAAACCAAGAGGTTTGTTAGTTTCCGGATCCCAAAGGAAGTATTCCTGCTCAAAACCGAACCAGAAATCGTTATCATCATCTTCAATTAAAGCACGGCCGTTAGACTCATGGGGTTTGCCAGCTGAATCAAGTACTTCGCACATTACCAGGTAAGCGTCTTTTCTTTGAGGATCTTTACAAATATAAACAGGTTTCAAAATACAATCAGAAGATCCGCCTGGTGCCTGTTCGGTTGATGAACCATCAAAGCTCCAATTTGGGCAATCTTCTAATTTACCGCTAAAATCACCTTCAATTTTTGTCTTACTACGAAGGCTTTGTGTTGGTTTATAGCCGTCAAGCCAGATGTACTCTAATTTTGCCATTGTTTAGTTGTTTTGAAAAATTTGGATCAAGTATTGTTTTTACTAACGTAAGTTTAAATTTCGAAGGCGAATTTAAATATTTTTTACAATTTTCATTATTATTATAATAAAAAATTAAAAATATTTTCAAAAACCATCATTTTAGCCACTTAAATAGATAAAATTTCGATCAAAAATCATTTTTGATCGAAATTGATTTTTTTTAAACATCAAAAACAAATAAATATTCAATTTTAAGATAGCGACGCTGAATTATTGGCCAATTAACAGTGAATAACGACCTGATTTTAATAAAATGATAAAAAACAAGGACATTCTATTCTCAAAATAATGAAATTGATAAATTTCAATCCATTATTACCCCTCTGTTATATTTTGCAATTTATTTAAGATGCTGTTATAAAAATTCTTAAAATTGCCCTGAAAATTTTTGACAGGAAAAATCCACCGGTCATTAATCAAATGTCTCTTCCATAAATTAATACAGCGTATGAAACCACCAATGAGCAGCCAAAACGAAAAACAATAGCTCATGGTAGCTTCATTACCTTTAAAAACAAATTAAAAAAATGAAAATAACCGTTGTTGGTGCCGGGGCTGTAGGCGCCACTTGCGCAGATAACATTGCAAGAAAAGAGTTAGCCGAAGAATTAATTTTATTAGACATCCGCGAAGGCTTTGCCGAAGGTAAGGCTATAGACATGATGCAAACTGCAGCACTGCTTGGTTTTGATACCAAGATAAAAGGTGTTACTAATGATTACGCTGCTACCGCTGGTTCAGAAGTTGTGGTGATCACTTCAGGCTTGCCGCGCAAACCGGGTATGACCCGCGAGGAATTGATCGGCACCAACGCTGGTATTGTAAAAAGTGTTACCGAAAGCATTTTAAAACATTCACCTAATACCATTATAATAGTGGTATCCAATCCAATGGATACGATGAACTACCTTACCCTGAAAACTTCAGGCCTGCCTAAGAATAAAATATTGGGTATGGGTGGTGCATTAGACTCGTCTCGTTTTAAATATTATCTGAGCCAGGAGTTGGGCTGTTCACCTGCAGACTTGAATGCAGTAGTAATAGGCGGTCACGGTGATACTACCATGATCCCGTTGATCAAACATGCTACCTGGAATAGTATCCCGGTAACTGAGTTCCTGAGCCAGGAGCAGCAGGATAAAATTGTTGCTGCTACTATGGTAGGCGGTGCAACATTAACCAAACTGATCGGAACCTCGGCATGGTATGCGCCGGGCGCAGGTACAGCAGCTATGGTTGAAAGCATTGTACGCGACGAGAAAAAACTGATTAGCTGCGGCGTTGCGCTTGATGGCGAATATGGCCAAAAAGACATCTCGTTAGTTGTGCCTGTAGTAATAGGTAAAAATGGTTGGGAGCAAATCGTTAACTTTAAATTGAGCGATGCTGAACAAGCCGAATTTAATAAGAGCGCTGATGCTGTACGCAACATGAACCAGGTATTGGTTGACAGCAAAATCATCTAATTTAACTCATAAATTAAATAACGGCTTCTCTTAAATAGAGAGGCCGTTTTTATTTATAAACCATTATTTAACAGTGCTGTTATTTATAAAAGTTTAAATTAGTTCAATATTTACCTGCCATGCCCTACGATTCAAGCAGACGGTTGCCGATTGTAAAAATAGCTGATAACGAGGAGTTTGCCACTAATGACTCGCTTGCAATTGAAGAGCCATTGGAAATCCGTCTGGAATACGGAGATGCTGAAAACCGTAAAACGCAAAACATCTCGGTCACGATGCGTACGCCAGGAAACGATGCTGAGCTTGGGCTGGGCTTTTTATTTACCGAAGGGATCATCAAACAGCCCAATGATGTAGAATCTGTTAGGCATTGCTTTATTGCCTGTACTGAAAATAAAGAAAATGTCGTTCAGGTAAGCTTAAAGGGAGGCATTGAACCGCAACTGCATAACGCCGAACGTAATTTTTATACTACATCAAGCTGCGGAGTTTGCGGAAAGGCGTCCATCAATTCAATAAAAACCGTTAGCGCCTATAATAATAGGAGTGCGGAAAACCAGGTTAGTGCCAATTTGCTTTACCAGTTGCCTGCTGTTCTTCAAAAGCATCAGAAAGTATTTAAAGACACCGGTGGACTCCATGCTTCAGCATTGTTTAATACAGATGGCGATTTACTGTTAGTTCGCGAAGATGTTGGCCGGCATAATGCTTTGGATAAGTTGATCGGGGCCGCCTTAAATAAGAACCTGCTGCCTTTAGATCGTCATATATTATTATTAAGTGGCCGGATCAGTTTTGAACTGGTACAAAAGGCAACCATGGCAGGCGTTGCCATTATTGCCGCTGTTGGAGCGCCATCGAGCCTTGCAGTACAATTGGCAGAAGAATTTAACATAACACTGGTAGGTTTTTTGCGCGATCAACGGTTTAATATTTATACTCAACCTAAGCGCATTTTATTATCGAAATATGAAGATTCGTATTAAAGGCAACTCGTTACGTTACCGCCTTACGAAAAGCGATATGTATCGGTTGTCGCAGGAGGGCTACTTAGAGGATAGAACCAATTTTGGTAACCGGGCATTGGTATATGTAATTCAAAAAACAAACGAGCATCAGTTATCGGCCTTTTTTGATGATAATATTATCTGCCTGCAAGTGCCGGGCGTTATGATAGAAGAATTGGATAAAACGGATAGGGTAGGATTTGAAGGTAAACAAGGTGACCTGCTTTTATTAGTTGAAAAAGACTTTACCTGCCTGGATAATGTTGATGAAGACCAGAGTGATAACTATCCCAATCCATTAGCTGAGAAATCGAAATGAATAAGAAAGTAGAACAACCGTCGGCCGAAAACCCGGAAGAGTTATTGGATCTCGAAGTAACAGAACCAAAAGAATGGGCGGCGGGAATACCTGCAGTTTACGAGGCTTTTAAAGATATAATTCACGAAACAGGAGCGGTTCGTGGAATGATGGCTGCGTTTAAAATGAACCAGAAGGGCGGATTTGATTGTTCAAGTTGTGCCTGGCCTGATCCTGATGACGATCGTTCACCCATAGCAGAGTATTGCGAGAATGGCGCAAAAGCGTTAGCGGAAGAAGCGACCGTCAAAAAACTAACTGGCGAGTTTTTCGCCCAAAATTCTGTGGCCGATTTAGCCAGGTTGAACGATTACGAGATTGGAAAGAAAGGCCGAATAGCTCAGCCGGTTTATTTGCCTGCGGGGGCAACACATTACCAGGTGATCAGTTGGGAGGACGCGTTTAAAAAGATAGCTAATAAGCTCAATAGCCTTGCTTCACCTGATGAAGCTGCTTTTTATACCTCGGGGCGAACAAGCAATGAGGCATCGTTCATGTATCAACTATTTGTACGGGAGTATGGCACCAATAATATGCCTGATTGTTCCAATATGTGCCATGAATCCAGTGGAACAGCTCTTTCGGAAGTAATCGGGATTGGCAAGGGTACTGTCACTCTAAATGATTTTTATAAAACAGATGTAATTATCATAATGGGGCAGAATCCCGGTACAAACCATCCCCGGATGCTTACGGCGCTTGAAAAAGCTAAAAACAGCGGTGCTAAAATTATTGCTATCAATCCTTTGCATGAGGCGGGCCTAACTGCATTTAAAGATCCGCAGAAGGTAAAAGGTTTTTTGGGTATAAGTGCAAAGCTGGCTGATCTGTACCTGCAGGTAAAAATAAACGGAGATATTGCCTTGTTGAAAGCAATTGAAAAATTGCTGCTGGATGCGGAAAAAGAAACTCCCGGAAAAATATTTGATCATGATTTTATACAGAAAAGTACTGTTGGTTACGATAAGTTGATCCAGCATCTGGAAAAACAGGATCCGGAACAATTGGCCGAGCAATCGGGCGTACCGATTGAAGCAATAAGGGTTGCTGCCGAAATGCTAAGGAACAAACAACGTATCATCATTTGTTGGGCCATGGGCATTACGCAGCATGTTAACGGTGTAGATACTATTAAAGAAATAACCAATCTGGCATTGTTAAAAGGCAGCATTGGCAAACCTGGAGCGGGATTATGTCCTGTTCGCGGTCATAGTAATGTGCAAGGCAACCGGACTATGTTGATCTGGGAAAAACTGAAGGATGAGTCTGCAAAAAAACTAAAGGAAGTTTTTGGATTTGATCCGCCAAAAGAAAATGGCCTCGATACCGTTGAGTCGATAAAAGCAATGCACGAGGGCAAATTAAAAGTGCTTTTTGCAATGGGCGGCAATTTCCTTTCGGCAACGCCTGATACTTATTATACCGCCAATGGTATTCGGAACCTGGATATGACGGTACATGTTTCAACTAAATTAAACCGTAGTCACCTGGTACATGGTAAAGAAGCACTTATTCTACCTTGCTATTCACGAAGCGATAAGGATATTATTAATGGTGTTGAACAGATCGTAAGTTGTGAGAACTCGATGGGCGTCGTACAACTGTCTAAAGGTGTGCTCAACCCTATATCTGACCAATTTTTGAGCGAAACGCAGATTATTTGTCGCCTTGCCAAAGAAACCATTGGCGATAGAACGAAAGTAGATTGGTCCAAATATGAATCGAACTATGACTACGTGCGCGACCTGATAGCAAAGGTTATCCCAGGCTGTGAAGACTATAACAGAAAAATACGCAAACCAGGGGGCTTTTATCTGCCCAATGATCCACGCGAGGGGAAATTTAAAACCGAAAAATATGGCAATAAGGCGGCCTTTTCAGTTGTAGAAGTACCCGAAGAAAAATTGGAACCAGATGACTATATCATGATGTCAATCCGAAGCCACGATCAATTTAATACAACTATTTACGGTTTGGAAGATCGTTATCGTGGTATTCATAATGAACGCAGGGTAATATTTATGAACCCGAAAGACATCGCATTGGGGGGCTTTCAGGCGGGGGACAAGGTAGATCTATTTAATTACGGCGGCGGCAAAGCCCGGGTAGCCCGGCTGTTTGTAATCGTGCCTTATAACATACCCGAACGAAATACAGCTACTTATTATCCCGAAACCAATGTACTTGTGCCTATTGATAGTGTCGCCATTGGCAGCAACACTCCAGTTTCCAAACGGGTGATTATCAAAATCAGAAAGCACGCCGAATAAATTCCTTTTGGGCAAAGTAAAAGGCACGGAATTTTGCCGATAAAAAAGAGCAGAAATGCGATAGCTTTCCGCTCTTTTTTTGATTTTAGGATTTTTTTAAGCTCTTACTATCAGTAATTTCCGTCATTTATGTTAATAAGACACTGTTAACAATAAGCCCGTTTCAATGCTAAATTTAATATAAAATGCCTAAAAATGAGGGTTATCTGAATGTGTACAGACCATTTACTTTTTGTTAAGAAACTGTTTATAAAAATTATAAAAAACACTTGACAAATGTTCTGATATGCACTAACTTAGATAACATCAAGAACGACGTACTTTGATAACCTTGACAGGAAAACAGAAAGTGAATCGGGCGAATTTTCGGAGGAGCTAAAGATCACAGAAGTCACCTGGAAGACACAAAAGACTAAAGACGAAAGTCCAGAGAAACTGGGTGTCGGAAAAAGCGAAAGGAAACCAAATTAGCGAAAGCTAAAGAAAACAGAAAACGCTGATAGGTATTGGAAACTATGCGATATTTTACGGAGTAACGCAATGGGAACAATGAGACGCAAACAGTCAAAGACCGAAAGGACTAAGACGAGAGCAAATCGATCAATTTACACAAAACTTGGTGCTTTTGTTCAACTACGGTTGAGCAGAGGTCAGGAAACGGAAGTCATTCGCAAGAGTGTGCTTCCGTTTTCAATTTTAGTGGGGTTTGAGCCGTTGATTGTTGTGTTTTAAAAGCTTGACTTAGCTAAGCATATACTTTACTCCGCGGAATACGGGATAGATGATAATAGGTGCAGCTATCACATCAACGGTGTAATGCACATGCTGGACAAGCAGCAGGCAAACTACCACAATAGTACCTGCAAGCGCTAATATCTTATCCCATTTTTTTTCCAAGCATAAAAATACAAGGAATAAGATAGAGGTGTGGCCCGAGAAGAACAGATCTTTGGTGATCGTACTTCTGCCATAAAAAACAGCAGTAAGCGGGTCGGTTAAAACGATAAGTCCTTTTGGTGGCTCAAGCGGAAAAAAACTGATTGAGAGTACGCGCAATATGGTGATGAATATGAACGTCCAGAGATAGGTGATGTAGATCGTCGGTTTTTCGATGGCGCGCCATAGTGCATAAAGCCCAATACCCCAAATCACGGTGAATATCTCCCATGAAACATCGCGAGGAGGAATAGCAGCTAGTACCCAGTCGTTTAGCAAGGTGCCATCTTTTTTTTGTATAAGGTTAAAAAAAGATGGCAGCATTAAGGAAATAATGATCATCAATATCGAGCCAATGATCAATTGTGCCCGTTGGAGTTGCGAACTCCAGGTCACTTTCCAGTTTTTTCTTAATGCTATCGCAATTGGTCTCGCCACTTTTCTACTTCTTAAATCGGGGAGCAAAAATAACAATATAAATCAATTGTTAAGTTTCCTTAAAATCTAAATTAATAACTAAGACGTAAAAAGAAAAGAATAGTTACATTCCAGGAGAAAAAAGATGTAAAACAAGTGAAAAGGGTAAGTACGCCGATAAGAAAGGACAAACAAAAATGAACAACCTGCAAGGTCTTAATGACCTTGCAAATTGTTCATTGCAATAATATGATCTATAGAAATGGGATGCTAATAATCCAATTCCCGGCAACTGAATCCGGCTGTATGTAGAAGCGATTCTACTGTTGCCGGCTGAAGCCCAACAGATTCTATCCGCAATACTTTATCACAATCTTCAAGATCAAAATTCCATTGCCGGATACTTGGGAAAGAGGTTAACAAAGCCCTCACTTTATTTACTTTTCTCTTGCTTGTAACATTGGTTTTAAAAACTAATATTTCCATAATGGTAGTCTATAATGTTCTGAATCAATAACTGTCTGGATCGCTGAAATTGGACAAAGTCTGAAAGATTTATTCAGTCGGTTTAGGCGCTTCCTGCGTTGTTTTGGGTTCATCCCAGCCAAAACCGCCGTAATGACGGCCCCATTTACCACAACGGGCACGCATTTCTTCCCTAAAACGTTCCTGCTCCTCAGGACTCATGTTTTTAAAGCGTTCCATTTTATGACGCATCCATGGCGCGCCTCCACGGCCACGAGGGCCTCCGAATCCAAACAATATTTTAGATAGTATTAGCAATCCTGCCGCTTGCCAGTAGGTGATGGCAGTGATATGGAATATGTCTGGCAGCAGATTATTCCACAGTAACATCACTACATAGCTAATAAGGGCTAACATACCCAATACCAGAAATGGTATAAAAATGAATTTCTTTCTGAAGAAAAACTTTTGCCTGTAGGCTGCCTCTTCAAAGTTTTTATTTGTCATGTCTTTAATTTTTAATCTTCTATAATCTCTTCATATAACTGTTTAAGCCGTTTGCGCAGATGAAGAACTGCGTAACGCTTGCGCGATACCAGCGTTTGTATTTTTTCGCCGGTTCGCTCGGCTATTTCATTAAAAGGAATGTTATCGAGTTCCTGCCATATAAAAACCTGTCGTTGCTCTTCGGGCAGTTCATCCAGGGCCAGAAACAGCTGCTCCCAAAATAGGTTGCGGACATATTCCGTTTCAGGGGTGGTGCCTTCAGTTAACAAAATGGCTCTGAAGTCTATTGTTTCTTCATCATCTTCATCGCCCGATAGGTTGATATCGTATAATTCTTCAGTTTTCTTACGGTTTTTGTCGATGATCTTATTGGTAGCCACCTTATAAAGCCATGCACCTGTTTGCTCTATCGGCTGGGCGTTGACTACCGAGCTGAGCTGGTACCAAACATCCTGCAGAATGTCCTCGGCATCAGCGTCGGTTTTTACCCTCCGGCGGATAAAGCCCAACAAGCCCTTACCATACGCTTTTATTGTCTGTATGATATGCTTGTTTTTTTCTTCGGGCATTACGGCAGTGATCAATTTATTTCTCCTTTAAAGGTAGAGACGATTGTCCCCGAAAAACATTTTAAAAAAAATAAAAATTGTTTTAGGGGTTATCTATTTGCCCTTTTAGAGTAGCCGGGAATGATTTTATTACAATGATTTGGGTTATATTCGACATATAATAAATTGAAATGTACCGTTTGCTGGAAGAATACCTGAGAAAACATATCAACGTAAGTGATGAGGAGATCACGGCATTTAGCAGTAGGCTTAAGTCTAAAAAAACAAAGCGGGGAGAGATTTTATTGGAAGCAGGAAATATATGCAGGCACATCTATTTTGTTAACCAGGGTTGCCTTCGGGTTTTTTTGATGGATAATACAGGAAAAGAATCAACCCGCTTCCTGATACCTGAAGGCAGATTTGGAACAGCATTCCCCAGTTTTATTTTACAGGAACCATCACCTGCTTTTATTCAGGGTATTGAACCTTCGGAGATACTTTATTTGACTTACCAGGAATTTAGGTTGCTATCAGACGTACTCCCAGGCTGGGAAAAGCTATATATCAAGAATCTCGAGCATGATTATATTGCTTCCATCAGGCGTATCGAAAGTTTGATTACGATGAACGCGAAGGAAAGATATGCCCTCTTGATGGAGGATAATCCAGGACTAATACAAAGATTACCCTCAAAGATCATCGCTGATTATCTGGGCATATCGCAGGAGACGTTGAGCAGGTTAAAGTCGAAAATTTGATTTTATTGACTTTTGTCAATTTTAATACAGTGGTTTTTCGCGTGTTTTGTGCTATTAGAAAACATGAACATGAAAAGAATAGTATTTATCATATGCACATTCTTGTTGCCAGTACTTGCATCGGCACAAAACATAACGATTGGGGAAGCAACTATTGGCTTTAATGATACGATAAGAAAACGCCCTTTGATCACCGAAGTATGGTATCCGACTACCGATTCAATAACAAAACATAACGCCGGGTTTTCGCCGTTTGTGCGGATGGAAACAGTGAAAAACGGGAAAATAGCTAAAAAAAGGTATCCGCTCATTATGATTTCGCATGGCACAGGCGGAGGCAGACTTACTTTGGAATGGCTGGCAGATATATTGGTACAAAACGGGTTTATGGTCGCCGCAGTAGATCATTGGGGAAATACTTATGATAATAAGATTGCCATTGATTTTGTAACACCGTGGCAAAGGCCACGCGATATCAGTTTTGTTTTGACCGGCTTGCTGAATGATCCCAAATTTGGACCTGAAATTGACCAGGGCAGGATAGGGGCAGCGGGATTTTCCATAGGTGGTTACACGGTGATAGGACTTGCAGGCGGAGTATTAAGCTTTGATGCATTAAAAAATTTCACCAATAGTCCGGCGGGACAAAAGGAGGTCAACATACCTGAATTCCCCGGATTGATGGAAGTTATTAAAACAGGCAAGCCGGATGAATCATTCAGAACTAGTCCGCAGCATTTAAAAGATGAGCGAATAAAGGCATTTTTTGCAATCTGTCCCGCAATAGGACAAGGGTTTGCTGATCCATCTCAATTTAAAGAAATTGATAAACCGCTTTATATTGTTGAAGTTGAAAGCGACAGCATGACTCCCTATAAAACAAATGCAGAGCATTATCATGACTTAATCCCCGCCTCACAATATTTGTTGATAAAAGGGAAAGCTAATCATTATGTGTTCTTGAACGAGGCAGCAGAGCCAGTAAAAAAGGAATCGCCGATCTATTTTACAGATGATCCGTCTGTAGACCGTCATACAATACATCAGCAGGTTGGCGAAATGGCCACTAAGTTCTTCAAAGAGAAATTGAAATAATAAAGCTTTGATTAGCTCAGTTTTATTTCTGAAATTGGCTTGACCAATCTCAAGCCAATTAATATGAAACTCATCCCAAAGTTTATCTTATCTCTTCTGTGCTTTTTGAGCATCTCAATGCTTACTACTCGCGCCAGTGCGCAGGATGTCCAGTCGAAGATCATCGCCGCTATGAAAAATTCTGAAAATGACTGGAACAAAGGCGACCTCGCCAGCTTTATGAAAATGTATACCGATGAGTCGACCATGATGATGCCGACCGGACCTGCTGGGACAAATACGATCAAAGACTTGTACGAAAAGAAATACTTTAATGGTAAGATGCCTAAACAGAATCTTCGCTATGACGATTTGAAGGTTACTTTGTTAGGAGAGAAGTACGCTTTGCTTACGGGCAAGTTTACTTTGTCAGGCAATAACTTGCCAGAAAGATCAGGTCGATACTCGCTGGTGATGATATTGACCAAAGACGGCTGGAAGATATTGCATGATCATTCAAGTTAATTCTGCCATTATGAAAGCATACACACAAACAACCTTTGTTCCACAGTTTTTTGTAGGAAAAAACGGCGCTGATGCTGTTGAGTTTTATAAGAAGGCTTTCGATGCAATCGAGCTGAGACGTTTCAGTAATGACGATGGTACAGTGCACGTCTCAGAACTCGAGATAGGAGGGGCTTTGTTTCACATCCATGAAGAAAAACCGAGCGTCCGGCGATACAGTCCGACTTTATGCGGCGGTACCACTACAATTATGGGACTAATGGTTGCTGATCCTGATGCAGTGATAGAAAGGGCGGTTGCAGCCGGAGCAACAGTGCTTTCACCGATGCAGGATTATGATTATGGCTATAGACAGGGTGACATCCGTGACCCGTTCGGTCATCAATGGATGATAGAGAAGATTATTTGAGTGCGTCGAAAGCATATTTGGCGTCGTTCCAGAATTCGTCTAACGCGATGATCCTCGGTTTAAAAAAGGAGATCAATGCCGGCCAATCGCCTTTATTAAAAATGCTAACACCGTATAAATGCCTTATTATCCGACTGGTAATTTTCCCATCCTCATTTATATTATGCAATTGCCATTCCCAATCTTCACTTAAAATATCATGAAGGATATTTTTCAATTCCCGAAATTGCTCGAAAAATAGTTCCTGTATACCTGCGTCGGGATGAGCTATCTCAATTGCTATGGAAGCTGACTTTTTACCAGCTTCCATTCGGAAGTATACATATTTGATACCGGTTTTATAATTTACCCAATTCACCCGCAATCCTTCGGCTGACAATTGCCGCGAAATATATTGACCGAAGGTAGTCCAGAACGTTTGTTTGAGTTGAGATGCTTCGTCTTTTGAATACAAAACGCCTAATTTATGGTAAATGCAAAATCCAATTTATCATCTTGCGAACTGCTACCTAATACTAACTTGTAAGCGCCCGGATAAGTTTTCCATCCGTGGGTTTTCAAATCCCATTTTTGCAGGTCCTTTACTGGTATTTTGATAGCTACAGACTGCTCGCCACCTTTTGTTACCGACACTCGTTTAAAACCTTTTAGTTCTTTCACCGGCATGCGGTCAACTTGCGGATATTGGATATATGCCTGAACCACTTCGTCGCCATCTATTTTGCCAGTATTTTTTACTTTTACAATAACATTTACGGTGTCTTTGGTAGTGTATTTCTTTGACGGAGCTTTCTCTGCCTCGTACTCAAAAGAAGTATAGCTCAGCCCGAATCCAAACGGATATTGCACCGGTCCGTTAAAGTACCGATAGGTGCGGCCCTTCATTGAGTAATCCGAATAATCGGGAACATCTTTTATCGACTTATAGAAAGTAAGCGGCAAATGCCCCGACGGCGATACTTTACCAAAAAGCAGGTCAGCAAAAGCATTGCCACCTTGCTCTCCGGGATACCAGCCAAACACTATAGCATCGGCATAGGGTTCAATGGCAGAGATGTCTACATCGCTGCCCGCTGTCACCACAGCAATGATCGGTGTTTTTACACTGTGTCTCAATGCTTTCATAAACGCGATTTCGCTGGCAGGCAGGCTCAGATCTTTCTTATCGCCACCTGATTTTGAAAGGAACGCATCGCCGGCTTCACCCTCTAAAACCGGGGATAATCCGACTACGGCTATAGTAACTGAGCAATTCCCTGCAGCCCAGGTACCTCCAAAATGAGTGGTATCGGTATAATCGGAGCCAAGATCATATTCAATTCTTGTCGCCGGGTCAACTGCGCCGGTAATACCTTCAACAAAATTCACCACTTTGCTGCTCACACCATGGTAATTGCCTACCATCGGATCAAATGCTGCAGCATTAGGGCCTAAAACCATAATGCTCGGATAATCAGCTTGGTTCAAAGGCAACACGTTGTTATTGTTTTTTAGCAACACCATACTTTGTTGCGCCACTTTACGTGCCAAAGCGATGTGTGGGGCGTTGTGCACACTATCAGCACCATAATTATGGTATGGTATTTTTTGAGGATCGTCATAAAAGCCCAGCTTAAACTCAGTGCGTAAGAGCTCGGTTAAGCGCTGATCAACTTCCTTTTCGGTTATCAGTTTCTGGTTGATCGCTTTGATCACATCATTTTGTAGTATGCTTGAACAATCGAGGTCAATCCCGGCTTTAATAGCGGCGGCGGCTACCTCAACCGCGTTGGGTAAAGTTTTGTGCGTAGAATAAACATCATCCAGGGCACCGCAATCGGTTACTACATGGCCTTTAAAACCCCATTCTTTTCTTAGTATATCAGTTAATAGTGCTTTATTGATCGAGTTAGGCACACCATTGATACGATTATAGGCGCTCATTACTGATTCGACACCATTATTAACTAAAGCATGAAATGCATACAGGTAAGTTTCGCGGAAATCCTTTTCATCTACTCTGGCGTCGAAATAATCGCGTGTTGCTTCCGGACCGCTATGTACAGCAAAGTGTTTGGCAGTAGCCGAGGTTTTTAAATAATGGGGATCATTGCCTTGCAGCCCTTTAACAAAAGCGCTGCCTATAGTAGCAGTCAGGAAAGGGTCTTCGCCATAAGTTTCTTGTCCGCGGCCCCAACGCGGGTCACGGAAAATATTAATATTAGGCGTCCAGAAAGTAAGCCCCATATATTGTAAATGGCGATCCTTCTGAATAGCCAGATTATATTTTGCGCGGGCCTCCGTCGATATAGCCGTAGATACCTGTTTGACCAGGTCATCGTTAAAAGTAGCCGCCATACCTATAGCCTGTGGGAAAATAGTAGCTTCCCCGGCACGTGCTACGCCATGTAAACCTTCATTCCACCAGTTGTAAGCCGGGATACCCAAACGGGGTACTGCTTTGCTGTTGTAACCTAGTAATGAAACTTTCTCTTCTAAATTCAATTTCGATACCAGATCTTTTACACGCACATCAAGTGGCTGGCTCATGTCTTTATATACTGGCACGGATTGAGCCTCGACATATGTTGAATAAAAGCAGGCAGAAAGCGCAATAGCAAGGAGTTTTATCGGGTTTTTCATGACGGGCTAAACATAAGGAGAAAATTGCAGTGCACAAAAAATGTTTGCCTAACGGTTAATGCTAAAAATTACTACTTTAGCAACCAACTACGCTAACATCCAATGAAAAGAATCTGTTTAACATTTCTCAGCTGTTTATTGATTATTAATGTTTTCAGCCAGTCTGCTCCAAAAACTTATGGCCCGCTGCCAACCAAAGGGCAACTACAGTGGCAGGAAACGGAAATGTATTGCATTATACACTTTGGCCCAGATACCTATACTAATAAGGAATGGGGTTATGGCGACGAGGATCCGAAAATTGTTAACCCAACGGAATTTAGTGCTACACAAATTGTAAGTTCATTAAAAGCAGGTGGCTTTAAAGGAATAGTAGTGGTGGCAAAACACCATGACGGTTTTTGCATGTGGCCAACCAAAACCACAGAGCATAATATTTCAAAAAGTCCTTATAAAAACGGTAAAGGTGACATTGTGAAAGAATATCGCGAAGCTTGTGATAAATTAGGTGTTAAAATGGGCGTATATTGCTCACCATGGGATAGAAATAGTGCATCGTATGGTAAACCCGAATATGTAACTGAAGTTTACCGCAAGCAATTGCAGGAATTATATAGCAATTATGGCTCGTTGTTTATTGTATGGCATGACGGTGCAAATGGTGGAGATGGATATTATGGTGGCGCACGTGAAGTACGTAAAATAGATCGCTCAACCTATTACGGCTGGCCTGAAACATGGGGTATAGCCAGGAAGCTGCAACCAAATGCAACAATTTTTGGAGATGTTGGTCCGGATGTGCGTTGGGTGGGTAACGAAGCTGGTCATGCGGGTGAAACTTGTTGGGCAACTTACACGCCACATGCGCCAGAACCGGGAAAAGAACCTGGCAATGGGTTTACAAAAGATGAAGAAGGCACCGAAGGCCATCGTGATGGTAAATATTGGATGCCTGCAGAATGTGATGTGCCGTTGAGACCTGGATGGTTTTATCACGCAGACCAGGATGAAAAGGTGAAAACTCCGGATTCGCTTTTTAACCTTTATTTTAAGAGTGTAGGCCATGGTGCATGTTTGGATTTGGGTTTATCGCCTGACAGAAGAGGTTTGCTGAATGATAACGATGTAAAAGCGTTGAAAGGTTTCGGCGAATTATTAAAGCAAACATTCGCTATCAATCTTGCAAAATGCGCCACATTAAAAGCAAGCAATGTAAGAGGAGGGAACCAGCTTAAATATGGTCCGGCGCGTTTGCTGGATAATGATCGTTACAGCTATTGGGCCACTAATGATAACGTAAAAACACCGGAACTGGTACTTGACCTTCATAAAAAGAAATCATTCAATATTATCCAACTGCGTGAAAATATAAAACTGGGTCAGCGTATAGATGAAGTGGCTGTGGATGTTTGGCAGGATGGCAAATGGAGTCAGATTGCTACCGCGACCAGCATAGGCGGCAATCGCCTTATCCGTTTACATGAAAGTATTACTACCAGCAAAGTGCGTTTAAGAATTACTAAAGCGCCGGTTTGTATTGCGTTAAGTGATTTTGGATTATATAGTGAGCCCAACCTCAAAAAAAGTTAATTTTAGATATGAATTGCGTGAGACTGTCATTTGGCTTTTTATTATTTTTCGGTACGGCGATTACAGTATCGGCGCAACAATTGTATGATACTACAGCCAAACCAAAGCTTATCTCAAAGCAATTCACTTTTACCGAAGGATCGTCTGTAGATAAACAAGGTAATGTATTTTTTACCGATCAGCCCAATAATAAGATATGGGAGTATAGTGTTGACGGCAAGCTCTCTGTTTTTATGGAAGACGCCTTGCACTCAAACGGTACTTATTTCGATAGCAAAGGCAACCTAGTTTCGTGTGCAGAATCAAAAGATCAATTGATCGCCATTAGTCCAAAAGGGAAAGTGAAAGTTTTAGCGAATGACTATAACGGTCACCGGTTGAATGGCCCCAATGATGTGTGGGTAGCACCAAACGGAGGCATATATTTTACTGATCCTTATTATCAGCGTGATTTTTGGGATAGGCAGAAGCCGGATATTGAAGGACAGAATGTTTACTTTTTGGCAAAAGGAAGTAATAAGCCGGTAATAGTTGTTTCGGATATGAAAAAGCCAAATGGTATAGTCGGCACGCCCGATGGGAAGCATTTATATATTGCTGACATAGGGGCTAACAAAACCCATAAATATACTATCGCTCCGGATGGAAGCCTGACAGATAAAACGCTGTTCGTTGAACAAGGCTCGGACGGGATGACGCTGGATGAGCAGGGCAATGTGTACCTAACCGGAAATGGCGTAATTATCTATAATCCGCAGGGTATTAAAATAGCCCACATAAAAATCGATGAACCCTGGACCGCGAACCTATGTTTTTGCGGAAAAAATAAAGACGACTTATTTATTACTGCATCAAAAGCTATCTACATTTTACATATGAATGTAAAAGGAGTAGAGTGACTTGAATTTTATTGAATTGTTAATCAGTTAATTAAAATAAAATTGGTGTGTTTTTTAATTAAATACTACTAAATATATAGATTATATATACATTTGTAACGTCGATTTTATTAAATGAAAGGATAGGTTATGTTATCAGCACTTGAAATAAACAGCTTTCCATACTTTGATCGGTCAGAGATCGAACCTGACCGGGATTTGATTTTCAGATCGTTTCAGAAGTCTGAACCTGTGGGATCAGGAGATGTATTACCGGATTTTTCTTTAGAGAAAGAACCGGCTAGATGGCAGCAGTTTTTTAATGGTGCCGAAACTCATGGCCCTGTTTTATTTCACCAGCTATTGAATAAACCATTAGTTATTGGGTTTTATTCTTATCACTGGCAGCAATATGGGATCGATCTGCTGAAGCAATTGAATTCCTTGCAGAATGACATAACTGGCAATAAAGCGAGTCTTTTAATTATCGGTTCGGAGAAAGACAGGAAGCTGGAAAAGTTGGTGTGGGATAATAATCTATCACTTAACTTCTATTATGATACAGACAAGCATATTGCTGAAAAATTCGGGATATATTCAGAGCATGATCCTATCTGGAACAAGTTCTCAGGGATTGACACCAATGTACCTCTGCTAGCCACTTATGTGGTGTCGGCAAGCGGCCAAATTGAATACGATCATATCGACCCTGACTTTTCAAAAACATTTCCAACAAACGAAATTATTTCCGCAGTGAAAAAGAGTGGACAACAAATGAGTAACGTAAGAAATATAAACAGGTCACTAGGGTAATGATTCCAAGATTATCAATCGACCTATATTAAGAGACTATTTATATAGTGATTTCTTAGTTTTTTTG
>Ga0105241_10000280_pt1 | contig 38076 bp, 34 predicted proteins | sample KBSC64metaG_FD_80422 | JGI IMG/M metagenome (GOLD analysis project Ga0105241, IMG submission 80422) | Corn rhizosphere microbial communities from Kellogg Biological Station, Michigan, USA - KBS C6-4 metaG | ecosystem: Host-associated > Plants > Roots > Rhizosphere > Soil | place: Michigan, USA... | reverse complement strand
GGCCAGCAGCGTGTCTGACAACTCCAGGTCATCCGGCGTACCGGGAAGGCCGGTCAACCGTTGCAGTTCTAAAACCTGTGACTGGTAAAGACGCTGCGTAGTTAACCGGTCCATTTCCGCCTGGGCCAGTGTTGACTGGAATTGCACGGTATCCAGACCCGGACGAAGTCCCTCTGTGGCCAGCACAAGGGATTGTTGCAAACCTGTCCGGGTGCGGTCTATATTTAACTGCTGGCTGCGCAGCAGTTTTTTATAATATAATAAGTCCAGGTAAATGGCGATGCCTGCATACTGTTGCCGGAATAAAGCATTGTCATAATAACTGCCGGCGAGTTTGAATCCGGCAACCGCCTTTTCAATGGCCGCCTGGCGCTGACCGAAAGTAAAGGGTGTCCATTGAAATAAAGCTGTCAGGGCGGTGCCCGGAACAGGGTCGTAAGAATTGCCGGAAGACGGAGGCCCGCTGATCGGCATGATCAAGCCTGGATAACTCATTCCCGTAATATTGTTATAAGTAGCGTAACCGGCCTGGTATCCTGCTGTCAGGTCAGGCATCAATGTGTTCTTAGCAAGATCGACCCCAAGCCCGGCTGCCTTTTTTTGTTCCTGATAAGCCTGCAACTGAGGTTGTCCGGACTGTACGAGTTCAAGCACGTCCTTAATGGACAGTATGCGCTTCTGAGTATGACCAGCCTTAACAATTAAAAGAAGACCAAGACAAATAAATCTGACCCTAAAGCCAAACTGGAGATGGGGAGGCGCTTCTATTTTATCTTTTATCTGTAATTGTTTCGCCATACGGGTTGCAGAATACTGAGCTACTATTTTCAAAATTACCATATTAGCGGAGTAATAATTGTATGTTATAATTACCTCAGCTTCTGGTTCTCCTGATGCCGTTGCGCATCCCGGATGTTTTTCTTTTCGAGATTCTTTTCGAGTGCTGTCGTGAGGTCAACGCCGGTTTGATTGGCGATGCAGATCAGGACCCATAAAACATCTGCAAGTTCGTCGGGAAGACTTTTTTGCTGATCGGATTCTTTAAAGGACTGATCGCCGTAGAGGCGGCTCATGAGCCTGGCCACTTCCCCCACCTCCTCGGTCAGGATGGCCATATTGGTGAGTTCGCTGAAATAGCGCACGCCGGTGGTCCGGATCCATTCATCAATCAGTTGCTGCGCTTCGCGTATGGAAATATCTTCGCCGGGCATTTGGAATGTTTTATTTTTTTGCAATTCTTAGCGGCCTGTTTTGCCGGTATCATTTCGCGGAATTACTCGTTTATGCTTTTAAGTCACTATTTTATTCCGTGATTCTCCTGAACAACGCTCATTCCGGCTTCATTTTTTACAGGCGCTATGTTGATATTAAATATTGATTTCGCCGGTTAGATAAGTAAAAGCCTTTCCGCTCATCAGCACCCGGCCTTTGATTAATTCACAATCTAAATAACCTCTTCGTTTTGACAGCTGAACGGCGGATAATTTTGTCTTTCCCAATATGTTTGCCCAATAAGGTACGAGAACCGTATGCGCAGAACCGGTTACCGGGTCTTCATCAATGCCGGATTGCGGGAAAAAACAGCGGGAAACAAAATCGGCATTTTTCCCTTTGGCCGTTACAATCAACCCTCTGCCGGGCAGCCCGGCGACCAGGACAAGATCCGGGGCCAGATTTTCCACTTCCTCCTGATCTTTCAGAACGGCTATGAAATCAAAAGCAGATTTATAAACGCCCAGGGGCTTCCGCTTTAAAGCTTTTTCTATAAGCCCGAATATTTGCACGCTCTCTGATTGTGTCAATGCGTCTGCATTTGCGGATTCCTTTTCTGTTGCCGGGTCAGATGGAACTAAACTTTCCATGCCGGCTCCCTGTTCTTCCGAAGCTGTCTGAAACAGGGGAACCGGCTGATCAGCGGGAAAATCCAGCACAATTTTTTCATCTGCGGCTTTAGAAACTTTCAGCAGGCCGCTCTTCGAATGAAAGCTGATCTGCCGCTGCTGATAATGCAGGTGATTGAAAAAGATATGCGCAGATGCCAGGGTAGCATGCCCGCAAAGCGCAACTTCGACGGTGGGTGTAAACCAGCGAATATGAAAATCTTCTCCCTGCGGGACGATAAAAGCGGTTTCTGCCAGATTATTCTGCGCAGCGATCTGTTGCATCAGTTCATCGGACAACCAGTCCGTCAAAGGGACGACCGCTGCCGGATTTCCTCCGAACCGGTTGTCGGCAAATGCATTGGCGATATATATTTTGAGGCTCACAAAATTTATAATGAATGTGCAAACGAGACAAAATTAAAACTATCGGAACACTCCTATTCCGTGTTTTTTGAATCCATTAAAATCGTGACGGGGCCATCGTTCAGCAGATCCACTTTCATATCGGCGCCAAAAACCCCGGTCTGTATTTTTTTTCCCAAATCCTTTTCCAGCTGAACAATCATGGCTTCGTACACCGGAATGGCAGCAGCCGGTTTTGATGCCCGGATATAGGAAGGCCGGTTCCCCTTCCTTGTTGAAGCAAACAGGGTGAACTGACTCACCAGTATCAGGTCGCCGCCGGTTTCAATAAGCGAACGGTTCATCACACCGGCTTCATCGTCAAAGATCCGCAAATGGATCATTTTCTTACTCAGCCATTCGATATCCTCCGGACCATCCTCTTCTTCAATACCAATCAATACCAGCATGCCGGGACCAATGGAAGATTTTAGCTTCCCGTCAATTGTGATGGCTGCACGGGAGACCCGCTGGATTACGGAACGCATGGGAACTAATGTGGAAATGTGCGAATGTGGAAATGTGAGGATGCAGAAAACTACCGGGTAAATGTATTTTATTTACACATTTACCCATTTCCGCATTTTCACATTTTCCTCCTACTTTCGTCAAATGAAGATAGACGTTTCCCGGGAAATAAGCTTCCGTACGGCTCGCAGCGGCGGGAAAGGCGGACAAAATGTGAACAAGGTGGAAACCATGGTGATGGGCTATTTTCATATTGGCAATTCCGCCCTGCTGAGCGATGAACAAAAAGCAGTACTGCAGCATAAGCTCGCAGCTAAAATAAATTCCGGCGGGTTTCTAATGGTAAAAAGCCAGGAACACCGGTCACAACTGGAGAATAAGGAAGAAGTAATAAAGAAAATCAAACAGCTTATTGAACGGGCATTGATCAAACCCAAGCCGCGCAGGCCCACCAAACCCAGTTTTGCATCAAAAGAAAAAAAGAAAGAGTTCAAGCAGAAGCAGTCGCAGATTAAGAATTTAAGAAAAAAGATCGGCCGGTTTGAATGAGGTTGTTTGCTGCCATATTAAGACGCCGTAGGAAATCAGGATGCCGTGCAAAATCACCGGGAATTTCAGGATTTTCTGAACTTCGGCCTGAGGGGAAGGCTCCCGTTCCGGAAAAAACGATAAAATATGAGCCTGAGACTCTTCTGGTTTCTTCCGGAAAATCGTTTTTCAATTCAAAGCGGAGTATGCCGCCAGCCTTTCGGCTGATCTTGCTGCTGATGCTGATCACAGGCATTAGCTCCTTTCAAAACATCTCATTTTCACAACAAACGAAAATCCAGGCAACCGCCCCACCCAATCTGATCCTGCATTTTAAAGCTACCGTGCATGGACAACCGCTGCAGCTGCATAAAAATTATACAAACCCGTTCGGGGAAACTTTCAAACCGGATATCTTCCGGTTTTACGCGGGGAAAATAAGCCCTGCCATAAATAATCATGCGGCGTTGAAAGAGTTCCGGGGCGGAGCATATCATCTTATTGATTTTTCAGATTCTCCCTCAACAACGGTTCGCCTCCGGGTTCCTGAAGGGGTTTATGACGAAATCCATTTTCTGCTCGGCGTGGATTCCCTCGAACAGACAAGCGGTGCGCAAACTGGCGCCCTCGATCCGGCCCGGGGTATGTTCTGGACCTGGAATACCGGATACCTGAGTCTAAAAATGGAGGGAACATCTCCGGATTCCAAAGAACCTTTTCATGCCTTTTCCTATCATATCGGTGGTTATCGTTTTCCGAACCGCGCGATATATAACATGAATATCGGAACAGACAACGGTCAAAAATTCCGGGTGAATAAGGAAAACACTACCAACCTGACCATTCGCATTGAACTGGATGATTTTTTTGACGGAGCAATGCCCATCCATATCCGCAATACTGCCGCCTGTACCACACCCGGAGATACCGCCGTCAGGATACTTCAAAATTTTGCCGAAGCCTTCACCGGCATTGAAATACCCGGTTCGCCATGAAAGCCATACTGGTCATTGGCCTGCTGGCCCTGTGCTCCTTTTTCTGGGTAAATATTCCTATTCCCTTTGTGGTCCCTAAAGGATTTCCCCCGCCGGTTTACAATTTTAACAAGAACCCGGTAACCAAAGCCGGCTTTGACCTCGGACGAAAATTATTTTACGATGGAAAGCTTTCCATAGATGGCAATTTCCCCTGCTCCTCCTGCCACCAGCAATTCGCGGCTTTTGCCACCTATGAACACCGGCTCAGCCATGGCTTCAACAGCCAGTTCAGTTACCGGAATGCACCGGCTTTATTCAACCTGGCCTGGCAGCGGGAATTTCACTGGGACGGCGGCATCAACAACCTCGAAGTGCAGCCCCTTGCGCCCATGCTCGATCCGCACGAAATGGCGGAGAGCCTCCCTCACGTGATCGGCAAGCTGAGAGCGGATAAGCAATATTCCGCACTGTTCAGCAAAGCATTCGGCAGCCCGGGAATCAGTTCGCAAAGAATTTTACGCGCCCTGACCCAGTTTACCGTATCCCTGGTCTCCGCCGATTCGAAATACGACAGGGTAAAAAGAGGGGAAGCCGCCTTCTCCCAATATGAAAAACCCGGCTATGAAATCTTTCAGCAGAAATGTGCCGGTTGCCATAAAGAACCTCTGTTCACGGACCTGAGCTACCGGAATACCGGAATGGAAGTTGACAGTACCTTAAAAGATTACGGGCGCATGCGCATCACCGGGAGAAAGGAAGACTCCCTGAAATTTAAAGTGCCGAGCCTCCGGAATGTTTATCTGACCTTTCCCTACGGTCATGATGGCCGGTTCAATACCCTCAGCGACGTGCTGGAACATTATAATACCGGCATAGTCCAAAGCGCAACGCTCGATTCCTCCTTAAGGAAGGGCATCCCCCTGAGCGATAATGATAAATTCTACCTGATTCAGTTTTTGGGAACGCTGACGGACAGCTTTTTTGTTGGGAACCCTTTGTTTAGAGACCCGGGACAGAATCGTAGATAGTGGATAGTAGATAGTTAATAGGCGAGCGTCTACTATCCACTATCTACTATTTACTATCCACCCTACTTATAATACGGCATCAAATCATCCTTAAATCCCCGCTCGGATTTTTCCCAGTTCGTGCTTACTTCCTGGCGTTGTTTATTCAGGTCCTGGTTGAGCTGATTGAAACTGCCAACGCTGGCATTCATCTCTTTTACCGCTTTATTATATTCATCCACATCCTGCCTGGTTCTGCTGCTGCCTTTGGCTTCCATACTCTTTTTGATCTTGTCGAAATTCTCCTGTTTCAAATAGAAATCGGTGAGTTTGGGAATATCGTTCTTTGCCATACGAAGGTAAAATTCCAGCGCCTCGCGGCAACCGTTCGCCAGACCGGAATTGCCCTGGAAGTTTTTGAGACTATCCGATTTCAAAGCTATCAATCCTTCTTCCGCGAAATGGATGAGGGAATTGCGGGCCTGTTCCGCATCATTAATTTTATGGGCGTTCAGCGCATTGAATAATTGTCCGTCTTCCCAGTTGCATTTAAAAAACAGGATATACAGCCTGTCGCAATACTGGTTAATTTTTCCGGCCGAAGCCATTTTCTCAAATAACTCGTTCTTTGTATCCACGAGGGTGACTTCATTTTTTGCGGCAAATTCTTTTACCGCCTTTTCGAGATTGGCCGAAGCTTCCTCCAGCTTTTCTGAAGTTTTTTCTTCCAGCAGCAGATAGGCCTGCATCTGATCCACCGACTGTTCGGCGATTTCCTCCATATTAACGATTTTGGAATAATCGTCGTTGAAGATCCGGTAACAGAACTGTATATAATCTATGCTGGCCTGGCGCAGGCTGTTGTCCCCCTTATATTTTGGCAGGCCGATCGTGTTGGATTTGGCATTGGCAATGCTTTCCAGGGTCTGGGACCGCAGCTTTTCCACTTTCCGTGCCCTCCGGCTATGCGCGGCTGCACTGATGTACGCCATGTATTTCTGATCCATTTCCACCCGTGCGGCGGAAAGCTGTGTCATATAGTCGCCGGCATTTTCAATCACCTGGGAAGAAACCTTTTCAAAACTGCAACATGCTAGGATCAGCAAAAGATAAAAGCGGTTGTGCATTCGGGTTAGTTTTTGGATCGATGAATAAATTATTTCTGCAGCATCCGGGTACTCAGCTGATAGCCCAGCAGGAGACCCGGATCCTTTAATAAAACGCCGGTAAGCTCCTCATTCGTATTCCGGAGATCATCATCCGACCGCATTCGTATTTTTTCATACGTATTCCACCGGATCTCAAAAGGGAGGGAAATCGTCTGGATGGCATTTGCTCTTTCCGCCAGGAATCTTTTCATTTGGTCCTGTTCATTTCGAACGGCAGATAAAGAAAGCCGTTCATCTTTGGGCACCTGGATCAGCTGCAACTCATCCAGCCATCGACTATAAGACTTCAGATAGGTACAGGTGTCGGAGAATGCCCTGGCAAAGGCTTTCAGGCTTTCCACCGGCAAAACAGGATAGGGATGATAATATTTATTGGGATCTGTTTTCACATTGCGCAGTGCAAAGGCCATGGTCTTTTCCCTTTCCGAACGGGTATCTGTAAAATCGCGCAGCGGAATGTCCGGGATCACGCCGGTTTCCTGTGCACTGCTCCCGTTCACCCGGAACAACCGGTCGATGGTGATCTTGATGAAATTATCGGCAGACTTCATCCTGTCCATATGATTTTCGTCGAGCAGGGTATCCAGGGGCAGCACGATCTGGGCGGTTGCCTTTCCATAGGTTGGCGAGCCCACGATCAGGGCGCGGTGATAATCCTGCAACGTGCCGGCGAGCATTTCGGCAGCCGAAGCGCTGAAACCATTCACGAGCAGCAACAGGGGCCCTTCATAGACGGCGCCGCGGTTCACATCTTTCAGGGTAAAGACTTTCCCGTCCTTATCTTTTACCATACCCACGGCGCCGGCGTCGATAAAAATTCCGGCGAGGGCAACCGCTTCGCTCATGGATCCGCCGCCATTGTACCGGAGATCCAGGATCAGTCCTTCGATATTTTCTTTTTTAAGTTTCAGAATTTCTTTGGCCACATCATCTGCGCAACCGTTGCTGCCATTCGAACCCGATTCCCAATCCGTATAGAAAGCCGGCAGGGATATGAATCCGATACTATGTTCACCTTTCAGAATAAAGCTTCTTACTTTGCTGTTGTCGTCATCCAGTACGGCTTTTTCGCGTTGCAGGGTAACTTTCCGTATGCTTCCGTCGGTTTTCTTTAATGTTAGCGTGAGATTTTTAGGATGATCCCCGGAAATGAGGGCATTGACTTCCGACGGAGATCCGTCCGATACATCCACTTCCTCCTTTCCCTCCCATTGCAGGGCGAGGATGGCGTCACCTTCATGTATCTGTCCGCTTTTATAGGCCGGACTTCCCGGTTTCAACCGCGCAATTTCCGTTCCTTCCCTGCCTTCATTCAGGCTGAATCCGAACTGCATCTGTTTGTCGCCGAGTTCGCCCTGGAACTCTTCTTTTTTCGCCAGGGAAAAAAATTCGGTATGCGGATCGAAACAGGAGGCCACGGATTCGCACCAGGCATTGCACACAAAACCGGGCAAACCATCATTCGACTGCAGCATTTGCTGGATATCGCGCCGGAAAGCATGGGTCACTTTTTTCCGGGCGGTCGTTTCGAGGCTGTCGGTATTCAATGCGCCTTTCAGCGAATCATCATCAGCATCCGCCATGTTCCCGAGCACATTCCGCCGGAATAATTTGTACAGCTTTGTCTTGCGCTGCATTTCATTGCCTGCAAAAACGGTATCTTCCGCAATAGTATATGTGTCGGCGGAATTCAGGGCAATCGCTTTCTTTGAAAATAAATCCAGCAGAGAATCCGTTTGATGAATCCGTTGTGTGTACAGAGAGATCAGGACGTGCAGGAAACCCTCTTTTTTATTCAGCAGTTCCTGGTCGAGTGTAAACCGGTAAGCAGCCAGCTGGTCAAGGTCGTCCCCGCTGAAATAGATTTTATCGGGATCGAGCGCTTTGATGGTAAGGGAAAAGAGGTCGGAAGAAAAATCGCGGTTTACGGGTCGCGGTTCCACATGATAGATCTCCGCCATGCGGGTGATGAGGAAAGCATTACCGGCTGTTTTAGCGGTAAGTTGCGCCCGGGAATACTTCACCGGAAGCAGAAAACCCGATAGGATCAGGAAAAGCGTAAATTTCATGCGATAAGTAAAGTATTAAATTACAATCTCCTACGTTAATTTTGTCAACTAAATTCCCTTCTTGTCCAGCATAAAGAAATTAGCATCCCAAACGGTTTGGTACGGTGCGAGTACCATTCTCGCCCGGTTCCTGTATTATATGCTGACGCCCTACCTGACCCTGAAATTCCGGGGAACGGTGGAGTATGGTAAGATGAGCCTTGTTTTTGCCATCATTCCCTTTCTGTACACCCTGATCCTCTTTGCCTTTGAAACCGCTTATTTCCGGTTCATGCAGCGAAAGGAATATGCTGCCGATGTTTATAATACGCTCTGCACTTCCCTGTTAATGAGTACGCTGGTCATCACCGGGCTCACGATACTTTTTAACGTACCCATTGCCCATTTTATTGGGCTGGGCCGGCATCCGGAATATATTAGCCTGAGTGCATTCATTATCGGCTTTGATGCGCTGAGCGCCCTGCCCTTTGCAAAGCTCCGGTACGAGAACCGTCCGGTAAAATTTGCCGCGATCCGGGTAACGGGGATCCTGATCAATATTGCGACCGTATATTTCTTTTTATCGGTTTGTCCGGATGTGATTAAAAAAAATCCGAACAGCGTATTGCGGCTGGTATACAGTCCCGGGTTCGGTGCCGGGTATGTTTTGATAGCCAATGTAGCCGCTTCTTTTTTCCAGTGTATTGCGCTCTGGAAGGAACTCGGCGCCATCCATTTTAGAATCAATAAAACGCTGTGGAAAGAAGTGATGATCTACGCATTGCCGCTGACCATTGCGGGATTTGCCGGCATGATCAACGAGACTTTCGACCGGGTGATGCTGGAGAAGTGGTCCCCTTTGAAAGGGGATGCCGCCACCTTTGAAGTGGGGGTTTACAGTGCGTGCTATAAATTATCCATCTTAATTACCTTATTCGTCCAGGCCTTCCGCATGGGCGCCGAGCCTTTTTTCTTCAAGCAATCCACGGAAGACAATGCCGCGAAAGTATACGCCCGGGTGATGAAATTTTTTGTGATCACGATATGCCTGATGTTCCTGCTGGTATCGCTTTACCTGGATGTGTGGAAGATATTTATCCGGGATGAAAAGATGTGGACGGGCCTGAAGGTGGTTCCGATCCTGCTGTTTGCGAATATGTTCCTGGGAATATATTATAATCTGTCAATCTGGTACCGTTTATCGAAGAAGACCACGGCCGGCGCCTACATCACGCTGATAGGTGCGGGCATTACGATCGTGGTGAACTATCTTTTTATTCCTTATTTCAGTTACATGGCCTGTGCCTGGGCAACCTTTCTGTGTTACGGGACCATGATGGTCATATCTTATATATGGGGACAAAAGGCCTATCCTGTTCCTTATGCCTGGAAAAAGTTAATGGCTTATATGGTGATTGTGGCGGTTTTATATGGCATTCACCAGGCGCTGAACGGAGTTTGGCATAGCCGTGCATTGAATTATACAATAGCCACCATGTTCCTGATATTATTTGCGCTTTTTATATACCGCATCGAGAAGAAGGAATTTGTCAATATTTTAAAAATTCGTAAAAATCCGATATAAGGGTATTTTGTTATTCGGAAAATTACTATATCTTTCCCGCTCGAATACCCTAGGATTCTCCGACAATCTCCATATCCCCCACCGAATCCTTTATAACTACATCGCTAACCGCCGACTCATCAATTAGTTAGGAAATTACCCCCTAAACCCTGTACCAATATGTCTTGCAATTGGCGAGTTAGTCATTTGTGTTATTTACTCTTCCTGATCATTTTTCTTACGGCCTGTGTCAATACCAGGAAAACAACTTATTTCAATGATCTCGGGGACACGCATATTGACGCACCCGGTGCGGCGGTTCCGCTTATACACAAGAATGATCTCCTCAGCATATCTGTGAGCAGTACAAATGCAGAAGCTTCGAAGCTTTTTAATGATCCTAATCTTTTATCGACAACAACTTCTACAGCTAATGGTACCGCTCAGCAGATGGTCGGGTATCTGGTTACGGAAGACGGCCGCTTCAAGTTTCCGGAATTAGGGTTTATTAAGGCAGAAGGGCTTACAGTGAAACAATTAGGAGAGTACATAACACAAAAGCTCAAAGACAAAGAATTACTCGTTGATCCAATTGTGACAATACGTTTTCTCAATTTCCGCGTAACTGTTTTGGGAGAGGTCGCACACCCTACCGTAGTGACCGTCCCCAACGAACGCATCAGTGTTCTGGAAGCTATTGGCCTTGCAGGCGACCTGACTATTTATGGCAAACGTGACAATGTGTTATTGATCCGGGAAGAAAACAGCGGAAAACTTATTAAGCGGATTAATTTGAATTCTAAAGACATTTTAAGTTCCCCATATTTCTATTTGCAATCCAATGATGTACTGTATGTGGAAGCGAACAGAAATAAGGTGGCAAGCGTGAGCAATGGGAGGCAGTTGATTCCGATAATCTTCAGCGCCTTGTCGTTAGTCACAACAATAGTCTGGTTGTCCTTTTATAAAAATTAATTATTGTAATGAAAAAGATTCATGTTACCAAGGACGCAGGGATTGAAACAACCGAGGCGGAAGCAACTGTGTTCAGGCAATTAATTTTTCGATATTTACCCTACTGGCCGTTATTTCTGATACTTATTTTACTCGGCACAGCTGCAGCCTATGTTTATTTGAAGCTGGCCATCCCGGTATATGAAACTTCTGCCAGTATTTTAATAAAAGATGAAAAGAAGGGGTCGGATGAATCCAAACTAATGGAATCCCTTAATCTTTTAGGCGCAAAGAAAATCGTTGAAAATGAGATCGAGGTATTGCATTCCAGGACAATATTAATGGAAGTTATAAAGGACCTGCATTTATATGCTCCCTTATTTGAAAGGGATCATTTTGTTGCCCGGTCAGCATATAACAGCTGTCCTGTTATGGTCGAGCTCAGGGAACCAGACTCCATATTTCAGTCGGAAGAAATTCCCTTTAAACTTACTTCACGAAATCAGATTGTTTTAATAAACCACAAACACTATAGCCTCAATCAATGGTCAGATTCAAAATGGGGTGTAATTCGTTTTTTAAACAATCCTTACTATCGCCCGACATCCGGGCATCATGACTTTTACTTTACGTTGATAAATTTGAAAAAAACTGTAAATGATCTCAGTGACAGGCTTGAAATTTCCGCGTCGGGGAAATTGTCGAGTGTTATCAATCTGAAGCTGAAAGACGCTGTTCCGGATCGTGGGGAAGCCATTGTTAACGACGTAATCGACGTCTACAATAAAATTTCGATAACAGATAAAAACCAGCTGGCCTCAAATACACTGGAATTCGTGGACAAAAGGTTAACAAATATGGGTTTGCAACTAGATTCGGTTGAGAGAGGAATACAGAAATTCAGAACAGATAAAGACGTTGTAGACATCAGCGCACAAAGCAAGCAGTACCTGACAAATGTCGGAGAAAGTGATCAGAAGCTGAATGATATTAATATGCAGTTAGCGGTACTGGCTGAAGTAGAAAAATACGTTATTTCAAAGAACAATGAGTCCGGAATTGTTCCTTCCACATTTGGAATTAGCGACAAGTTACTATCTCAGCTAATTGAAAAACTTTATGATACGGAAATTCAATACGAAAGACTTAAAAAATCAACTGCTAAAAATAACCCCATTTTAATATCGCTTAATAATGAAATCGAGAAAATCAAACCCAATATTCTCGAAAATATAAAAAGTCAGCGGCAGAGCCTGGAAGCAGGAAAAGAAAACCTGACTCAAACCAACAATAAATACTCTGAATTACTTCGCTCCGTTCCATTAAAAGAACGACAACTGGTTGAAATTAGCCGGCAACAAGCCATTAAAAATAATATTTATTCCTTCTTACTTCAAAAAAGAGAAGAAACCGCGTTGTCCCTCAATTCTACGGTTCCGGACAGCCGGTTAATTGATAAAGCTGAATCATCCTTTCTTCCTGTATGGCCAAAGAAAACCCTAATTTATGCTATCGGCATTTTGGGCGGTATTCTTCTTTGTGTTCTATGGATAGGAATAAAAGAAATATTAAACAATAAAATATTATTCAGAAACGAAATTGAAAGTATGACAATGATCCCCGTAATGGGTGAAATAGCATACGATAAATCTAAAAAACTAATTGTTATTAAAAGTGGCGAAAAAAGCCTTGTCGCTGAACAGTTCCGTTTTCTTCGGGCTTCACTTTCCAAATCCGGAGCGTCGTCGAAAATAAAAAGAATCATGGTCACTTCCTCCATTTCAGGTGAGGGGAAAAGTTTTGTGGCGGCTAATCTGGCTGCAAGCATGGCACTCGCAGGCAAAAAGGTCATCCTTATTGACTTGGATTTACATAAGCCAGCAATTCATAGCCTGTTTAATATTGACCCCGGCAATGGGGTTTCCGATTTTCTGTCTGGTACCGAAAAAATCGAGAATCTGATAACAACAACCGATGTAAATGTAAACCTCTGTATAATACAGGCTGGGCACATACCGGCGGATCCATCAGAACTAATATTAAACGGGAAATTAAAAATACTAATGAATCACCTCGAAGCTCATTTTGATATTTTGATCATTGACACGGCACCGGCTCTTGCGATTACGGATGCTTACATCATTGGTTCCCGCTGCGATGCAAATCTCTACGTGGTTAGGCATAATTTTACGCCGAAAGTCCATGTTCAACTGCTCGACGAAAATACAGGAATGTATAAAATGAAAAATATAGGAGTAGTGTTTAATGCTGTAAAGAAGCGTGGAACCGGCAAATATGGATATGGATTCGGATACGGATACAATTTTGATTACGGATACGGTTATCAGGCAAAAAGCATATAGGCTCATTTACTATATCTGTTATTTAATATCTATTCTTTAAAAACTAATCAACTAATTGGTCTCATAGTTATGTGACTGAATTGGGCGGAGCCTTACCTATTTAACTACTATCTTCAGCAAATTGTCGATTATGAGTTCTGGCGAAAAAAAATGGTATGCTGTGTATACCAAACCGAGGTGTGAAAAAAAAGTTGCAGACTCACTCCTTAAAAAAAATATCGAAAATTACTGCCCCCTTAACAGGGTTCAAAAACAATGGAGTGACAGAAAAAAAATTGCCTTCGAACCGCTGTTTACCTCCTATGTATTTGTGTCAATACACCCTGGCGAACAATTGGCCGTCCTTCAAACAAATGGAATTCTGAATTTTGTCTACTGGCTTAGTAAGCCGGCAGTAATCAGAAATGAGGAAATAGAGACTATCAAACATTTCTTAAACGAACATTTTTGTGCCCGGTTAGAAAGAGTCTCTGTTAACATAAACGACATAGTAAAGATTATAAGAGGGCCATTTATGGAGCAGGAGGGTCAGGTAATCAATATAAAACGCAATAGTGTTAAAGTCATGCTGCCCTCGCTCGGCTATTGGATGCATGCAGAAGTCGAAACCACGAATGTAACAGTGGTTCTCGAAGAAGATTTTTTAAAAAACAAACTACTGATCGACAAACACCATCACGTCAGAACCTCCTAAAATAATTTCTACTCCCGGGTTAAGAGATCCCCAATAGGAGTGCGAAATTGTACTTTATAATAATCACAGAACGACAAGTTATCAATTAACGAATCCCTGATAAATTTGAACATATTGGCTTATGTTATTTAGCTAAACAGAAGATATTGTTCAAAAAACTACATGAAAAAAAACTTCATTTATAATTTTCTCCTAACAGGATCTAACTTATTATTTCCTTTATTAACTTTTCCGTATCTGTCGAGAACGCTGGGAGCTGAAGGTTTAGGCATATGCAATTTTATACTCTCATATGGCCAAAACTATATTATACTAGCTGCCCTGGGGATGCCGGTTTATGCAACACGTGAAATAGCGAAGGTTGGCGCGGACAAGGTAAAAAGATCGAAAATATTTTTTGAATTATTGACTATTCATATCGCCTTTACTCTCTTTCTTTTATCTATTTACGTGGTCTCGATCTTCGTAATTTCGGATTTTAAGCATTATCATGATCTGGCATTACTGGGCGGGTCATTAATCCTATTTAATGTATTTTCTATTGAATGGTTATTCTCTGGCGTTAATGACTTTAAATACATTACCCTCAGAAGCTTGTTTATCAGAGCAATATCAATTGCGGCAATCTTCTATTTTGTAAAAAGTAAAGAAGATTTCGCGATCTATTTTTATATCCTGGTATGCACTATCTTCCTTACCGTTCTTGTAGATATATATTCCGCAAGAAGATTCATTTCAAAAAAAATAAACATCTCAATATATGGAATTTTAACTCATGTGAAACCAATTACAATCTTAGGTGTGTATATGGTTTTAACGAGCATCTACTCCATCCTGCCAACTACACTCCTGGGATTCTTATCCACTAAATCGGCAGTAGGCTACTATTTCGGAGCAAATAAGATCACGCGAATGACTATTACCATTTTTACGGCCCTGATAACAGTTATGATTCCGCGACTAAACCAAATTTTAGAAGAAAAGAGACAGGAAGAGTACATGACATTAATAAATAAATCGTTAAATATTGTAATCTCCTTTGGAATCCCAATGTCCTTCTTTGTCTTTCTACTGGCCGAACCTATCGTGATGGTCCTCGCTGGCAACAATTTCGTAAACTCGATAGTCCTGGTAAAAATCATGTCCCCCATCGTTTTCATTGTAGCGCTGGCCCAAATCTTTGTTCTCCTAATATTGAGCGTGCATCGAAAAGATCAGAACATGGTTGCTCTTTCTCTCATTGGGATGTCGTCAAGCTTAGCAATAAATATATTTTTCATTCCTCGTTTTGCTGAAAAAGCAACAGCGTTTTCGCAGCTGATTGCGGAATTCCTTGTCACTTTAACAGCCTATCTTCTATCAAAAAAAGTGCTAAATTTTAAATTCCCATTAAAACTATTTGTACTTAATTCACTTTTAGCACTGCCATTCGCTATGATAACAAAAGGGTCTTTATTGATCCTGTCTTCCAGTATTTTAGCAATAGCCGTTTCAGGACTTTTATGCGGGATATATTTTATATATTATCAGATATTCATCTTAAAAAACAGCACCGTGCTTCAGGTGAAAAATTATATCTATTGTAGATTCAGAAAGTATTCAGTCCGATTTTAATACGAATTCAGATATAACCTATCAACAAACAAATGCCAATTGACTTGAATCATCATATTAAAATTAACAGAATAAATAACAGACACACTTATCATCCGCCAGTCAAAAGGAGCTTTCATGGGTAAAGCAGTATTCATTTTTTCTGCAATTATTTTTTTTTATGGAATCTTAAGTAGCTCCGGATCAAAAAAATTAATCTGGTTCTTTGCAGGTATAATATTCTTTTCCGACAGAATTATGCTAATCGATGTCCCGACTAAAATGTCATTCGACCGATTTCTGGTTTATGCATTAATTGTCTCGGAATTTCTCAGACTAAATAAAGCAGCAACAAGTTTCAAATCTTTCCCAATAAAATATCCGCTTTTAATATTTTTCTTTGGGTTGCTATGCATTGGACTATTTGATGAAAGAATAGGCTTGTTTTTAAAGTTATACCGGCCCGTCGATTATTTTTTTCAAACTACGCTTGTTTCATTTTTATGTTATTCAAGTTTAAACAATATCAAAGGATGGACAAAATTTCTAAAATTTCTTCTCATTTCTTCCATTCCATTAAGTATATACGGTTTTTATAATTTCTTTGCGAAAAGCAACCCTTTAGACCATCTATTTACCGCCCTCTATCATTCGGTTTCGCCTTTCGACGACTATGCCCTGAGTGGCGAAAGATTCAGAATAAATTCCTTCGTTTCCCATCCTATATATTATGGATATTTATGTGGCGTACTATTACTCATCACAATTTATTGCTTCTATTTTTCAAAGGAACTAAAAAGGCTAAGTATTATCTGCATACCGCTGCTTCTTTCAAATCTCATCCTGGCAAATTCCAGAACCCCAATTGTAGCTTTTGTAATAGGTCTATTACTGTTCATTACAATTGCATTCCGTAACATGCGTAAATTTCAGATAGCAGCTCTCCTCGCTATAACCGGCATCGTGCTGGTTAGCATTCCCGCTGTCAGCGGAAAACTAAAAGCATCCGCGGATCTATTAAAAATGGATGGCGGAAAAACATCCGGGAGCAGCTTAAACATGCGCGTGGTACAATTACAGGCGAGTTACAATGAGTTTTTAAAAAAACCTGCATTTGGAAACGGGCTGTACTTTATCGAGGAAAACCTGGGATGGGCGGATGCGGAGCAGGAAAGAATCAGCGACCCTGACTTTGAAGGGTTTGAAAGTTATTTATATCAGCTCCTGATAGAACAGGGAGCAATGGGAATAGTAACAACTTTCATATTTGTTATTTCAATTGGATTCTATTTCTTAAAGAACAGGAAGATCTCATCGGAAGTTACGAGCCTGGGTCTTTCAGTTTTGACCATGTTTATCCTATTCAGCTTCGGAACAGGCACCTTGCATTCATGGGTTATTTCAATGGGAATAATAGGAATTGCGATAAAATACATTGAATTGAAACGAAGGGAACGCCAATCATCCGACACAAGATTATCCCGAAATCGACAGTAAGAAAATCGCACCCCACTTTACTGTCAATGATTCGACATGAAACTTAAATTTTTAATAAAAGGCATCATAAAAAACATTCCCGGAATCGAATACCTATATGAGTTTAATAAACGTACCGGAGGAACCTGCAGCGCAAGGTATTGTTATTCGGTTTGGCTGCGACATCTTCTCTATGCATATAACAATGGGCACACATCAATCCCAAAAGTAGTGGCGGAGTTGGGACCCGGAGATACTCTGGGAACGGGACTAGCCGCTTTGATATCAGGTTCGGAAAAATATTACGCCCTTGATATAAAGAAATATAGCAATCCTGTCGAAAATTTAAAAATATTTGAGGAATTGGTCGATCTTTTTAAACAAAAGACCGATATACCAGACGACAAGGAATTCCCGAGGCTTAGACCATTACTTGCAGATTACTCGTTTCCAGAGCAAATATTTACCAAATCGCATTTGGACAGAGTCCTGAATGATCAAAGGATATTAAAAATAAGATCCGAAATATTAACAATCGATCAAACATACGACCAAAAACAAACCAGACATATTGAGTATAAGGTTCCTTGGGATAAAAAAGAAATCATCTCCGCTGCCACAGTAGATATGGTATTCTCCCAAGCAGTATTACAGGCTGTGGACGACCTGGAAACAACGTACAACAAAATAAATTACTGGCTAAAGCCCAATGGAATTCAATCACATGATATCGGCTTTAAATCATGTGGTACCGCGGACACCTGGTATGGCCATTGGGAATATTCCGAAATTGAATGGAAACTAATTCGTGGAAGAAAAGCATTTATAATAAATAGAGAGCCTTATTCAACTCACCGCAAATTGCTAAATAACAACAATTTTGAAATGCTGGTAGAAATAAAGGAATACAGGGATTCCAACATAAATTGTAAAAAGATTGCATCTAAGTATAAGGATGGTCCCAAGGAAGATTTTAAAACATATAGCGTTTTCTTTCAGGCCGTAAAATCCTGATCCATTTATCAAAATTTATCCGTAAAATAACACGTGATATTTCAACAGAATACTCAAGCAATGGAACAAAACAGAATTAGTATAATCATCGTATTGTACTTTTCCAAGCATCTGCTATATAATCTCTTACCGAACGTAAGAAAGACTATCATCAACATTGGAGAAATAATATTAATTAACAATAGCGATGAAAACCTTGATGAATTTGAATCAAATGATATCAGAATAATCTACCCAAAATTCAATCTCGGGTACGCCGGTGGAATAAATCTGGGAGTAGGAAAAAGCAAATATGATTGGCTATTAATTCTTAATCCCGATATACATGTAAATCATTTTAGTATAGAGCCGAAGCATATAAATAATGAAATCATCATTTCCGGATTTAACCCAAAAATGCCCGGATACAGTCTAAGATTTCCGACACTATTAAGCGGATTTATTTCAATTGCAGTAATAGACCTCGTTTATAGCAAAACGATTGATAAACTGATTCATTTCAGGCGAATAGACCCTAAAGTTGATGAATTAAAAGTCGATTATGTTTCCGGGGCGTTGATTTTCACAAACAAAAAAACTTTTGAAAAAATAGGCGGATTTGACGACGCCTACTTTTTATACTATGAAGAAACGGATTTCTGCAAACGCGCATCCAAGTTAAATATTCCCATACTCTGCACAAATAAAATCTCATTTACACCTAATGCAGGTAAAGCCTCCTCAAAAAATGTCGATAAAATAAAAATCAGAGCGGGTATATTGTCCTGTAAAAGATATCACTCAAAATATAGTGGCAAATTGGCAACAAGAGGTATGTTTTTATTGCTTAGGTCCGAATATTTATTAATGCTGATGATTCTCGCTCCGATCTCTTATATTATTAAATCATTCAGTCAAAAAAAAGGAGAAATAGCTTACAGAATGAAGTTTCTTTAATTAAACCCGTACCTCACCATTAGTTACCGAATATTTCATACAAACAAATATTTAATCATAATAACACCCATAGTATGCCAGACGACAAATATGCCCAATTCCTTTTAGAAAAAGAATTGGCGGAAAAGCTAAAGTATACCAGCAGGGACGAGAGGAAAACAGCTTACAAAAAGTTATATGGGGAATTGTTCAACAAATTTCCGGGCATTGCATATAATCCGAAAGCTGACATCTCCCACAAAATTCAATGGCAAATTAAATTCTTACAACCGTTTCTAAATAAAGAGGTTGTTTTTATTGAAATCGGTGCGGGCAATTGTCTCCTTAGTGTAGAAGTTGCAAATTCAGTTAAAAAAGTAATCGCATACGAAGTCGCCGATGCCATTCCCCACATTGAGAATAAACCAGGCAATGTTATTTTAAAAATATTTGATGGGCTGGATCTGTCGGAATTGAAGGATTCCGCAGATATAATTTACAGCAATCAGGTCTTCGAGCATCTCCATCCGGAAGACGTATACCATCACCTTCACCAATACCATAATATTTTGCGCGAAAACGGAAAGATCGTCATTGTAACGCCAAATTCTCTCACAGGGCCGTACGATATTTCAAGAAACTATTCATTAACTCCAGTCGGATTCCACCTGAAAGAGTATACAAACAGCGAAATCAAAACTCTTCTTTTAAATGCGGGGTTTACTAATCCAAAATTCTTCATCGGTAGTAAACGAATTGGGTATTTTCCTGTTAATATACACTGCCTGTTAATATTGGAAACTCTGTACAAAAAGGTGTCAAATAATATAAGATATAAATTGAAAAATATTTCTGCCCTCAAGAACTTGTTTGGAATCAAGGTAACAGCAGTCAAATGATATCGCTTCCGCCTAATTCACGCATCAAATAATAATTTATTTTTAGCTGAATGAAAATAATACATGTAATCTTCTCCTTTGCACCAGACGGCGCAGAAACCATGCTGGTAGACATTCTAAATATCCAAGCGAAAATTGCAAGAGTTAAATTAATAATAATCAACGGCATTTACAATTCAGAATTAATAAAAACAATTGATAAAAAAGTAGGTATTCACTATATAAACCGTAACCCCGGAAGTCGTAATCTTTTAAAAGTCATTCATTTCAACTATTTAATCTCAAAAGAAAACCCGGATATTATTCACTTCCATAATCACAACGGAATCAAACTGCTCTTCATAAAAAGAAGTTCTAAAACATGTCTAACGATACACTCTGTTAATAAACCAATAGATTTCCTAGGGAGGTACGATAAACTGTTCTCCATTTCAAATTCGGTTAAAAATGATATTGAAAACAGAAGTAGCCTTCCCAGTGTCACCATCTTTAATGGAATCGATCTTGCCAAAATTAAAATAAAGGAAGCCTGCCCCCCTGGAAAAATATTTAAGATAGTTGTGGTAAGCAGGCTATTTCACGAAGTCAAGGGCCAACATATTCTGCTAAGCGCAATAGATTGTCTGATCAATAAAACCCGCATTTCCAATATTACCGTTGACTTAATCGGAGAAGGGCCATCCCTCAAATATTTACAGGAACTCTCCATTCTGTATAAAATTGAGAAGTATATTAATTTTCTTGGGTTACAGGATCGGGAATCTATCTATAATACCCTTAAAAATTATGACCTCTTAATTCAACCTTCAATATATGAAGGATTTGGATTAACGATTGTTGAAGCAATGGTCGCAAAAATAACCGTTTTAGCTTCAAATACTGACGGGCCTTCTGAAATTATACAAGGAGACAAATTCGGATTCCTATTCGAAAATGGCGATCCCCAAAGCTGTGCCGAAGCAATCAAGGCCATAATGCTCGAACAAAATAGCAAAGAATTATGCGCGAAAAGAGATAGAGCCTGTGAGTATGCTAACAAAACCTACTCAATTCAGAATACCACTAATGCATACATGCGGGAATATGCGCTTCTCATTCAGTAAATGAATCAAAATATTCGCGTGCCAATCCGAAATAACGGCAAGAGTGTTACCTAAATCCATTCTCCAAACGCATTGAAATCTATATGAAATATATACTAAAGGAAAGCATAGCGATATTTCTCCTCATTTTTAATAGTTTTAAATATCATAAAAATGAGGGAATCCTTTCTATATATTTTCACAATCCGTCGAAGAAATTATTCACCAAAATTATAAAATGGCTGCTCAAAAATGAGTACAGGTTCATTTCAACCAAGGAATTAGAGTTAATCCTGACAAACCAAATTAAAACCCACAAATTAGCATGCATAACATTCGATGATGGCTGGAGGCAAAATCTGGAATTAATTGACACAATTAATTCCTTCAAAATTCCAATCACCATCTTTGTATCAACTCAACCCGTCATAGATGGAAATTTCTGGTTCGAATACGCAAGATTAAATAAGCAATACCTGCATACAGGAATAAAAACTATAAAACATTTCAAAAAACTACCTAATTCGGTACTTACCGAGAAGGTCTTAATTCTAAAAAACCATTTCTCACTGAAGAGAGCCTGTATAAGTAAAGAAGAGTTACTTGAACTGAATAAAAACGAGCTAATAACCATAGGATCACATACAGTAACTCATCCCATACTAAAACAATGTCCCAAAAATACACAGGAGTACGAACTGGGTCATTCTAAGTCACTCCTGAGCAAATGGCTGGAAAAAGAAGTAGAATATTTGGCATATCCTAACGGTGACTTCGAAAATGAAACTATCTCCCTCGCCAAAGGATGCGGTTATAAACTAGGTTTTACAACAATCGCGGATAATATTCAGGAAAAGACAACCGATCCGTATTTAATTCCGAGATATTCTATAAACGATAACGGAGGTTATTATGAGAACATTTCAAAAATTAAAGGGATCTGGCAAAAATATTTTAAAAAAAAGTAATACCGATTTCTGCCCATTGATGTGACAATTTGAAATCAGATCTTCCTATATCATACGTAAAGATGCTCCCGCGTACATATTCTAGAAACCGGATCTCGCCATTTACAAATAAATATGCCTGAAAAAATTAAAATACTAATGGGAATCCCATCTCCTAAACTAAAGATGGGTGGACCAACTACTCATTTACCATACTTAGTAAAGCATTTCGAAAATAATATTGATTTCGATATCCGAACCTTTGAATTTGGAAGTAAAAGGGACGGGGGTTCACAAATCCATAACAAGGAAGGAATGGTAACTAAGGTCCTCAATACGCTGGGGACTTTTAGCAGATTCGTTTGCCATGTGATTCTTTACCGTCCTGATATTATTCATATAAATACCGCATTTGATAGAAAGACTGTTTTGAGAGACATTCCCTTTTCGATATTTTGCTTTTTATTTGGACGAAAGCTCATTTTTAAAATCCATGGAAGCAGCAACCTTATACATTCCAGAAGTAGAATATATCGTTACCTAATTAAGCTATTTTTTCTCGGTGCGAGTAAAGTCGGAGTCCTATCCGACATAGAAAGAAAAGAATTCATTGAACATTTCGGAAATGTACATAAGTTGATAGTGGTTAAAAACATTGTTTCGGGTAAAACGATCACCGATAAACATTTTTTTAGCAAAATTCCTGATAAAACATACGCACTATTTGTTTCCCGGATTATTGAGGGAAAAGGACTTGAAGATGCGATCAATTCGCTTCCTCTAATATTGAAAACAAGCCCGGAGTTCGTACTAATTGTCGCAGGCGATGGGCCCGAGCTCAGAAACTGCATGGATCTCGCAAAGGAAAAAGACCTCAATAACTCAATTCACTGGTTAGGCTATATTTCAAATAATGAAATCCCCGCCCTAATATTATCATCAGACATTTTTCTTTTTCTATCTCATCTTCCGGAAGGAATGCCCATGGCTTTAGTTGAAGCACTCAAATATGGAATTCCGGTTATAACAACAAAAGTGCGCTTTGCCCTGAATTATCTGAAAGACCGAAATAACTGCCTGTTTATAGAGGCAGGTGATATAAATGACATATCCGAAAAAATAAATCTTATACTTACTGACATCGATCTTCAAAATAAAATGAAGATGCAAAACCCGAAATTGGCGGAATATTTTAATTCGGAAAAGGTCGGTACTGAATTCGAAATGGTCTACCGGAATATGATAAACTAAAACCAGTAATAGTCGTGCTAAGGCTTAATATCCGCTTCTCTATATCGAAACATTTATGTCTTTCATTAATACTGATACTTCTGTGAATCCTTCGTTGCAATTAATCAGACAAAACATATACCTTGACGATTTAACATCCCCGGACCCGTACGATGTGTGGAACCTCAAAATCGGACAGGTAATAAAAAAAATATACTACAAAAATAGACTACTGGGAATAATACCCGCAGCAGCCCTAACACTCTTTGACTTCTATTTAAATAACAGCTTAAGAATCGGTTATCGTCAACGCGTATACCCAATTGCGCATTCTTTAAAGGCTCTTACAAGTCTAATCCTATATGCCAAAACCAGAGAAAACGAATATCTACAACTGGCCGAGAAGTCGTTAGAGTGGCTAAGCCAAAATTATAGCAGGAACTACAGCGGTTATTGCTGGGGAATTAACATGCCCTGGGTTTCAAAGATCGCCACTTATGATGAGGAAGTTCCGCACATTACGCATACTCCGTACGCTCTGGAAGCATTCGTGAACTATCAAAAGGAAAGCAAAACAGTAAAATATAATAAAATAATCGATAGTGTTCTCAATTTTATAGAAGAAGATCTTAGTAAAATAATAGACACAAAAGACACACTTGCCCTTTCATATTCGCCAAGGACCGAAAGTCGCATCGTCGTAAATGCAAATTCCTACGCTATGTTTTGTTACGCCCTTTTAAAAGAAAGAACTCCAAACTTAAGCAATCATATAGAAGACAAAATTAAGCGTCTATACAATTTCATATCGTCACAGCAAAATGATGATGGAAGTTGGTACTATTTTGCTGATAGAAAAAAAGGAAATTTTATAGATTGTTTTCACTCCTGTTTTATATTGAAGAACATTTATAAAGTAAATCAGATCACCCCATTACCCGGGAGCAACTATATTCTTGACAAGGGTTTCCAATATTTAAAAGATCATTTTTGGGATGACTCTAAATATTTATTTACGCGCTTTAGCAAAACGGACCGGATGTCCCTGGTTAAATACGATTTATATGACAACGCCGAAATGCTAAATCTCGCAATTCTTTTAAACCAAAATGATTTGATTGAAATACTGTCCAACTCAATAAAGGAAAATTTTATTGTAAACACAGATATATATTCAAATATAATCTACCCAAATGTCAGAATTAATAAAAACACCTTACGGTGGGCCAGTTTTCCTTACCTCTATGCTCTTTCAAAAACCATTTGATCGCAGTTATTTCTCACAGTCCAAATAAACCCTAATATAGGCATGTGTGGTATCCTCGGCAGTATAAATTTTAATCTTACCCACGAACATTTGGATTTAATCAAACATCGCGGTCCTGACGGATTCGGGAGCGCCACTTTTCAAATAAATCAAAACTCGATACATCTTCTACATCGCCGTCTTTCAATTGTCGATCTCAGCGAAGCAGGCAGTCAGCCAATGAATTCAGCTGATAATAAGTCCTGTATAATTATCAATGGGGAAATATATAACCACCTGGAATTAAAAAGCCAGCTGGAGAATCAGATGTTTAACGGACACTCTGATACGGAAACGGTTGTCAACTACTTCACTGAATATAATATAAAAAAAAACCTGCAAAATCTAAACGGTATCTTCGCATTTGCGTTCCTCGATCTGAAACGAGAATATCTCTATTTAGCAAGGGATAGATTTGGCGTAAAGCCTCTTTATTATTATCACGACGGCGATAAACTGATATTCTCCTCCGAAATAAGGCCGCTTAAGGCCATTCTGCACCCGAAAGTTAGCAGGGGTTCTCTGATGACGAGTTTAAAAATGAGATACATATCTTCTCCATCCACTATCTATGAAAATATCAATAAGGTAGAACCCGGACAATTGCTAATCTTTAATCTTAAAGAAGATATTAAACTGGAAAAGACATATTTTATTAGCCCGGCAAAAACGTTGGGTTCAAATAAAAATGATTTCAAACGATTGGTCCTGGAATACGGTGGCCTCTTAGAAAAAGCTGTCGAAAAACAATTAATGTCGGACGTGGAGATTGGGATATTACTCAGCGGTGGGATTGATTCCGCCTTAATTGCCGCTATTTCCAAAGAAAAATCAAAATCTGAAATTAAGGCCTTTACGGTAGGTTTTGAAGGTAATAATCCAGAAATAGACGAAACAGAATATGCAATACAGACGGCCGAAATCCTGGGCCTGAGGCATTATATAAAAAAAATTAAGTACGCCGACTTTTTTAATTCTATTGAAAAGATATTTGAAATTGTTGAGGAGCCAATCGGAACAACATCAATCTTTCCGATGTACTACCTCTCAGAATCAGCAGCTGCCAGGGTAAAAGTCGTATTAAGCGGCCAGGGCGCAGACGAGCCTTTGGGAGGATATAATAAATATAAGGCTTTGCCATGGTTGGAAACATTCCGTCTCCTTAGGTTTGTAGTGCCGACCAACAGCGGTGTTGAATTACTTTATAAACGACACGAAGCGCTTAGAAGATTGATAACCTCATTTCAGTGTAAAAATGATATTGATGCCCTGATTGCCTTTAATTCCATTCTTTCAACAAAGGAAATAACCGGCCTGTTAAATTCTTCTAATCAAAATTCCAATTCTAAAGCATTGCTTGCCAGGGAAAATCATTTTAAGCAAATATGGACCCGGCGATCACCTGGCAAATCAAGCCTAAAGAACCGCTTTCTATACTACGACTTGCGCACTTCGCTGCCTGACGATTTATTGATGTATACCGATAAACTAACAATGCATTTCAATATGGAATGCAGAGTGCCATTTTTAGATAATGACTTAATAGCGTTTATTGAATCCATCGATAGCCGATATAAATTTAATTCAAGACGCAGTAAGATCATCCATAAACAATTTGCAAGAGAATATCTGCCCTCCTCTATCATTGAGCGAAAAAAGCTCGGGTTCCGGTCCCCCACTAAATCCTGGTTCATAGAACAAAGACCTGAAATCGAAAACCTGATCCTTACGAACCTCGGCTCTAACACCTGCTTCAATATAGATGCAGTAAAAAAAATCATATCTAATCATAGTAAAAGCCGGAATTTGGAAAAGCAAATTCTCCTTTTGCTCAGCTTATCATACATCTTAAAGAATAATGACTGATAATAATAGTCATTAGCATCTGAACGCATTAACATCCCCTAATATCTCTTTATCATTCCCTAATTATGAAAATCTGGTTCGATATCTCCAACTCGCCACATATCAGTATGTTTCATGATCTCATAAGAGAACTTGAAAAGGATGGTCATATAGTAGTCATAACCTCCAGACCATTGGCAAATACCATAGCACTTTTAACTCAAAGCGGACTGGCACACACCGTGATTGGAGAACATTACGGTAAAAACATTTATAAAAAAATAATCGGCTTCCCTATCCGGATCTTTCAGTTAATGCGTTTTCTTAAGCACTTAAGAATTGATTTGGCTATTTCCCAAAGCTCCTTCCATTCGCCGGTAACCGCCCGACTGCTCGGAATCCCTTCAATTTATATGAACGACAATGAACACGCATTGGGAAATATTCCTTCCTTTCTGTTCGCAACCAAAATCCTCGTCCCGGAGTTCCTGCACCTTAAAATGATAAACGGAATAAAAATAAATAAAAATAAGTTCATAGGCTACCCCGGTGTTAAGGAAGGTATATATTTATGGCAATCGTATCTCACGTCAGAAATTCAATTGGAATCAGAGGTCAAAATTCAAAAAAAAATCTATATCCGTCCTGAACCGAGAACAGCCCAATATTATAAGGGAGACTTAAACTTCCTGGATGATGTGATTGTTTCTCTTAAGGAAAGATTAAAAATCGTCCTCCTGATTCGGGATAAAGAGCAACTGAAACATTATAGGGCCAAGCGGTTTTCAGGAATACATGTTCCGGAGGATACTCTTTTCTTTAATAATATCGCAAAAGACTGTTTGTTATTTATTGGTGCCGGCGGTACAATGACCCGTGAAATGGCAGTCATTGGTATTCCCACTATCTCCGTTTACCAGGACGATCTTTTGGAAGTCGATAAATATCTTATTAAGCTGGGTTTAATGAAACATTTTCCGAAAATCACGCTCGAAAAAGTCCTTGAATATATAAATCAAAATAACTCAAAAACGCCAAATAGAAATTTACTGCTAAAGGGAAAAGAATCCTATACATTAATAAAGGCTTTAATAAAAGAAGCCGATAATAAAGCTAATCACCCGCTTTAATCGATATCGAAAATATAATATCGATTGTGTTTATCCGATAGGTTAAACCCCTTTACGCCGATTCCATTGTATTCATAAAGGATCATACGATAAAACAGCTCCGCGGCAAATTCTCATGGTCTCGTTTTACTATTTAAGCACAAACCCCTAACGATTCATCGAAAAACATTTTTATCAATATGAAAATCACGATTGTTTCAGGTGCACGCCCCAATTTCATGAAAATTGCTCCCATTATAAGAGCAATCCAGTCAGCACAAGCCTCAGGAAAAGATATTCACTATCGCCTGGTGCATACCGGCCAGCACTACGACAAAAAAATGAGCGAAGACTTTTTTGAACAATTAAATATCCCCACTCCCGATGTTAACCTGGGGTGCGGTTCCGGATCACAGGCAGAACAAACTGGTGCCGTAATGATGAAATTTGAATGCGAATTATTGGAACACAGACCCAATATTGTGCTGGTGGTAGGTGATGTTACCTCTACCATGGCCTGTACCATCACAGCAAAAAAATTATGCATCGACGTGGCCCATGTAGAAGCTGGAATAAGATCGGGGGATATGACAATGCCCGAAGAAGTTAACCGGATGGTTACGGATTCAATTTGCGACTATTTTTTCACCACAACCGAATCTGCATTTAAACAGTTACAAAAAAATGGAATTGACGGAAGCAGGATATATTTTGTCGGAAATACAATGATTGATACACTGTATTATAACATAGATCGCATAATACAACCCGATATCTGGGAGGAAAATCATTTAAGCAGGGGAAAGTATTTCCTTGTCACTCTCCACCGGCCCTCCAATGTGGACAATGTAATCAATCTCAAAAATCTGCTCGACGTTATATTAAGAAACACAAATGGGCTGCCCGTAATATTCCCCATTCATCCACGCACAAAAAAAATCCTGGATTCGATCAGTTATGCTAAGCCAAACCTCATTCAGACAGACCCCCTGGGTTACCTTCAGTTTGTTTATCTGATGAAAAATGCCAAAGCAGTAATAACAGATTCGGGGGGTATTACGGAAGAAACAACCGTGTTAAAAGTTCCTTGTTTAACACTTAGAAACTCGACGGAAAGACCCGAAACGGTTTCCATTGGCTCCAATGAACTCGTCGGAATAAACCCTTCGAACCTGAAGCCATACTTACATAAGCTTCATAATGGCATATGGAAACCGTCCGGAATTCCTCCTTTATGGGATGGCAAAACAGCCGAAAGAATCATTACCCTGCTCATCAAATTATACAGCCCCGTTTCTATTGTCCATTCGGTTGCTATTCCAATACGTGCTGAAATTTAGTAATCAGGTATGAGCAGCCGCTACACCAACCTCTTCCGGTTCTCTTTTGTTTGCGCTGACCTGGTGGCATTGAATCTGGTGCATGCCATGGTTTTGCTGATCTTTCGGAATATTCCGCAGGGTGGCGATAGAACTTATGGCTTACTTTTTCTTGTAGGAAATATAGCTTGGCTGATGTCGGCCTATAGCGTGCGGCTGTATATTGAGAATGCCCAACCGGACGTTTACCGGTTTGCAAAAAGAACGGTTAAAGGGTTCGTCATCTTCGCTCTTGTTGTTCTGATGTTCGCTTTTATCTATCATCACGCTTACTCCCGCCTCTTCATTTTTGCTGGATTTTCCTGCTTTTTCATTTATTTGCTCTTTTCCCGCCTCTTGCTGATCGGTATTTCCTATTTTTCGCAGGGACCCTATAGAATTACCCGACGCATTGTTGTTGTAGGATATAATGAAGTGGCTAAAAGGTTTGTCGAGCGCTTTAGTGTTATCCGTAAGGATTTCCAGGTGGACGGCTATTTCGAAGACCGACAAAAAATAACGGAGCTTTCCAACCTTCCCATCATCGGGAATATTGATGAATGCCTCGACTACGCCGTAAACTCCAATATTCACGAAATCTATTCCACCATCCCGCCGGAAAAGAATGCTTCCATCTATGATATGGCGAAGCAGGCGGAAAAATCATTGATCCGTTTTAAATTCATTCCGGATTTCAGCCTTTATGTGAACCGGAACACGTATATCGAATACCTGGATGATTTTCCGATCCTTTCCCTTCGTCCGGAACCGCTGGAGGATATGGGAAACAGTGTGAAAAAAAGGGTATTCGATGTCGCTTTCAGCCTGATGGTGATGACCTTATTCCTTTCCTGGCTTATCCCGATCCTGGCCTTGCTGATTAAACTAACTTCCCGCGGCCCGGTATTTTTTAAACAAATGCGTTCAGGAAAAAATAATAAACAGTTTACCTGTTACAAGCTGAGGACGATGACGGTTAATAAGGAAGCTAACATCAAACAGGTCACATTACATGATGCGCGTATTACCAAAATCGGCCGCATTCTCCGCAAAACAAACCTGGACGAACTGCCGCAATTCATAAATGTATTTCTGGGGGATATGTCCGTTGTGGGGCCCCGCCCACACATGCTGGTGCATACAAATATGTACTCCAAAATCATGGGCGAATATATGATCCGCCATTTTCTCAAACCCGGCATTACCGGCTGGGCGCAGGTAAATGGCTATCGGGGTGAAATTAAAGATGATGAACAACTGCGCAAACGGATTGACCACGATATCTGGTATATGGAAAACTGGAGCCTTTGGCTGGATGCTAAAGTGGTGGGACGAACCGTTTATGGCACTTTAAAGGGAGATAAAAATGCCTATTAGAAAAACCTTACTTCGGCGGGCTACTAAAATTAAATAATTATCGTGCATAACATTAGATAATTACCTTAGCCATAAAAAGCGTAAATCCCGGACGGAATAGCATATAATGAGGAATAATTTTATCTTTAAACCGCTCCCCGCACGGATCAAACCAAAACTTTTCATCCAACTATTCCTATCCCTCCTACTTGCCGTTTTCAGTAAAACTTTATCTGCCCAGGATAACACGAATCCTTCCTTTAAACGTTTTGGTTTCCAGGCAGGCGTAAATATCGCCGCAATGAATTTTAATCTGGGCAACCCCGCGCCAGCAGAAAAGGAAAAACTTTCCTGGAAAGCCGGTATAAGTTTTGGCTTCCTGCTCCGCATTCCGCTGGCCAAAAATCTTTTTCTTCAGCCGGAATATTCCTTTATACAAAGAAACGGGGAGGACAGGAGCCTGGGAAAAACATATACTTTAAATTATTTCTCCTTACCTGTTTTACTGATTTATAAAATCCTACCCGTTCTCTCTGTCATGGCCGGCCCCCAGGCTGAAATACTGATCAATGCCCGGGCAATCAGCAGCGGAGAAAACAGCAATATTACCCACGACACAGAAGAACGCAGTATCGGAGTAGCCGCCGGCCTGGAAGCCAGGGTAATAAATAATATTTTCCTTTCTGCCCGGTATTTCCGGGGACTGAATCATATCGGTATCGGACAACGATCCGATACCAAAGAATTTAAATACGAAGCAATTACTTTTACTGCAGGCATCAGGTTTTGATATTAAGGTCCTGCTTACGCTAACTCCCCCAACCGGCATTGCAAATTCAGAAAATTTGCTATAACTTGCCCCGCAGTTATTCCCTTCCGGAATAATGCATTTCCCCTTTATTGTACTGCAAATTTTCATCAAAATCCTGCCTGGACGTTAACTGACATAAACCGTACAAATAAATAAGCATGGAGGTACATCAACATATTGCTGTGATCGGACTGGGTTATGTGGGTTTGCCGCTGGCCGTGGAATTCGCAAAAAAATACCCGGTAACAGGGTTCGACATCAACCAGCAAAGAATTACAGAATTGCGCAACGGGTCTGATAAGACACTGGAAATTGAAGAGGAACTGCTGAAATCGGTAATTTCAGCCAGCCCTGTGTCGGCAGGTTCAACAGGCTTGTACTGTTCCGGCAAAATGGACGATATCGCGTCCTGCAATTATTATATCGTTACGGTACCTACTCCGACGGATAAATACAATCACCCGGATCTTACCCCGCTGTATAAAGCCAGCGAAACCGTTGGAAAAGTGCTGAAAAAAGGGGACCTGGTAATCTATGAATCCACCGTGTATCCGGGGGTTACAGAAGAAGAATGTATGCCTGTGCTGGAAAGGGTAAGCGGGCTGACCTATAATGTGGATTTCTTTTGCGGATATTCTCCCGAAAGGATCAATCCGGGCGACAAACTGCATACCGTTTCAAAAATATTAAAGATCACTTCCGGATCAACACCCGAAGCAGCAAAAAAAGTGGATGCACTTTACCGTTCTATTATAGTGGCAGGCACCCATCCGGCGCCCTCGATAAAGGTTGCGGAAGCGGCAAAAGTGATTGAAAACTCCCAGCGGGATATCAATATCGCCTTTGTGAATGAGCTGGCGAAAATATTTAACCTCCTGGGCATCGACACCACGGAAGTACTGGAAGCCGCCGGAACCAAATGGAATTTTTTAAAATTCAGACCAGGCCTGGTCGGTGGCCATTGTATCGGAGTCGACCCTTATTACCTGGCGCAAAAAGCCCAGGAAGCCGGGTATCATCCGGAAATCATCCTGGCCGGAAGAAGATTGAACGATGGTATGGGCGCATACGTGGCCAGTGAAACGATTAAGCTGATGGTAAAAAAGGAAATTCCGATAAAGAATGCCCGCATCCTGGTTTTAGGTTTTACATTCAAGGAAAACTGTCCCGATGTGCGCAATACCCGGGTGATCGACATCATAAATGAATTAAAGTCTTACGACACCCGGGTAAGCATTTGCGATCCCTGGGCCGAGCCAGCCGTTGTTAAACATGAATATGGTATCGAAACTACTAAGGCAATTTCTGCTACGGCCGAAAAATACGACGCAGTGATACTCGCCGTTGCCCACCAGGAATTCAGCGATTTAAACATCCGTGACCTGGTAAATAAAAAATCCGTTATTTACGACGTGAAAAGCGTATTAACGAAAGATGGCTTTGACGCCCGATTATAAATATGTACGAAAAACCTTTCCATACAGAAGATCCCGGCAAATACGCATTTCTTATTACCGGCGGTGCGGGTTTCATTGGCTCCAACCTCGCAGAATACCTGCTTAAATATAAAGCCCGCAAAGTGCGGGTGCTCGACAACCTGAGCACGGGTTTTCTCCATAATATCGAGCCTTTTTTTTCCCATCCGGCTTTTGAATTTATGGATGGGGATATCCGGAATCCCGAAACCTGCAAAGCAGCCGTGGCGGGTATTGATTTTGTTTTACACCAGGCCGCCCTCGGTTCTGTTCCCAGGTCAATCGCAGATCCGATGACAACCAATGAGGTCAATATTTCCGGATTTCTGAACATGCTGGTTGCCGTAAAGGAAAGCAGCGTAAAACGGATGGTCTATGCCGCATCTTCTTCCACCTATGGCAACAGCAAAGAACTTCCCAAAGTGGAAGAACGTATCGGAGATCCGCTTTCCCCTTACGCAGTAACCAAGTATGTAAATGAATTGTATGCGAATGTTTTCTCCCGCACCTATAATCTGAAATTAATCGGGTTGCGGTATTTTAATGTATTCGGGCCAAGGCAGGATCCCAATGGCGCTTATGCAGCGGTGATACCAAAATTTACAGAGCAGTTGCTGAACCATCAGTCGCCTGTAATCAACGGGGACGGCGAATATTCCAGAGATTTCACTTTTGTTGAAAATGTGGTCCAGGCCAATATACTCGCCCTCTTTGCCAAGGCGCCCGATGCCATCAATACGGTTTATAATGTGGCTTACGGCGAGCAAACCTCCCTCAATCAGCTGGTCCAGGCCCTTAAAAAATATCTTTCCGTTCAGGATTCTTCCATAGCCGGAATCAATGCCAAACACGGACCCAACCGGGAAGGGGATATTCCCCACTCCCTTGCCTCCATTGAGAAAGCGAAAAAGCATCTGGGTTATGCGCCGGAATTTGATTTTTCCGAAGGATTGCGCATCGCCGTGGAATGGTACAGGAAGAACAGCCCGGGCATCCCGACCCGGTAAACTAATCCGGATACTTTGACATTCGAAAATTTATTTATAATTTGGCGTTCGGATTTGACCTGAAAATCCTCATACCTTCAATATCCCTCCATTATTCCTTCTGCAATAACCATCTGATATCCAGTCAGTTAATTAATTTTTGCACTAAACCAATGATCAAATGTACCCCAACTACCCCCCTGATTACCACAACCCGGCCCGCCGGAACCGCAATTTTGCCTTCTTTTTTGCCCTGACAGGTGAAACCCCGTTCCTTACGATTGCTTTCCAATAAATATTGCTGCTCAACGGATAAATGACATGAGGGCTGTAAACAGCCTTCATCCTACAACAACCTTAATCGTGAAAAAGAAAATACTTTGTATTTTACAATTAGCCCCGCCCGTACATGGCGCCAGCATGGCGAACGGGTATTTAATAAAAAGCCCGCTGATCAATAATCACTTCGAATTAGCAATCATCAACCTGCAGTTTGCCAGCTCCGTACAGGAACTGAAAAAATTCACCATACGCAAATTCTTTAAGTCCCTGGGTTATGCGGTAACCATCCTGCAAAAGATGTTTCAGTTCAGGCCCGACCTTGTTCACTTCACCCTTTCCACCATGGGTTTTGCCTTTTACCGGGATGCTTTTTATGTCTTCATTATTAAATGTTTCAGGCCGGCGATCGTCTACCATCTCCATACCAAGGGAATAAAAAAGAATGCCGAGGGAAACTTTTTTAAGAAACTGATTTACCGCTTCGTTTTTAAAAACACAGAAAGTATCTGTTTGTCTGAAAACCTGACAAAGGATATCGAACAGGTTTCTGCATCCACTCCTTATATCGTTCCCTATGGTATTCCGGTGAACCGGCTGACGGAAAACGGACGGGCAGAGAAGACCGGCTCCATTCCCCAAATCCTGTATCTGGGAAATTATATTGAAAGCAAGGGAGTCCTGGTTTTAATTGATGCTCTGAGCCTGCTTAAAGAAAGAGGACAATTGTTCAACGCCCGGCTGGTTGGCGCACCGGCAGATGTGACCATGCAAATGCTGGAAGATAAAATCAGGGAAAAGAATTTAACCGGTTCCGTTCAGGCGACGGGCCCGCTGTACAACGAAATGAAACTGGAAGAATACAGGAATGCCGACTTATTTGTGTTTCCCACTTTCTATGAAAACGAAGCTTTTCCGCTGGTCTTACTCGAAGCCTTGCAATACGGCCTGCCCATCATCAGCACATTTGAAGGCGGGATTCCGGAAATGATCATAAACAATGAAACCGGCCTGCTGGTAGAAAGCCAGAATGCCGAAATGCTGGCCAATAAAATATCAGCGCTCCTGAGTGATCCGGTTTTGAGAAAAGAAATGGGGCATAAGGGTTACCAGCGGTTTCAGAATAATTATACGCTGGCGCATTTCGAAAATAATATGCTGAAGACTTTTAATAACATTCTAAAAATTTCCTGACCGCTAAACGCAATATCAAATGCATTTAAAAGTAAAAGATTCTGAGGACACGATGGAACTATCCCACCCTACCCATGCATTCAAACATAATTTCGGGGCAATGAATAGTCAATACCATTTTGTTTCTGTTTTGGGATATAAACTGTTTTCCGATGATCTGATCAAAATACCCCTGCGCGGGGAAAAATGCAGAACCCTCAATTGCATGAGCCCCAACAGTTACAGCCTTGCCCTGAAAGATGAAGAATTCAGGAATGCGCTGCGTAAAACCGATTTTCTCGTACTGGACGGCGTGTATTTTGCACTGGCTTCCATTATGCTGCAGGGCAGGAACATAAAAAGGAATCAGGGGCCCGACGTTTTTAAACATTTTATTGAAAGGCTGAATAAGAACTCCGGAAAAGCATTTTTCCTGGGTTCCTCGGATGCTGTTCTGGAAAAAATAAGGGAAAGGGTAAGCAAAGAATATCCGCAGATTACCGTGGGCACTTATTCCCCACCCTTTAAAAAGAAGTTTTCTGATCAGGATAATCAGGAAATGATCGCAAAAATCAATGCGTTTGGCCCCGATGTACTTTTCGTCGGGATGACCGCACCCAAGCAGGAAAAATGGTCTGTTCAAATGCGGGATAACATCCATGCAAGCCTGGTCATCAGCATTGGAAATGTGTTTGACTGGTATGCAGGAACGCAGAAAACCATTCATCCCTTCTTTTTTAAAATACGGATGGGCTGGCTGGTCAGGATCTTTTTACGGCCGGAAATGATCAGGCGCAACCTGGGAAACCAGATGCTGTTTTTCTGGCATGTGCTGCTGATGGCGCTGAAAATAAAAAAGCAACCGGCTGAATAAAGTATAAACAAAATAATCATGATTCGAGCAGGAATTATCGGTTTAGGTAAAATGGGAATATCGCATGCGGCGATCCTTGGCGCACATCCGGATATCAATCTGGTCGCAGTATGTGATTCGTCATCCCTGATAATTGATGTATTTAAAAAGTATTCGAAGTTTGAAACCTTCTCCGATTACAAAAAGATGATCGATTCCATGAACCTGGAAGCATTGGTAATAGCTTCCCCTACCAAATATCATGGTGAAATGGTTTCTTATGCATTGCAGAATAATATACATCTGTTTTGTGAAAAGCCTTTTTCGCTCAATTATGAGGACGGCAAAAAACTTGCCCTGCAGGCCGGCCAGTTAAAACTGGTTAACCAGGTAGGATATCATAACCGGTTTATCGGCACATTCAACGAAGCAAAAAGACTGCTTTCGGCGAACCTGATCGGAGAATTATATCATTTCTCGGGCGAAAGCTACGGACCGGTGGTATTAAAGGAAAAAGGCGGAACCTGGCGCTCGGAAAGAAATGCAGGAGGCGGCTGTCTCTATGACTATGCCTCCCATACCATCGATCTGATCAACTTCATCCTGGCGAAGCCGGTGAAGGTTGCCGGCACACAACTGAAATTTATCTTTTCCAAAGATGTCGAAGATGCGGTATTCAGCAACCTGACGCTGGAATCGGGATTGAGCGGACAGTTGTCCGTTAACTGGAGCGACGAAACCTACCGGAAAATGAATACCCAGATCACCCTGTTCGGGAAGAAAGGGAAAATCATCGCGGATGCCACAGAATTAAAAATATATTTAAAAGAGGATAATAAAGCATTTGGCCTGACAAAGGGATGGACAATAAAAGACATCACCGGGCTGACCCAAAATGTAGATTTCTATTTACGCGGGGAAGAGTATTCCGCGCAACTGGATTATTTTATTCAAAATATCAAGACAAAGGAGCTTCGCAATATAAGTTCCTTCGAAACTGCTTCTCAAACCGATGAAGTGATCAGCTTGCTGTTAAACGATAATTCTTCAAACAATTAATATGGATAGAGTAATTTTCGGAGATAACCAGTTTTTCGGGGTCAACCACAGTTCTGATGAGAAATCCAGGGCTCAGGTGATTAAGTTTAAGGACAACCAATCCATCCTGAATGTTTTGGGCATTGCCGTGGATGAAGGGATAAACACGTTCATGTGTACAACCCACGACAGGATCTATGAAATTTGTCATACCATAAGATCGGATAGTAAGTTTGAAAACTTTCAGATCTATCCCTGTATGCCCTATGCCCATAAATATGCAAACGCCGTTACCGAACTGGGTATTATCGGAACGATCAAGCAATACGTGCCGGGCAATATTTTCAGCACTTTTGCAAAGGGGGGGCTGGCATTTGTGAAGAAGGATTTCATTTCCATGATGGAATTAATGGTAGACTCCGAAATGAAAATGTTCCGGGGCATTCCAACGCCGGTCATCTTCATTCAAAATGTAATTACCGATCTGCTGCTGGGACTTGGCATGACCGATTTTTTTACATCTTTTCATAAATATATCCGGGAAAAGTACCATGCTGAACCGGCATATATTACCATGAACCTGCCACTGTTACTCAATACACTGGAGAGCTGCGGCATTGAAAACCCAACCATTTGTGCATCGATCAATAAAATTGGATTCAGAATGTCCGGCGGAAAGGAAGTATATGAAAAAACAATTGCTGAAAAAAGATGCAGATTAATTGCCATGCAGGTGTTGGCCGCAGGCACCATTCCGCCGCGGGAGGCGCTGGAATATGTTTGCGGAATGGATGGAATTGAATCCATATTATTTGGCGCATCCTCCAGGGCGAATATCAGAAATTCAAAAGAACTGATCGACTTGTACAGCAAAAGGACCACGGCGCGGTTTCCGCTGGACACGCAAACGGCCCTCAACTGAATCTGATGCATTTGCACCTGGCAAGCTTCAGAGAATTCGATGCGGGAATTCCGGGAGCGGTTCGCTACATCTGAGGCCAATGCCCGCTTATTGCAAAAACGGATTAAATTCCTTCTCATACCCGATGGTTGTCGGTTCCCCGTGACCGGGATACACAATCACTTCATCCGGCAGGGTGAATAATTTTTCCCGGATACTCCTCAGCAGGGTTTCGGAATTTCCGCCGGGGATATCCGTTCTGCCGATTCCCATCCGGAACAGCACATCACCGCCGATCACAAATCCCTGCCGCTTATTGTAAAAGACGATATGCCCTACGGAATGGCCGGGCGTAAATATTACTTCCAGCTCG
>Ga0105241_10000278_pt1 | contig 38174 bp, 30 predicted proteins | sample KBSC64metaG_FD_80422 | JGI IMG/M metagenome (GOLD analysis project Ga0105241, IMG submission 80422) | Corn rhizosphere microbial communities from Kellogg Biological Station, Michigan, USA - KBS C6-4 metaG | ecosystem: Host-associated > Plants > Roots > Rhizosphere > Soil | place: Michigan, USA... | reverse complement strand
GGATTTCGACGATGCGGGGCCGGGATATCGGAATATGGGGCAGTGTGTCGATTGAGATTGCGGATGCTGTGACGATCGAGAATCCGTTTGTTTCGACGAAGCTGCCGCTGCCGGACGTGTCGTCGGCGGAGCTGACTGTGCAGGCCGATGTCATCAACCACGGGTCTCATGGCTGGAGCGGCGTTGTTCACGGGCAGATTGGAGAGATCAGCTTTGAGCAGAAGGTGAAGCTGGCCGCGAACGAACGGAAGGCAATCACACTGGATCCCTCGAACACACCGGCGCTGAAGGTGAAGAATCCGAAGCTGTGGTGGCCTACAGGGTATGGCGATCCTTATTTATATGATGTGCAGCTTTCGGTTCGGACAGGGTCGAAGGTGCTGCATTCGAAGTCGTTCAAGACGGGCATTCGCCAGATGACCTACAGCGAAGATGGCGGCGACTTGCGCATCTGGATCAACGGACGACGATTTGTTGCCAAAGGCGGCAACTGGGGATTTGCTGAATCGATGCTGCGGTATCGCGCACGCGAGTACGACGCGGCGGTTCGTTATCACCGAGAGATGAATTTCACGATGATTCGGAACTGGGTGGGACAGATTCCGGATGAGGCGTTCTATGAGGCTTGCGACCGGCACGGCGTGATGGTGTGGCAGGACTTCTGGCTGGCGAATCCATGGGATGGTCCGGAGCCGAACGACAACGAGATGTTCTTGAAGAACGCGAAGGACCTGGTGCTGCGGATTCGGAATCATCCTTCGGTGGGACTCTACTGCGGGCGCAATGAGGGATTTCCTCCGCCGCCACTTGAGTCGGGGCTGCGGCAGATTCTGGACGACCTGCATCCTCTGATGCATTACATTCCGAGTTCGGCGGACAAGGTGGTGAGCGGACATGGTCCCTACTGGGCGAATCCTGCACCGTTCTATTTCCAGGTAGCGGACAAGCAGTTGCACAGTGAAATTGGCGCGCCCAATATTCCGCCGATTGAGAGCGTGCGCATGATGATGCCGGAGAAGGCCCTGTGGCCGCAGGCTCTTGACTGGGGACTGCACGATTTCTGCCTTGTTGGCGCGATGGGCGGGGCAGGCTTCCGATCGATTGTGGAGAACAGCTATGGCGGTGCGAACAGCGCTGAGGAATGGATAAAGCTAGCGCAGTTTGTGAACTACGACACGTATCGCGCGATGTTCGAAGCGCAGAGCAAGTATCGGATGGGTGTGCTGCTGTGGATGAGCCACTCGTGCTGGCCGTCGTTTGTGTGGCAGACGTACGACTATTTCTTCGAGCCAACGGCAGCGTATTACGGCTGCAAGAAGGGGTCGGAGCCACTGCACATTCAATGGAACAGCCTGGAAGAAACGATTGAGGTGGTGAATTACAGCGCGGGCAAAGTTGATGGTCTTCAGGCTTCTGTGGAGATTCTGAATATGGACGGGAAGCGTGTTGACCAGAAGACGGCGAATCTGGACAGCGTGGAAGATTCGACTGCTTCCTGTATCCGGATGAGCTATCCGTCAGGGCTGACCGCGGTTCACTTTTTGCGGCTGGCGTTGACCCGTGGGACTGAGACTGTTTCCACCAATTTCTATCTGAGGGGATTGAAGCAGAACGATTTCAGGGCTATTCGCGAGTTGGCTGCGCCGAAGCTGGAGATCCGATCGAGCGAAGAGCGGAAGGGTGATGAGTGGCGGCTCACGGCCACGATTCAGAACGCAGGGCAGTCGCCGGCTCTGATGGTTCGCGTGAAGGCGGTGCGGGAGAAGTCGGGAGACCGGATTCTTCCGGCAATCTACTCGGACAATTATGTTGCGCTGATGCCGGGCGAATCGCGGAGCATCACGATACAGCTGAGAGAAGCGGATACGCGAGGAGAAAGGCCGAAGGTGATTCTCGCTTGAAGTCACTTCGGGCGCCGGTTCGATGACGACGGGTCTCTCATTGGATGGAAACTGCATCCCAACCTGAAGAGAGGAGTCTTCAGGTGCGGAAACGAGAGATCGTTGTCATCACGGGAGCGTCGGCAGGAGCGGGACGCGCGGCAGTTCGGGAGTTTGCGAAGCATGGGGCGGACATCGGGCTGATTGCTCGCGGAACGGACGGACTTGAGGCGGCGGCGCGGGAAGTGGAGGAGTACGGCGGGAAAGCGCTGATCCTTCCTGTTGATGTTGCCGATGCTGTGGAGGTTCAGCGAGCCGCTGACGAGGTGGAGCGGCAGCTGGGGCCGATTGATATCTGGGTCAACAACGCGATGACATCAGTGTTTTCTCCGATCAAGGAGATGACAGCTGAAGAGTTCAAGCGCGTCACAGAAGTTACATACCTCGGGTATGTTTACGGGACATTGGCGGCGCTGAAATACATGCTGCCGCGGGATCGCGGAACGATTGTTCACGTTGGATCGGCGCTGGCGTACCGGAGCATTCCGCTACAGGCGGCGTATTGCGCATCGAAGCACGCGGTTCTCGGATTCTTTGCTTCTCTGCGAACGGAACTCATCCATGATGAAAGCAACGTGAAGACAACGATGGTGCAGATGCCGGCGCTGAACACTCCGCAATTTGCATGGGTGCGGAGCCGTTTGCCGCGCAAAGCGCAACCGGTGCCTCCGATCTATCAGCCCGAGGTGGCTGCACGGCTGATCTACCATGCAGCGCATCACGCTGAACGACGCGAGTGGTACGCGTCCTGGTCCGTGCTGAAGGCGATCTTCGGGAACAAGATTGTGCCGTCGTATGCGGATCATTATCTGGCGAAGAACGGCTACGACTCGCAGCAGTATGACGGGTGGGAGGATCCGAACCGGCCGGATAATCTATTTCATCCGCTGCGTGGCGATTACGGAGCACATGGAACGTTTGATTGCCGCGCGAAAAGCTGGAGTGCGGAGGCGTGGGCCGAGTCTCACTCCGGAGCGCTTGCGACCATGCTGCTCGGCGTTGGAATTGCTGGAGCGGCGTTGGCGTTAGGGCGATTGGCGGGACGCCATTAAAGGATGTTGTTGTCTCCAATCTGAAGTGCGCCGGATGTGTTCCTATCCTGACCCGCGCGATTACCTCAGTGACAAAACCAACACCGGGAGACATGGGGCACCTGTCTGTATCGCGGACTTTGTAAATGCGGTTTAGGATTTGCGCGAGTGAGGCCAAAGTTAAAGCCTGAGGCCTGTTTCTATTGAGTTTTCGGTTGCTACTCCCCATGCCATGGCGGGCGTGTTGTGAGCCAGGCCGAATCGACCATCGGGTCCGAGGAGGATGATTCCGCCACGACCACCGAGGCGGCTATAGAGGTAGGACATAGCTTCACGGGTAGCGAGTTCGGGAGCGGTTCCGGCGGCTACGCGATCGACAGCCCACTTGCCGAGCACGAGTTTCATGATGGGCTCGCCCCAGCCAGTGAGCGAAACAGCGGCGGAGAGATTGTCGGCATAGCAACCGCAACCGATGAGCGATGAATCGCCGACGCGTCCGGGAGTCTTGTTCAATGTGCCTCCGGTTGAGGTGCCGGCGGCTAGATCCCCGTGGATGTCGAGAGCGATTGCGCCCACGGTGTCGTGGCTATTGAACTCTTCCAAGTCAGTAACGCGAGCTACGGCGGTTTCAGGACTCTTGTCGTCTTCGAGGCCACAGAAGGTGTCGTCGGCGAGACCAGCGGCCTCGCGCTGCTTTGCCTGTTTCAGGCGCTCGCGCTCGCGATCGAGGACGAGCTCAGAATTCTCGATGAGGGGCATGCCATGAGCGTGGGCAAACTCTTCCGCTCCGGCTCCGACGAAGTAGACATGGGGGCTTTTTTCGAGAACAAGGCGAGCCGCCTGAATGGGGTTACGCAGACGCTCGACGCACGCAACGCCGCCAGCCTTCATGCGGCCGCCGTCCATGAGGAGAGCGTCGAGTTGAACGCGACCATCGGAGGTGAGGAAACTTCCCCGCCCTGCATCGAACGTGGGGTCGTCTTCCATCACGGTCACTGCAGCTTCGACGGCATCGACGGAGGCTCCGCCACGAGAAAGCACAGCGAAGCCAGCTTCAAGAGCTTTGCGCACGCCGGATTCGTGTGCGGCGGCGGCGTCATCAGGAATGGCCCACGCACCGCCGTGGACGACCAGCGTGGGTTTATGGGTGGCAGATCTCACCCGCTAATGGTAGTCGATCGAGCCTGGAACAAAATGTGAGAACCCTCGGGTTGAAAGAATCGAGAATCTTTTTTTGATGTGAACGTCTGCTTGCAGCGTGTGATCTAGGTAAGCGGCTGAATCGATTGCGCTAAGACATGTCGCCTCGTTTTGCAGGTTAATTGTGTCGATTTCGTTAAGCTGAAGATACTGAATTGATGTGAATGGCGGGCGATGAACGCGGTGATATGAAACGAGCCGGATTGAAGCAGTACACCAAAAGGCGTGGCAAAACGGGATCAGAGAAACTGAGAAGTGCGGCTAACACTCTGCTTCGGCACGAAGGCAGATTGATGGTCGAGGACCTGGCCGAAGATTGCGGAGAAGGACAACTCGAGAGCGCGAGATTGCTGTATGAGATCGTGCATAGCGCGGAAGGACACGATGAGACGATGCGTGGACGCAGCTTCCGCAGCCTTGCACTTGACCCGGATGAGGAATAGGCGAGCAGCTCAGATACGCGGTGCATAACCGTTGCCCGCCCCATTAGAGAAGACAACCTGCACGAGTGAGGCTTTTCAGTTCGGATCATGAACTGAGAAGCGGCGACTGTTGCATCGAAGAGGATCAGAAATTCATGAGTCTTTTACGGAGTGCATTTCTACGAAACACGATTGCCTGGGTTGGCGTTTGCGGCTTGCTTGCGCTCGGCGTCCGTGCACAGACGATCAGCACCACGACTGTGCAGGGAACGGTGTACCTGGCGAACGGGTCTCCGGGATCGGGGACGCTGCAAGTAAGCTGGCCTGCCTTCACGACGGCATCGAACCAGGCGGTGGCGGCTGGAAAAGTCGCGGTGAATATCGGGGCCGATGGATTTGTGAGCGTGAATCTTGCGCCCAATCTTGGATCGTCGCCGGCAGGTCTCTACTACACGGCGATCTACCACTTGAGCGACGGTACGACCAGCACGGAGTATTGGGTAATTCCCGCCGCGGCACAGGCGAGCATCGGTCAAGTGCGATCGCAAGTAATGCCCGCGGCGCAGGCAGTGCAGGCCGTCAGCAAGGCTTATGTCGATCAGGCAATCCAGTCGGTTGCGCAGGGAAATCTGACATCGACGGGAGGGCAACTTACCGGCCCCCTCTACCTGACCGGGGATCCGACGCAGGCGCTGCAAGCTGCGGACAAACACTATGTTGATGCGGCGTTGGCGCAAGCCGTACCACTTTCGGGCGGCACGATTACAGGTGCGCTAACCGCGAAGCAAGTGGGAGCAGCGTACCAAGTGGATCAGTTTCCGGGTGCGGATTTTGGAGCGAAACTGCAGGCGTGTCTGTCGGCGTTGAACAGCGCTTATGGAGGCACTTGCGACGCGCGCAACTTCAGCGGGAACGTTTCGATGACATCGGATGTGACGATCTCGACTGCGAATGCGACCGTGATGCTGCCGTGCGCGACGATCTCCACAGCGAAGCAGATTGTGATAACGGCAGGAACGAGGAATGTGTCGCTTCGCGGCTGCTCGCTGCGTGGGGCAAGCAATGCAAGCGGGAGCCAGGGCGGGACGGTGCTGCTTTACTCGGGATCGAGCGCAGCAGTGCGAATAGGAGATCCGACCTACGCGGCAGACACGCTCGGGTTTCACCTCGATAATGTGCTGATCAACGTGACGGCATCTTCAAGCAGCAGCACGCAAGCAATTGCTGCGTATCGCACGCAGGAGATAGATCTCGAGAGCCTTTACTTGCTGGGGAATGCAAACCAGACGGGCCTCAAGTTGGACGGCACGGGAAACTACACTGGCGGCACCTTCTATGACAACCACATCAGCGGATTCCAGACGGCGTTGAACGGAATCGGCCACCAGGTGACAAATTCGGCTGCGACGGACTGGTTAAATGCGAGCACGTTTGTTCGGCTGCATATCAACTGCCCGACGAACAATGGCAAGCCGATCAGCGGGACGTACGGGATCAACTTGCAGCAGGGAGACGGGAATTCATTCACGGGCGGCGATGTGGAGGGATGCGCGACGGCGCTACACCTGGGGCCGAATGCGCAAAACAATACGATTGTCGGCTTAAGGAATGAGAACTCGACTTACCAGGTGGTGGCGGATGCGGGGAGTTCGTACAACAGCTGGATGACTGGCGGCACGATGTACACGGGCAAGTTGAGCGACAACGGAACGCGCAACAGCTTTCTCGATACCTTTCATCGCAGTTTCAACTCGCTGAATGGAGATTGGTACGGGAGCCAGCAGGATGCGACGGTGACAAATCATTTCCGACTGGGAATCGGCAATGGCAATGAGCGCGGCATGGTCGATCGCTATCAGACGGACTACGGCTATCGATGGACAATGGGTTTGAGTGACGCGACGGGCGGCGAGCAGTACTACCAGGTTCTGGATGAGTTGAATAATGTGTACCGCATCTCAGTGGGCCAATATAACAAGGACCAGGCGAGCACGAACAACCAGACGGTGATAAACGCCGCCGGGACGGGTGCGGTGGTGCTGAACGGCTCGAATAACTCCGGAACCGGCGGCGTGGTGTTTGGCTCGGGTGGGCCCAACGAGACCACGGTGGCGACGGTGAGCAACACTGGAAATGCGCAGTTCAACGGGACGCTGCAGGTGGGCGGCACGACGCAATCGAGCGGAACAATGACCGTGCGCAACAACGCCGATGCGGAGGTGGATTACTATCTCTGGCCGGGCTTGACGGCGAGTCAGAAAGGTTCATTTACCTATAAGGACTACAACGGCAACAGCCAGTGGTTCATGGTGAAGGATGCAAGCAACAACTGGGCATTGAATTCAGCGACTGGAGGACTGGACAGTTTCAAGGCGTACCAAAGCACGAACAGCGGAGACACCTACGTCAATGCGTCGAACTCGTCGGGCGTGGTGAGAGTGAACTACGAAGCTGGGTCGGGATCGGCATTCAACGTGTATGGCGGCGGGAGCGGCAATTTGTACGCAAGCTTCTCGGGTGCAAACGCGATCAAATTTCCGGGGCTGTCGGCGGCGAGCGGACGGAATTGTCTGCAGGTCGATTCTTCGGGATACATTTCGAATACGGGCACCGTGTGTGGAAGTGGCAGCGGAAGCGGCACGGTGAACAGCGGGTCAACGGGGCAGCTTGCGTACTACAGCGGCAATGGAACCGCTGTCAGCGGATTGAGCACGGTGCCGGTGTCATCGGGAGGCACGGGGGCGAGTAGCGCTGCTGCGGGCCTTGCGGCACTGGGAGGTGCTTCGCTGGTGGCTGCAGCGCAGCAGAATTTCGCTGGCCCGATCAACGCGACAGTAAACTCGCAGGTGAATGTGATTTCCTTCGGCGCAAAAGGAGATTGCGCAACCAACGACACATCGGCTTTCGATGCGGCCCAGGCGGCCGCCATTGCGATGGGAACCGGAAACTCGCTTCCCGGAGTGCTTTATCTCCCCAAACCTCCGGGCGGCTGCTACATCGTGAGTAACTGGACGTGGAAGGGCGTCTCGCTCGAAGGGCAGCCAAGCGGACTAGGGCCGGCTTCTCCCAAGACCTACAACGTAACGCTGAAGAGCCTGCCGGGGCAGGATATTCTTCACGTTCCTGACCCGACGACCACGCCAGGGCAAGCAAAGATTTTTCCCGGCTGGTCGATTCGCAATGTGTCCTTTCTTCTCGATAATTCGACGGCGGGGAGTTTTCCGCACCGCTGGCCGGGGCGCTGGTTTGATGACGCAGGGATGACTGCGGGCAGCAACGTGCTGACGACAACCAATGCGCAGGTGACGTGCGGGGATATCGGGGAGCCGATCCAGGTCAATGGTGCAGGGCCGGGCGGCGCAAACCTGGTGACAACCATTGCGAATGTGACACCATGCTGGCAATCGCCGGCAGCATCGAGTCATTGGAACACAATCACTCTTGCTGCGAACGCGTCGGCGACGGTGACCAATGCTCATGCGTATATCTCGGTTCTTAATCTGCCAGTGACGCAGAACATCGGGAGCTGCGCAATTGCGGCGGACCTTCAGGATGGCAACTCATCGAACTGGATTGGAACACTGCAGACGGGCAACTACGGAAAGATGGAAAACGTTAATTTCACGACGGTCAGCGGGGCGAGTACTTCAAGCCCGAATGGATATCCGTGCGCGGTGTTTGCGCAAGGCAATCCGTGGCTATACGGCGTGGACGTTCATAACATTCTGGTGAACGGATTCTATTTCGGAATTGTGCAGGCGCCGACGGAGCTCAATTCATTTCAGCAGTCCAGCTCAGGCGATTATGAAAAATGGGATCACGGTCTCTTTTTCTTCAATGTGACTCCATGGTTGAGCTACAACGGTCTTTCGCAGAGGCTGCTTGATCTGCAGATCACGGGCTATGCGGGACCGCAGATTCTGCAGTTGGGAAACCGGGCGTTCGACAGCGCTGCAGGCTGGTATGTGTCCAACATGGGGTTCGAGACTCCGTACGGGGCAACTGCATTCGGCTGGCGAGTGACGGGAGGTTTTCATGACTTCGAGGGCGTGTCGCTGACGTCGACCGCGGCTGGTCAGATTGGGTACTGGGATGCGGTTGGCTCCACGTGTAACTGCAGCGCCGTAAACACGAAGCTGAACGGGTTCGGGAACAAGTTCCACACGGGCGGTATGCCTGCGAACTTCAGTGAAAACGGCATGAACAACCAGGCCGAGTGGCAGTACAGCGGAAACCCGTTCGACGGGCTTCCATCGAACTACGACATCCTGCTGACTCCATTCAAGGGATACAGCAAGCTGGTGGGACGATGGACCGGAGATGCAGGACGAGATGGAAACGGAACAACGCCCTACAGCAATGACGACCTGATTATCTGGCCGCGAGATCTTGTCTTTTCGAGTGCGACGGGATGGGGAACCTATGTTCAGCAGGATTCCACTTCGCCCAGCGGCGCTTACATGGTGATGACGCCCGGAGCGCAGTTCAATCAGTTCAATCAATTCGTTCAACAGGGGAACACGGGGGGAAGCATCGTGCTTGGCGCGAATTTCCCGTTGACGGGAGTCACGGTAAATCTGACGGCGAAGTGTCCGGAAGGAACCAGCACGTTCATGGCACGCGTGGCGTCGTTTGGCGGCACAGAGGCGAGCCAGACGTTCAGCTGTACGACGAGCTATCAGAACTACACCTTTAACCATGCATGGGCGGCGGGGGACGGCGGCAAATCTATCTACATCGCATCGAATGGCGCGGGAAATACGTTTTATGCAGCTTCGTGGCAGCTTGTGCCGTGGAAGGGGAATTACAACGGATTCCAGCCACAACCCGCAGACGGATCGGTGATCTTCAATCCGAATAACACAACTTTTGGGGTTAGCACGAAGACGATTGTGGATGCGAACTCGCCTTATGGTGTGTCGTTCAACGAGGTAGGAGCGGATTACATACGCACGTTCAATGGCAAAACAAACATGAACGGCGGAGCGGCGTTTCCCGCGGTTCCGAGCCGGGTGACGTACTGGATTGGGGCACCGGCTGTGTTTACGGGAGCGCTTAATGCAGCTGCGGGAGCGAATGACTCTACGTTGACGCTTGCGGCGGGAACGACTTCGACGTGGGGATCGAGCGGTTACATTATGGTCGATCAGGAGGTGATCAAGTACACCGGAGTCAGCGCGGGACAGATGAGCATCAGTGTGACACGCGGTCAGTACGGCACGGTTGCGCAAGCGCATTCGATTGGCGCTGCGATCGCAAGTGTCGGTACAGGGCAGCTTGGCATCAAGTGCAATGGCAGTTTTGTATCGAACATCAATGTGTACTATGCAGCGAATTACACGACGTTCTCAGCACCGTTCCCGGCACAGCAATGCTCAGGCAGCGCCGCGCAGGTGGCCTACCTGGGATATAACAGCGGACCCAGCGGACAGCAGTGGAATCTGACTCAAGTGCAAATCAGGCCGGATGAAGCGCAGCTGGCAACACCGAGCGCAGCAAACCAGGTGCCGGTGTCGGCTAGCCTGGGCAGCGGGAATCCGATGTTTGCATTCAACTCTGCGATATCCCTGGCCGGCAGTGGATCGGGAATTACCACGGGGCCAACGAACGGAACGACAGCGAATCATGTCGTTACCTTCAGTGGAACGAGCGGACAGATTCAAGACGGCGGAGTGGGGATGCCACTGGCAGGGACAACGGGAAGCATCGGCGGCTCGGCGCTATCGGCAGGACAATGTGCGAGCGGAACGGTGGGGATAGCGGGAGCAACGACGTCGATGTCTGTGGTTGTCTCTCCCGCTGGTGGCGTAATTCCTGGACCGGGATTTGTGTGGCGAGGATACGTGAGCGCAGCGGGAACTGTGACGGCGCAGGTCTGCGCGATGGTGGCGGGGACTCCTTCTGCGACTACCTATAACGTTCGCGTCATCCAATAGGTCACCCAAAGGTCAGAGTACGCATGGTGAATGCTGCCTCACGATAAGAGCGTGAGGCAGCATTCGTTTGTGAACTGGAGATGATCCTGGACAGATCACCATATTTGGGAAGCTCGTGAGAACTTACAGAGAACTGAGGTTTGATCCGCGCGCGCTGAATGGGGAAGAACTGCTTGAACTGGGTAAAAGGCTGGATGAACGACCCAATTCGTTGTGCGACTCCACCGCGCTGGTGGAGGCTGCTGAAGAGTTGCTGTTTGTACGGACGCGTTCGGGCCTGGTACAGCGGCTGAGGGCGAACGCGGTGCAACGAGCATTTGAAAGGACGCGGGGAAAGCGAAATATTGTTCTGAAGGCACGGCAGCTAGGCTTGACTACATGGGCCGCCGCACGGTTCTTCCTGAAGACAATTACGCAGCCGGGGACGTTGACGCTGCAGGTGGCACATACGTTGGATTCGGCGGAGGAGATCTTCAGGATTGTGCGGCGGTTTCTCGATTACATGCCGAAACATTTGCATCGTGAATGCCTGAGAACGTCGGTCGCAAATGCACGGCAGATCGTGTTTCCAGCGTTTGACTCTGAATACCGTGTTGTATCGGCGGGAGAGAGAAATGCCGGACGTGGACTGACGGTGCAGAATCTGCACTGCTCGGAATTGGCGCGGTGGCCGGGAGATCCGGCGGAGATCCTGGCTGGATTGCGAGCGGCGCTGGCGCCGGACGGAGAGCAGATTCTGGAATCAACGCCGAATGGAGTGGGCGGGTGCTTCTACGATGAGTGGCACAGCGCTGCCGAAACGGGTATGGTGCGTCACTTCTTTCCATGGTGGATGGAGGAACGCTACCGTGCAGATCCAGCTGAACCGGAATCGCTGAAGGAGGAAGAGCGCGACTTGATCGAAGCGCATGGGCTGAGCCCGGAGCAGATTGGATATCGGAGGCAGGTGCGGGCGAACTTTCGGGGACTCGCGCGACAAGAGTTCGCGGAGGATGAGGAGACCTGTTTCCGTGCGAGCGGCGACTCTGTCTTCGAGCTCGAGGCGGTGGATATGCGGCTAAGCACTGCGCCAGAGCCGCTGGAGACTCGTCGAAACGGCGAAGTGGAGATATGGCTACCACCTTTGCCAGGCAAGCATTATGTGATTGCTGTTGATCCGGCGGGAGGAGGGAGCGAGGGGGACTACACGGCGGCGGAGGTGATTGAGCTGGAATCGGGGCTGCAGTGCGGGGAATTTGTCGCGCACCTTGGAGGGATGGAACTGGCCAGGTTTCTGGCTGAATTCGGGCGCGAATATGGAGACGCATCGCTTGTCGTGGAACGCAATAACCACGGGCACGGCGTTCTATGGCTGCTGGAAAGCGTATGCCACTACCCGCACATCTACGAGCAGGACGACAAAAAGGGATGGCTGACAAATTCGATCACTCGGCCGACGAGCATTGGGCGTTTGAACGCAGCGTTGATTGACCGGCCGGAACTGTTCATGAGCCGGAGGCTGCTTGCTGAATGCCGCAGCTTCGTGCGCCTGCCGGATGGGAGCACGGGGGCGCGGCCCGGGACGCATGATGACATGGTGATGGCAATGGCGATCGGATTGGCGGCGCGGGCGGAGTTGATGGAAAGGGGAAGAAACAGATAGTGGTTCTCTGGAAGGACCTCAGAGCCGAAAGCAGATTGCGGGAGCTAAAATCGAAGAGACTTCGAAGGGCAGCGGGGACAAGGGCGTTGGCGGTAGAGGCGGTGCAGCATATCCGGCGAATGCGGGGCGGCGCACAGGGCCAGTTAATGCTTGGTGCCGATGGGCATGCCTACGTTGTGAAGTTTCAGAACAATCCACAACATATGCGGGTGCTGGCCAACGAATTCCTGGCATCGAAGCTTGCCCGTGCGGCGGGCTTGACTGTTCCAGAAGTAGACGTCATCGAAGTCTCGTCCTGGCTGATCGAGAATACGCAGGAATTGGAGATGGACCTTGGGCGCACGCGCGAGCGGTGTGTTCCGGGTCTGCATTTCGCATCGCGGTTTGTTGGCGGGCTGATGCCCGGGCAGGTGATGGACTACCTGCCTGAAGAACAGCTTGTGTCCGTAAAGAATCTCAACGAATTTGCGGGCATCCTCGCACTGGACAAGTGGACTGGAAATGCGAACGGGCGCCAGGCGGTGTTCGCGCGGAAAGCACGTGAGCACCGGTACCGGGCGGTGTTTATCGATTTTGGATATTGTTTTCACGCAGGAGAATGGAAATTTGAGGATGTTCCCCTGCGAGGGGTTTACTACCGCAATGACGTTTACCGCGAGATCGCCGGGTGGGAAGCTTTTGAGCCGTGGCTTTCGCGAATCGAGACCATGGCGGCTGAGACGATCTGGACTGCTGCAAACGATATACCGCCGCAGTGGTTTGGAGGAGACCAGGATGAACTTGTTTCATTGGTTGAGAAGCTTCTGGCACGCCGAAGCCGGATCAGAGGACTGATTGAGGATTTTCGGAATTCCGATAGAAAGCCCTTTCCCAAATGGGGCGCGGCGCCGGGCGAGATGGAGAGAAACGCGTGGCGGGGGAGCGGGTGGGGAGCTACCATCTCGAACAGGATCATGTAGCGATGGAAGGGGCCGATAGACGAGGTAACGTGCGAATATGAGCGGTGCGAGCTTGCGTCACGACTGTCTGTTTCAGCTGGTCCGATACGCACCTAATCCGATGCGCGAGGAGTTTGTGCAGGTAGGCGTTCTGCTATGGGAGCAGGATCCCGGTGAAGACGGAAAGCAGCGGATGGAGTTGCGCTTCACACGGGACTGGAGGCGGCTGCGATGCCTTGATCCGGACGTGGAGACCACGTTGCTGGAGGGCATGGAGAGCGAATTGCGCAGCAGACTGGGAGACGATGCGGATGGCAAGCTGCGGCGGATTGTGAGTGAGTCTTTCTCGAACAATGTGCAGCTGACGGAGCCGAAGGCGTATCTGGCGGAGAGTCTGCCGGCGGGTATCGAAGAGTTGATGCGACTCTATGTGGATCCACCGAAGCGCGAACGCCTGCCAAAGCTTAGCGGTAGAGCCGCCATTCAGTCGAAGATGCGCGCGGAATTTGAACAGGCGGGGGTGTGGGATCTATTACGCAAGCGCATTCCCGCTTCAGACTACACGCGAGAAGGGGATCCACTGCGCATCGACGCGGGTTACCGGCCGAATGGCGTGGTGAAGATGTTTCACGCCGTGAGCCTTGAGCCAGGTCTTGATCTGGCGAAGGTTCTGGCTTTCTCGGCTGCCGGACTGCGGAGAGGGGTGGAACGAGTCGAAAAAGCGGGTCTGGAACTCACTGCGATCGTTGAACCGGTTTCGAAGATTGCCGGGGACGATCAGGACGCCGAGCGCCTTGCGATGTACCGTTTCGGGGTGGAGACAATGGAGGAGGCTCAGATTCGCGTACTCACCACGGCAGATCTGAATCGCGTAGGGGAAACGGCGCGACGCGAATTGCGTGTCTGAGGGCGAAGTCAATTTTAGATTTTCGTTGCTGCGGTTCAAGACGCTGGTTTGGCTGTTGATTGGAAACGCCTTATCGGAAACAAAGAATTCTTTCGTGAAGTTTGCAGTTTAATATGTGCTGATTTTGTAAGATTAATTGTGTTGAGAGCGAGTTCACAGAATTCGTTCTGAAGCGAGTTTTTGAAACGTGCCGGCCTGCAGTTCCGCGCATGGTTCAGAGATACACACCAGGGCATGATCCCAGCGATCATGCCTTTTTGTTTGGGCAGAAGAAAGGTCAGGCCGTGAAGGTTCGAGAACAGTTGAGGGGATTGTGGCGTCAGGCAACTGGCAGCACGAGCGTTGCTGCGGCGGAGAAGGAAGCTGAACGCAAGACTCTAGCGCTACCGGCGATCCTGAGCCCGTTGAGGGTTCCAGGGCAGTCGCTGCCGAAGCCGACACCGGCGAACCTGCGGCGCTTTGCCGAGACGCCGATTGTGCGGCGCGCGATTAACGTGATCAAGGATCGGATCGCGGCGATGGACTGGCAGGTCCGCCCGCGTCGAGGATACGCAAGTCGCGATCATGCCGAGGATGCATCTAGGTTAGCGGCACTGCGCCGCATGCTCGAGGAGCCGAACGAAGTCGACAGCTTCAGAACATTGATTGAGCAGGTGATCGAGGATGCGCTTACGGGCGGATATGGATCGATCGAGATGGAAGCTACTGGTGACGCGGAGCGGCCTGCGATGCTCTGGGCCGTCGACGGCGCGTCGATCCGGATCAACCCGCGGTGGGATGGTCAGCCGGATTCGCCGCGTTACGCCCAAGTCGCGGCGGGACAGATGGATTCGACAGGTATCGAACTACGCGACAACCAACTCATGTATGTGCGGATGAATCCGCGCAGCTTCACGCCGTTTGGACTGGGGGCGCTTGAAGTGGCGTTCGAATCGGTAAATGAGTTCTTGTCGGCACACCGGTTTGCAGGGAAGCTGGCGGCGAACTCGGTAGTGCAATATGCAGTATGGCTGAACGAGGCAACACCGGCTCAGCACGATCGACTGATCCGCTGGTGGCAGGACGAGGTTGAAGGAACGGGGCGAGTTCCCGTTCTTTCAACGCAACAGAAGCCGGAGATACTACGGTTCGCGCAGGGGACAGACGCCGATCTGCGGCTAGCCTGGCAGGAGTTCCTGATTCGCATGGTGGCGAATGCTTTCGGGCTTCCGCCGATGCTGCTGGGGCTTGAAGGTGATGTAAATCGTTCGACAGCCACCGAACTTGCCGACGAGACGTTTCGAGGTGCGATTTTGCCGATGGCGCAGCTGCTCGCTGAGCATATTACGCGCGATCTATTCGCGAAGCGCATTGGATGGCGTGAATTTGAATTTGTATTCAACGACCTGAATGCGCGTGATGAAGCGACGGAGCTCACGGTGCAGGTGCAGCTGCTGCAGGCTGGCGTACTGACGGTGGACGAAGTACGGGCCATGCGCGGGCTGGCGCCGCTCGCCGAGGTTCGAAAAGCAGATACAGCAATCTCCTGAAGTGGTAGACGTGGCAGGGCGACTTGGCCGCATCGTGTTGGTGAGCGCGATGCGGCCATTTTTTTCGGGGAATGGGCGGTGAAGTGAAATGCGTTTTGAGGCAATGGCGGTATCGATTCCTTATGTGGAAGGGCATCCGAACCGGGTGCCGTTCGAGGGAGTGTTGACCCTGGTGAACTCAGCGAGCGACCGCGCGCCGGCGGGGGCGCGAGGTCATCGAGTGATGCTGACACGAGAGGCCGCGGAGAGAGCACTTCCTTCTCTGCTGGGCATGGCTGTTGACTACCGGCCGGGGTGGGATGGGCACGATGCGCGGAGAAAGATCGGGTTGCTGACAGAGGCGAGCCTGATCGCGAATCGGCTGGTGGTGAAGGGATTCATCTATGCGCGCGATTTTCCGGAGGTTGCAAAGGCAATTGCGGCGCACGCTCCCGAATCCATGGGCATGAGCTACGAGCTAGCCGACGCACGAGTTGAAGACATGCGAACCGAGGTATGGAAACTGACGCGGGTGACATTTACCGGCGCGGCGATCCTGCTGAGGGAAAAGGCAGCGTATCGAGGCACAAGCTTCAGAATGGCGAGCTGAGACAGGGGGTCGGATGAGCGAGCGAAATAGAGACCCTGAACTGTGAGAGGGCTGTTGACTGACGGATGTACTACGAAAGGAAACACATGGAAGACAACAATCAAATGATGGAGCGGCTGGAAGCCGCTACAGCGCTGCTGGAGCGAGCTCTTGCGACTCTGCAAGAGAAGCAGGGAGAGGTGGAGCGGATCTCTGCGACGGTGGAACAGACAAAGCGTGAGCTGGACCTTACGGAAAAGCTGGCAGCGGCAGAACGAGAAATCTCCGACCTAAAGGCGGCGGCAGTTCACGAGTCTGCTCCTCTGCGCAAGACGGTTCCGGCATCGACTTCGGAGATGCTGGCGAAGCATGGCATTGGGGATGGGCCGGTGGATGTGCGTGCGCTCGATGCAGCACTTTCCGGACTCAGCCTGGAACAACGGATCGCAGTGAAGACGCAGCTTCTGCGTGCGGGAGCAATTGCGTAGAGCCGCTGTGGACTTCCAGTCTCAGCAAGCGTATCGGCTATTCAAGGTTCAGAGAATCGTCGTTTGTCCCAACAGAAAACAGAAGCGGAACGGCACAGCTGAAGGCTCAAAGGCAGAAAGCCAGTAGCCGAACCGGCCCCATGGAGGGGGCGAGAACTTATGAACGCATCTTTTGCAGATATTCACGCGGCAGCAGATTTCATCGGGCCCGGGGCAGTGGAAGTTCCACTGTATCAGACCGAGATTTTCGACATCTGCCGTCGCTCCAGCCCGTTTGGACAGCGTATCAAGCAGGTACCGGCAACCGGACATCCATCGCGGTTCTTTGAAGAGACGGCGTTGCCGACGCCAGGCACAGCCGGATTCGTGAATCCGCGCAGCATCGTGGCGCCGGTAGTGAGCCCGACGCGGGTGGAGCGCAGCGTGCCGCTGAAGGCGATTGTTTCGCAGATCAATTACAACCTTTTCGATGTCGAGCTCGGCAATCAACAGCAGCAGTTTGCCTATCTGCAGGCGAAGGACCTAGTCGACACCGTGAGCGGCGTGATGCTGACGCACGATGTGGCGCTGTGGAACGGGAACGACACGAGCCTGAGCTCGCCGACCACGACTCAGTACATGGGAGCGATCGCGCAGATCGTTGCGGGCGGACAGACGATGACCATCGGCACATCGGCTTCGATCGTCGACGGGATCAAGTCGGCAGTTGCGCAGATGGTTGCGAGCAACGGCTATCAGGTTCGGCCGACGGCCATCTACGCCAACCCTGTTCTGCTCGACCTGATCGATCGCGAGATGAAGACGGAGTTCAACGTGGTGCTGAACAGCGACCAGATCAACGGCGGATTCCGGGTGAAGATGCTTTCAACGCAAGCCGGGGACCTGCCTCTGATTCCGGATTGGAGCCTGAGCTACGCCGGCACTCCTGGTTCGGGATCGGCAGTGCTGCCGGCCTACATCGTCACGGAAGACCTGATCGAGTATCACTGGCTTGGCGATCCAGCACCGCGGATCTTCCAACTCGGCATGCCAGGGTCGCTGACGCAGCAATATGTCGCAGTGAAATTCGGCGGGCTTGTTGTGAAGGGCTCCAACTACGCGCATTACCAGGTGCTGGTAGACCGATAAACAGACGGGACCAGGGAACAGGGATCGGGGAATAGGCGTGAAGCGCAAGAAGCGAAAGCTCACGGAGCGTGAGTCGGCATATTCCTATTCCCCTCCACTGTTTCCTGGTTTCCTGGAGGAAATCTATGGCTTATCTTGAACCGGCGGAATACTCAAGTTATGGGCTGCCGGACAGCACGTCATCCGATTGGGTGACCGCAGCAACAGCTTTGATCAACAGCTTCTGCCGGCGTCCGGATCTGAACATCGCGCAATACTCTGAAAGGCTGCGCGTGGTCAGCGGATCGCGAACAGTTCGCCTGAGCCATCTGCCCTTAGCAGCATTGCCGGACGCCAACTCACCATTGCTTTCTGTGGAAGGCCGTTATTCGAAGGGACGGCGAGGCGAGATGCCGGACTCCATTCTGGTCGAGGAGGCCATCGCGTTCTCGGTACCTGGGCAATGGACGAGCCTCGATCCACTTGCGATCGATTTCGATGCCAACACGGGCGAGCTCACGCTGCCGTTCAATTTGTTCGGCATGACCTACAACGAAGTTTCTGTGACCTATACTGCCGGGCTCGCGGTTATCGGAGACGACGTCAAGGCGGCATGCGCGCAGATCGTCCGGAATGCTCAGGCTACTCCCGCGCTGAACGCATGCAAGACAAAGATCGACACGATGCAGATGCAGTATTTTTCGAGTTCGCTGCTGGATGAAACAGTAAAGAGTTTGCTACGCCCTTACGTGGCGAACAGGCTGGGGTGAACGATGAGCGATACGTCACCTCGCGGCCAGGTCTGCGCTCCGCGCATGCTGGCGGACGCGCTTTTACGCGGCGTGGGCGGAACCGAAGCACGCCTCAGAGTCACGGGCAGCAACACAGACTCGAACCAAGCGGAGGTCGGCTTGATTGCGACTTCGTTTTCCGAGATCGTGGTAAGTCCCGTGGCAATGCGGAAACTTCGACCATCGACGAGAGCAGGAGATGCAAATCAGTGGGAGATGCTGGTTTCGGCAACCAGCATCCAGGCGCAACTGAACGCGCTCGACCTCGCATCTGCGCAGGCATTGTTTGCGATGACGCTGGGCATAACAGTTGCCGGGACTGACTACTTGATCGAGTCAGTCGCAGTAAACGAGTTTCTCGGTACGGTCTATCTTTATCGACTCACGCTCCGTGAAGTCTTCCGGCACTCTCTTTGACGCCGCGAAGCACACGCCGAGCCATTATCGCGTTTATAGAAAGGATGAGAAGGCAAGGTGAGGTGGAAGGATCTCCTCTGGTGATCCGTTTCCGCTGAGCCCGTTTTCTGATTTATGCAAAACGCAAAGGATTCCTTTTACCTGAACCTTCGTTCGAGGCTTGCAGCGCTCAACCCGAGCCGAACGGTGCTGATACGCGGAACGATCCGGCCGGGCATCCTCCTTGAAGAGGCTGAGGGTGTAATGGCTCAGGCTCCCGGAGACGTGTTTGTCCTGCGTTGGCTGGGCTTCGGCGCCGACCCGAATCTCTCCTCAACGATGGTTGCGCTGGAGTGTGAGATTTCGTACTGCACTTCGGGTACGCAGGCGTTCGGAGGCTTGGATCGCGGGCGACTACTTACAGCCATGGATCAGGAGCTGCTCACGATTCTGCAGCCTCACTCGACGCCGAAGATCAACTATTCACTACAACCGCCGGTTGCGATGCAGACACAGGTTTTCTGGGAGGAGCCTGCGTTTACGCCAGTCAACGTGCAGCGTGATCGCCTGAGCCGTGCAGCCCGGACGACGGTCTATAGCTACCAGGAGCAGAGCAAACTATGACACTCAGCAACCTCTCGGCTCCCGCGCCGGTGACAAGGCGCGTGCGGGCGTATTTCTCTCCGATCGATCGCAATGCCCAAGCTTATGCAAGATTCGACCCGGCAGAGATGAATGATTTCGATTTCGATGCTCCGCCCGCGCCATGGATCGACCTTGGATGGATTACGAACTTCGCACGTAAATCAGCGAGCAAGTCGGCACCGATTCTGACGGGAATTCCGGCCGCTCCTCTTGAGCAGACACGCCATTCGCTTGAGGCTCAGCTCGCATTTGATTTTCTGAGCTGGACGAAGCTCACGATGGCTCTGGCTACCGGCTCGCAGCATATGAACGTGCTTGCGCAGGCGGCAGAGAATGGCGTTACACCGGCGCCGGCCGTGCCCCTGCAGAACGGGTCAACAGCATCGGTGATTCAACTGTCAGCCGGTGATTCCGCGAACTTCACCCCCGGGACGATGATTGCGGTTGATGCGGACTATAACGGGGAGACCGGCTATGTCGGCTCGCCTGTCTCGGGTGCTTATCTTCGGCAACCGATTGCAGACGCTGACTACGTTCGCCGGATCACCTTTAATGTTGGCCTGGTGCTCGGTGTGAGTGGCGGAAGCCTGATATTGGCTCAGCCCCTGCCGGGAGGAGTGCCGGCAAGCGGAGCAAAGGCGCAGGCAATCACGGGTTTCGTCGATCGCGAGGGAGGCAGTTTCTACCAGGAGTGGTCGGCATTGTTTGTGATGGAAGGCAGCCAGGGGGATCGAATTTTCTTCCACTATCCGCGGCTGCAGAGCCTGTGCGGAGCGGAAGAATCGGCAGCACCGCTCGACAGCAAACACAAGAGTGGATTGGCGCGGATTCTATTGAAGGGGCAGTTTCTCGCCCTGCCCGTGACCGACCCGATTGATGGAGAGCGCGTTCTCTGTTACCGCAGCTTCAAACCTGCGGCCTATTCGCTGATTTAGACGCACAAGCATGGCGGAGCAGAATCCGCTCGGAACAACTGGAAACTATCGATGAAGATCACGATTTGCGGGCAGGACTACAGTTCCGCGCTCGATGCGGCACATCCATTAACGATCGAACGGAAGCTCAATGAGCCATCTGTTTGCCGGCTGTGGATCACACTGTCGAAGGCAAGTTCATCAACCATCGAGCGGGGCCAGTCTCTTCGGATCCTCGGTGATGATGGGACGTTCTACTTCACAGGCTATGTTGCTGCGACGCCACTTCCTGAATATGCAGGACTGGGAGTTGAGGGGCCGCGGTATCGTATCGGCATTGAAGCGGTGAGTGACGAATGTCTACTTGATCAGGCGGGTATCGCGCCGACGAGAGGGCCTGCCGGAATGGCAGCGGGGCCGCTGATCGCCGAACTTGCAGCGAAGACGGGGTGCGGCGCACTTTCGACGGACGGTCTCTCGCTCGATGCTCCGGTGGCTCAAGTCGCAATCGATGGGCGCGGAACGTTCAGCAGTGCAGCCGGATCGGTGGCAGATCAGGTCCGTGCCGCGTACCGAGCTCTGAATGGAAGCCTTGCTCTTTCGTCTTTACCGGCCGCGGTGCATCCACTGGAAGAGGGTGATGGCATCCTGGCGTTCGAGAACTTGAGGCTGAATGCAACGACAAAACGCGCATTGGCAAACGACATCACCGTGTGCGGCGAACATGAACCGACAACGTACGTGACGGAATACTTTCTCGGAGATGGCGTCACAACGCAGTTCAATCTTTCAGATCGAGTGTTTGCGCCAGCCGGCGCAGAATCGACCCTGATCAGCGAATTGTTCAACGAGGGTCAGCTCGACCTTCGCCGATGGGGGTATCCCGGTGCGAATGGGTTTATTGCGCTCGGGGCCGGCGGCCTGTTGATGCAGGGCGGAACGGGCGTTGACGGCGAGACGCAATTGGCTTGGCGAGATGCAGTGGAGATGGGCGGAACGCTCCTGCTAGAGGCCGGAGGAGTGGTGCTGGAGGCAGGAAGCACGGGCGTTCTCGCAGGTTTTTTCGTCGGAGATAACGCTCAATCGTCATGCACGGTGGGTTTTCAGGCAACAGCACAGCAAGGGAGCGGCAGAGTTACTATTCAGCCTCTGGTACTTGGACTGCCTGCCGGTGCAGCTTACCAAGTGAATCAGTCGAACCAATATGCGCTGCGAGTCCGGGTGCATTGCCCGGAATGTTACCGTAACGCGGCCATCTATAGAACCTGCGACGATTCAGGCGCAGTGGCTGTCGGCGGGGGGCTCAGCACTGCTCCTGCAGACCTGCACTTCGAGATTCAGGAATTTGTGAACGGAGTTGCGGGCATGCCGGTAACGCTGTACGAAGATCGGATTGCAGATACTCCGAGCACATGCCGGGTAGTGGCTGCGAGCAGCATCGACCTGCACGGATCGATCCGCGCTCTCAATCTGACCCAACTTGGATCAGGGTGGGTGAGAACGATGCCGGCCAATGGGAGTCCAACCACGCGACGTGTGGGCGCCGCATCTCAGTCAGCTGAGTGCGTCGTCGAGGAATCCGGCCGGCTTGTCTTCTATCCAGGTTTCGTGCCGGCGGCTGGTGAACAGATTGCGGTTAGTTATCGCACGGTGCGCAGGGCCGCGGGCAGAGCTGTAAACAGCGCGAGCCAGCAAAAGCTGGCTGATGCGGGGTTGCCATCGGTGTCTCGCTGGATTGGGACGGTAACGAGCCCGAAAGCACGGAGTTCTTGCGACTGCCGAAGTGCGGCCTCGGCGCTGGAGAAGGCGGCCGCGAGCGTGTCTGCACTTTGGAGCGGGACTTATCGATGTACGAATCTCGGCGTCGATGCCGACGTCTGGCCAGGCGATGCGCTGGCAATCGATGCTCCTTCCATGGGTTTGAAGGCAGAGGTCATGGTTCGCGCAGTGAAACTGACTTATCGAGCGAGTTTGCCGGACGTTGTAGATTACGAAATCAATTTCGCAAATGACTGGGCGAGCGATCTTGCGATCAAGACAAGCTCGTCTGTACCAGATGACGCGTGGCTACCGGCGCCGGTGTCACCGCACTATTTGGCCAATCTGAATGGGCTGACTGTTGTGGATGTGAGCGGGCAGGCGATCACCATCCATACTGGAACAACCGCGCCTGCTGGCGGTGGGTTTGAGATTCGCCGACGCGACAATTGCTTCATGGCCGCCACAGATGCTGATCTGGTGATACGGAGTTCGCAACCGACGATGAGCTTCTCGCGGTTCTCGGTGTGGGACCGCTTTTACGTCAGGGCGTTTGATGGACAGAACCCACCGAACTACTCGGAGTTCTCAGCCGCGCTGATCTTCAATCTCCCGCTTGCTTCGTAGAGAGCAGCAGACGGAGCAAAACTGATGCGAATGATGAATGAATTTGAAGTGCAGGTTCTCAGCGATCTGAGCGTCCTGAAGTCGCAGATGACCGCGCTGACAGGTGACGGCAATGGTGGCCGTATCGCCGAGATTGAACGACGGATGGAGGAGCACGAGCAAAACTGGGAGCGAGCCAAGGGTTTTCTGGCGGCTTTCAGCATTTTGCTCACCTTGGCTGAGGTTGCAGTGCAGGCCTGGCACCGACACTAGAGATGGGGCGCGTCAAGGCAAGTTGCGCCCGGACGGTTGGCATACGCCTCTTATAATCACCCCATGAGCGAGAAGCCACTGGTTGGCGTGGTGATGGGTTCGAAGAGCGACTACGAGGTGCTCTCCGCAGCCGTTGAGATCTTGAGCGATCTCGGAATTCCGCATGAGGCGCGAGTGGTGAGTGCGCATCGAACGCCGGACTGGCTGTTCAAGTACGCTGAGACTGCGCGAGAGCGAGGGCTGCGGGTGATCATTGCCGGGGCGGGTGGGGCAGCGCATCTGCCGGGAATGCTTGCATCGAAGACACTGGTACCGGTGCTGGGGGTGCCAGTGCCGGCCACCTTGCTGAACGGGCTCGATTCCCTACTCTCGATCGTGCAGATGCCCAAGGGCGTTCCAGTTGGAACGCTGGCGATTGGCAAGCCCGGCGCGGCGAATGCGGCGATTCTTGCCGCGGAGATCCTGTCTGTGAACGATCAGGCGCTCCACGAGCGGCTTGCAGCGTGGCGGAAAGCCCGCACTGACGAAGTGATGACCCAGGAGCTTCCCTAGTGCCTGAACATACGATTCCAGTCATTGAACCTGGCGGTTTGATCGGCATTCTCGGCGGAGGCCAACTCGGCCGCATGACTGCGATGGCAGCGCGCACGATGGGCTATCGCGTTCGCGTGATGGATCCGGAAGAGAAATGCCCGGCCAGTTTCGTTGTCGACGAGACGATTGTTGGCGCGTGGGATGATGTGGCCGCAGCCCAAAGGCTGGCTCGTGGAGCGGATGCCCTGACGCTGGAAATTGAACAGATTAGCGTCGATGCTCTGAAGCAAGTTGCCCAAGTGGCACCGCTGCGTCCCGGCGTCGAACCGGTTCGCATCATTCAGGACAAGACCATTCAAAAAGTGTGGCTCGCGGAGAATGGATTCCCGGTCGGGCCATTTCGCGTTGTTCGAAGCGAAGTGGAGTTGCATGAGGCGGTGGAGTCGCTTGGCGGACGTGTCTATCTCAAGATCGGACGTGGCGGATACGACGGGCGCGGCCAGGTAAGGCTCGGGATCGAATCTCCGCTCACGGAGCAGGCCGTAAAGGACGCGTGGACTACCCTCGGCGAGAAGCCTTCTGTCGCGGAACAGGCGCTCTATCTTGCCCATGAAATAAGCGTGATGGCCGCGCGGACGCCTTCGGGCGAAGTGCGCAGCTTTCCTGCCGCACGCAATCATCATGAGAACCAGATTCTCGCGTGGAGCGTTCTGCCGGCGGGCATTTCGCCTGAGATGGAAGCGCGCGCTGAGAAGCTGGCGGCCGACATCATCACGAAGCTGGAGATCGAGGGCTTGCTGTGCGTGGAGATGTTCATCACCAAGCAAGGTCGATTGCTCGTGAATGAGATGGCGCCGCGCCCTCACAACAGCTATCACCAGAGTGAACGTGGGTGCGTCACCAGCCAGTTTGAACAGCTCGTGCGGACAACATGCAACCTGCCGTTGGGCGATACAGCGCTCATCACACCTTGTGCGATTGTCAACCTGCTGGGTGATATCTGGCTGACATCTACGCCAAATCTGCCGGCTGCTCTGGGTGTACCCGGCGTGCGCCTGCATCTCTACGAGAAGCGCGCTGCGAAAAAGGGACGAAAGATGGGACACCTTTCATCGGTGGGTGCGACGGCGGAAGAAGCGCTAGAGCGAGTGCTGGAAGCGAAGAAGCGGTTGCTGGGTGAAGGGTAGCCACGGCACGCGAGAAAGCACACCAAGGACCGAATTCTCTGCTGTGCCGGCGGTAATATGCGCTACTGGGTGAACTGCTCGGCTTTTTCCCAGCGTTTCGGACGGCGATTTGCCTGGAGAATCTTTTTCCGCAATCGGAGCGACTTCGGGGTGATCTCGACCAGTTCATCATCGGCTATGAATTCGATCGCCTGCTCCAGGTTGAGTGTCCTGTAAGGCACAAGACGAAGAGCCTCATCAGCGCTTGATGCACGCATGTTGGTGAGCTTCTTCTCGCGAACCACATTTACGTCGAGATCATTGTCACGCGAATGCTCGCCAACGACCATTCCCTCGTAGACGTCGACACCCGCGCCGAGGAAGAGGATGCCTCGCTCCTGCAAACCGTTGAGTGAATAGGTAGTCGTTAGACCCTGACGATCGGCGATGAGTGCTCCGGTGGGGCGCTGCGGGATTTCTCCCTGATAAGGGATGTAGCCGTCGAACAGCGAATTCATGACGATGGTTCCGCGCGTTTCGGTGAGCATCTCCGAGCGCAGGCCGATGAGCCCGCGGCTGGGTACGCGGAATTCGAGACGCACACGGCCTGAGCCGTGATTGTGCATCTTCGTCATCTCCCCTTTGCGCGGTCCCAGCTTTTCGATCACGACGCCGGTGTACTGTTCGGGTATATCGATGGTGAGGTGCTCGACCGGCTCCATGCGCGTGCCGTCGACAACCTTGGTGACGATTTCAGGGCGGCCGGCCATGAGTTCAAAGCCTTCTCGGCGCATCATTTCGATCAGGATCGCGAGCTGAAGTTCGCCGCGGCCAAGCACCTTGAAGGTGTCGGGAGATCCGGTCTCTTCTACGCGAATGGAGACGTTGGTCAGCAGCTCCTTCTCGAGACGCTCGCGGAGGTTGCGGCTTGTGACGTACTGCCCTTCCCTGCCCGCAAACGGCGAGTTGTTGACGCTGAACTGAATGGCGATAGTCGGCTCATCGATGACGATGAGCGGAAGCGGCGCGGGGGTCTCAAGGGCGGTGATGGTCTCACCTATGGTGATTCCCTCTACGCCCGCAACGGCGACGATATCGCCCATGACCGTTTCACTGATCTCGGTACGCTTCAGGCCGGAAAAAGTAAACAGCTTTGTGATCTTCGTTTTCTGCAGCGAGCCGTCACGCTTTGAGATATTCACTTCATCGCCCGCGTGCAGTGTGCCCTGGAAGACGCGGCAGATGGCTATACGGCCGAAATAATCGGAGTAGTCGAGATTGGTTACGAGAATCTGAAGGGGCGCTTCGGCATCTCCGGTAGCTGCAGGGATGGTGGACACGATGGTCTCGAAAAGCGGCTGCAGGTTCTCTCCCGGCTTGTTCAGATCGAGAGTCGCGGTGCCGGCCTTGGCCACTGCATACAGCACGGGAAAATCGAGTTGGGACTCCTCCGCATCGAGATCGATGAAGAGATCGTAGATTTCGTTCAGCACTTCCTGCGGACGCGCGTCGGGGCGGTCGATTTTGTTAATCACGACGATAGGCGCGAGTTTGGCTTCCAGCGCCTTGGCGAGAACGTAGCGGGTTTGGGGCAACGGGCCCTCGGCAGCGTCCACCAGGAGCATCACGCCATCCACCATTTTCAGAGCGCGCTCGACTTCGCCGCCGAAATCAGCGTGGCCGGGTGTATCGACGATATTGATCTTGCCGCCGCCAAAGTTTACGGCAGTGTTCTTGGCAAGAATCGTGATGCCGCGTTCCCGCTCCAGATCGTTCGAGTCCATCACGCGTTCGGCAACCTGCTCGTTGGCTCGGAAGGTGCCGGACTGCCGGAGCATGGCGTCAACGAGAGTGGTCTTGCCGTGGTCGACATGGGCGATGATGGCGATATTGCGTATCGTCTGGCTCACAGGGCTCGAGTTCCTTTTCTTCTATGGCAAATCTTGAATTTGCACTGGGATGGGGCCGCGATTCGGCCACCGGATCGGTATGAAGATGCGGTCAATAGCCGCACAGTGCGGCACTATCTATTCTAGCAGGATCAACTTTCCAGCAGTATTTTGGGGGCAAAGCTCTGCCCTGCAGTAACTTCAATGCACTATGTAGCTGACGATCAGGCCGATAGAGGCGGCCCAGATCACGGCGGTTGTACCCCAGCCGAAGATGTTGATGGCACGCCGATTGGTGCGATCGCCCATGATCTTTCTCTGGTTCGTCATCACCATAATGAGCACCATGAGGGGCGGCGTAGAGAATCCCTGGACGATGCCGGCGAAAACCAGAGCATGCATCGGATTGATCCCCAGGAAGTTGAGAACCATCGCTGCGAGAGTGAAGGCGGTGATGGCGAAATAGAAGAGCTTGGCTTCGTTGGGTTTGAGGCTGAGGCCGGTTCGCGCGCCTGCCGCCTGGCACACGTCGTACGCCGCGCCGGTGGTCATGACAGGGACTGCCAGCATGCCCACTCCGATGATTCCGATGGCGAACAGGCCGGACGCAAACCTTCCGGCCACTGGCTTCAGGGCGAGCACTACGTCGGCCGCCGATTCGATGTTCCTATGCCCTGTGGTAAAGAGAGTGGCCGCTGTGGCCAGGATGATGAAGTACATCACGACGTTCGAGAAGAGCATTCCGAACACCACGTCCCAGAACGACTGCTTCAGTTGGGCGGGAGTCGCACCTCGACGCTGACGGACCGTGCGATGGCCTGCGGCAATTTTTTCCTCAACTTCTTCGTTCGACTGCCAGGTGAAGATGTATGCCGAAAGCGATGCACCGATGATGGCTACGATCATGGTCAACATGTCATGGTCGAAGCGGAGGTGCGGCACTAGAGTGCCTTTGAGCACGGAGCCCCAGTGGGGGCGCGCCATCAAGGCCGAGGCAACATACGCGAGTAACGACAGGGCCAGTACGCGCAGAACGTTGCGAATGAAGGTATAGGAACCCCAGATTTGGAAGACGAGCGCCGCAGCTGTCACTGCGAGCAAGATCACCGAGCGCGGAAGAGGAACCAGAAGGCCCAGTGCGGCAGCCATGCCTCCAATGTCCGCGCCTGCCTCAATGATGTTTCCGATGATGACGCCGACGAGCACAACAAACAGAAGCCATCGGGGGGAATGTCTTCTGAGAACCGAGAAGAGGCCCTGCCCGGTTACCAGACCCAACTTCCCAGAGAGGTAAACGACCGCGATCATCATGGGGAGCGCGAGCGGGGCCATCCACAGGATGTTGTAGCCGAAGTGCGCGCCGGCTTGGGCATAGGTGCCTACTGCGGCGCAATCGTCGTCTGCGGCGCCGGTGATGAGACCCAATCCCACCGATCGCAGCATCGGGTGTTCATGTTTTTGCCTACGTTCGGGGGGAGTTGCTGGTTTTGTCACCGGGGACCCAAGTTGTGCCACAGATTGAAGCGCAATTCGGATTGGATGGGAACGTTTCAGCTCAGGTTTGTTTCTGATGTTCGTCGGTGCGAAGCAAATGCTGGATTTCGACGGATGGAACAACATTTCATGCGATCCGCCTCAGCGGTTACACTCATTCGCAAATGAAACGCCTTACTCCGCTCCTCGCTCTCTTCCTTTTTGGGCTCCAAGTTTCCCCAGCATTCGCGCAGAATGCCGGTCACAAGAGCACCAACTTGCTGATCTACTCGATTGATGTCGAGGGCGGCCAGGCCACTCTCCTGGTATCGCCTTCCGGAGGGTCGCTTTTGGTTGACACGGGCTGGCCCGGGAGCAACGGACGCGATGCGGAGCGAATTCAGGCAGCGATGAAAGATGCCGGGATCACGCAGATCGATAAAGTCCTGATCACGCATTTTCATACTGACCACGTTGGCGGGGTGCCGGAACTGGTAAAGCGCGTCAAGGTAGGTGAGTTTCTCGATCACGGCGTGAACCGGGAAGACTCCGACGTCACCCGGAAGGATTTCGCAGCTTACACTTCCGCGATCGGCAATACGCCTCGCCGCACTCTGCATCCGGGCGATGCCATCGATGTTTCAGGCCTCAACATAAGTGTCGTCACAGCCGATGGCGAACATATCTCATCGGTGCCCGGGATCAAGCCAGAATTGAATCCCAACTGCGCCAAGGAGCCGAAATGGACGCTCGATCAGAGCGAGAATCCACGCTCAGTGGGAATTCTTGTCCGTTATGGGCAGTTCAGCTTCCTCGATCTTGGCGATCTCACAAAGCCGAAGGAATTGGATCTTGTCTGCCCAAACAACCCACTGGGTAAGGTCAGCCTGTTTCTCGTCAGCCATCACGGGCTGGATCAATCGAATTCGAAATCGCTTGTGGCTTCGATTCATCCACGCGCGGCGATCATGAACAATGGAGCTCACAAGGGCGGCAGCCCTGAGGCATGGCAGACGGTAAGCGAGAGCGTGGGAGCTAAGAATCTATTTATGCTCCACACAGCCGAAGGTTCTGACGCAGCGCACAACAGTGGCGACGAACTGATCGCGAATCCCAAGGGCGACGGCGAGGGGCATTATTTCAAAGCTGTGGCGCACCCTGATGGTAGCTTCGGCGTGACCAATTCGCGAACTGGTGAGACGAAGAACTACCCAGCCAAGTGACTGAGACACGTCGAGGCCCATTGCGATCTGGTCCGCAAGGCCCTCGAAGGTTTTCTAATGTTGGCCGTTACTTGGTGCTCGACATCTCCTTGCCACCGACGTCGATGTTGTGGGCCTTTGCGATCTGTTCAATGATCTGAAGGTGCTGTTGAATAACCTGCGACCCCTTGTCGGCGATCTGCTTCACAGTAGGATTCTGTGCAGCCTGGGCCTCGCTTTGAAATTCCTTCAAATCCTTCTGGTGGTCCTTGATCATCATCGTGATGTACTCGCGATCAAAGTCCTGGCCTGAAAGACCCTGCAGCTTCTCTATTTCTTTTTTGTCTTTCTTTGAGGGGCCGGAAGGCTCGCTGAGTCCCATTTGCTGCGCGACGGGCTTCAGCCACTTGTCGCCCATCTGGCCATGATCGTTGACCATCTTCGCCGCAAACTGCTTTACGTCGTTGCTCTGTGACTTTTGCTGTGCGAGCTGACCGAGCTGAACTTCGGCCATTCCGCCTTCCATCGCTTTCGAGATGAAGGCGCGTTCGGAGAAATCCTGAGCCGAAGTAGGCGCGCCAGCGCTCTGGTCCGCCGTGGGATTGTTACCGGGCAATTGGCTTCCTGAGTTCGGTGTCTGGCTCTGAGGCGTGCTGGGTTGTTGCGGGGCTCCGGGAGCTTGCGCGATTGCAAATGTCGCGCCGAGCAGAGCAGTCCCTGCACTCATAGAAAAGGTATAAGCTATCCGTTTTACATTCATCTGAAATAGACCTCCACTGCAGGCGCGATCGGAGCGCTTGCATCCACAGTCCGATGCCCGTTGCATGCCATGGGTTTGCCGCGTGGACTCACGATCTGGATTGTTTGCAAGTGCTAGTTAGCGCTGGATTTGGTGGCGTGGATATGCAAGGAGATCGGGAGTGCGTTGAATCGATCCGTCGCGAAATCAAAGTTGAGCAAACTAGGCGGTGTGCGTTCTTCGATACAGGGATTCCAGCGCATCGCAGGCCGTCTTGACGCCGTCTTCCTTTCGTAACTCCTCAGCGACAACGCGAGCCGTGCGTGCGATTTCTGGGTCATCCAGAATTTTGCGCACCTTCCGAGTGACCTTTTGCGGCGTGTATTTGGCTTTCTGGATTACCTTCGCTACTCCGATCCGCTTCATGCGGCGCGCGTTGTCAGGCTGGTCGTGTGAATAGGGCATGATCAGCATGGGTTTTCCAGCGTTCAGGCATTGCGCAGTTGTGCCGACACCACCCTGGTGCACAACAACAGAAGCACTGGAAAACAGCTTTGAGTAAGGCGCGTACTCGGCAACGCAAATCGAATCGGGCAGCTTCTGCTTCGGCTTATTGCGAGGATCGGAGCCGATGAGCAGCACGGCGCGCATGCCGAGCTCTACCGCGGCTTGTGCCGACACTTCATAGAAATCGCCTGCGGCGAGCACCGCAGCGGAGCCAAGGGTGAAGACGAGGGGAGCTTCGCCAGTCGCGACGAACTGGTCAAGGTGCGGCGGCAGTTTTGCATTGCCGGAATCTGCATCGTAGAAGGCGAAACCGGTGATGAGGGTGTTCGCCGGCCAGTCCTTCTGCTCCACGCCCAGCACTCGGGAGAATAGCGCCAGTACAAGGTAGGGCGAGTGCTTGGCATCAAAGAGCGGATTCTCCCCTCGCGGAAGGCGGAGCTCTTTGCGAAGCTCATAGATCGGCTCCGGCCACTTTCGGCTGACGAAACGCGCCACGCGCTTGATTACCCGCCCGAATCCCGGAACGCGCTTGTCCGCTTTCGCCAGCTTCGGATAAGGCGGAAGCACCGGCGGATCGAAGGCCGAAAAGAACGATAATGGGGCCAGAACGTAACTCGCCCACGGGATCCCAGTCGCCTCGGCTACGATTGGACCCGCATAATTCAATTCGCCAAGCAGCAGCAGGTCCGCGCGCGATGGCTTGGTAGCAGCGTCGAGCAGATCGTCGTACGTTTGCCGGAGCGAGGGAAAGAGGAAATTCCTCAACCCATGCTCAGTGCCGTGCTTGATGTCGTAGACCATCTCTACCAGCACGTTATTCGCGGGATCGATGTCTGGCCGGATGGGATGGAATTCCAGGCCCACCGGGGCAATTCTCGACCGATAGACCTCGGGAATGGCCATCACAGGCGTATGGCCGCGGCGCTTCAGTTCGAGCGCCAGAGCGATCAGCGGATTGATGTCGCCGTAGGTGCCAATGTTCGATAGAACGATTCGCAAGGCAGGGTTCCGTGGGATCAAATGCTGGATTCAGGGTAAAGCATTTGCTGTGTCGCAGCATCACGAACCGGTAGGACCGAAGAGACCTGTGGGGGACGATTCTAGTTCAGCACTGGCCGCGGACAAGATCAAGATTCTGCAGGGACGGCATTTGAAACCTGAGCCGCTACTTCTCTTCCGGCCAGTTCTCCCGATCCCCTTCCCACATTTCGATCATGATCAGAGTCTCCCGTTCCGTGGATTGAGTGAGAGGATTGACGGGAACGCGCGTGGGAAACATGATGGCGATGGAAGCCAGCTGAGCAAGTTTTGGCGGGAGTTCGGGCATCCCGAATTCACGCTGCTCGGCGTAGTCGAAGACTGTTCCGGTTGCGCCGAAACTGAACGATAAAGTTGAGTCAGAACTGATTGAACGGAGGGTAAAGGATTCTTCCGAGATTGAGAATACGTGTGCCTTCAGGACGAGGCGGCACTCGTTGAAAGAGCCGAGGCAGAGCAGAGAGGTCTGCTCCTCCATCCATTTGCTCAGCAACAGCCGCACGTCGGAAGTGTTCAAGTTTCCTGCAGTCCGTATTGTGCCCTGATCCAGCAACATGGGCAGTGTACGAATCTCTGTCCGGCCTGCACATCCCCATTTGGTAATCACAAATGGATTCGCGGCCGCGGGCCTCTTTCATCCGCTCGCCTATCGAGCAAATGAGAGGCTTGATTTCACTCACGACAATTAATTTCAGGTCCATGCAGACCGAGCACGACGGTTTGTTAGGCGGTCCCACGCCATTTGCGCGAACGATGTTAAGGTGTCGCAGGAGAGCAAGCAGCTCGCATTCCTTCCCGGGTCGCTAGTTGTTTGAAATCCGAGTCTGCGCGCGTGGACGCACGGTTCTCCTGGGCAGGCACAGCTGCTGGGTGAGACCGGTGAAATCCTGCAGATTCTCTTATGGAGATTGCCGGTATGAGACCGGCTAGCTGTCGTTTTCGCGTCATCAACTACGCTTTCCGCTTCTGTTCATCCCGCTCGAATGACTAACGGTAGGGTCTAAAGTATTCTCTTTTTCTTCGCTATTATGGAAGTACGCCAGTTTCGGAACGGCAAGTCAGGCTGGTCACGTTGTCTCTATGTTGAATGTGCAGGAAAAGCTGGCAATCCTTGCCGATGCAGCCAAATACGACGCATCCTGCGCCTCCAGCGGAGCCAAGCGCGCTGGCAACGGCCAGGGAATCGGACACTCCGACGGCACCGGAATCTGCCACAGCTACACCCCGGACGGTCGATGTGTATCACTGCTCAAGATCCTGCTCACAAACTACTGCACTTACGACTGTGTCTTCTGCGTCAACCGCGTGTCGTCCGACATTGCCCGAGCGCGCTTCACACCCAGTGAAGTGGTCAACCTCACGCTGGATTTCTATCGTCGCAACTACATCGAAGGGCTTTTTCTCTCTTCGGGCATCATCCAGTCGCCCGATTACACGATGGAGCAGGTGATCGAAATCGCGCGATCACTTCGGGAAGACCATGCATTCGGGGGATACATTCACCTGAAGGCGATTCCCGGGGCCTCTCCAACTCTGATCGAGCGCGCCGGGACGTTCGCCGATCGGCTAAGCGCCAATATCGAGTTGCCCACCCAGCAGGACCTCGTTCAGCTTGCTCCAGAAAAGAAGGTCGAAGTCATAGAAGGCACAATGAGCCAGATCACGGAGCGCAAGGCGGAGATTGATGAAGATCGTAAGCGGCATCGCTCCACTCCACGTTTTGCACCTGCCGGCCAGAGCACGCAGATGGTGATTGGGGCAACGCGGACAAGCGATCGGCAGATCCTTTCTACTGCATCGCACCTTTATACGAGCTACGGTCTTCGCAGAATCTATTTCTCCAGCTTCAGTCCATTTCCGCTGGGCGATGCGCGCCTTCCGCAGTCCGCTCCTCCGCTGGTGCGTGAGCACCGCCTCTATCAGGCGGACTGGCTTATGCGCTACTACGGGTTCAGCGCTGCGGAACTCACCAGTGATGAAGACCCGAACCTAAGCCTGAGCAAGGATCCGAAGCTGGCGTGGGCTGAAACTCATCCGGAGTTCTTTCCTGTTGACGTAAACGCGGCTCCACGCGAATCGCTGTTGCGCGTTCCAGGAATTGGTTATCGCAATGTCAATCGCATCATCCGCATCCGCCGATATCACCATCTCACGATGGATGACTTGGGCAAACTGAATGTGAGGGTGAAACTCGCGAGAGAGTTTGTGCTCGCGGCTGATCATCTGCCGGAGAAATTGCGGCATCCGAGCATCCGCGACCGAAAGACGGCGCAGCCGGTACAACTCGATCTCTTCTCCGCCGCGTCAGCGTTTTCGGGGCAGTTGTGACAACGGCTGCGATACGACAGAGCATTCTCTTCGAGCCCACATTCGAAGCCTGGCGTGAGACAGCGCGTCGTCTGCTATCTGCAGGAGTTGCGCCGGAAGCTGCGGACCTGATGGACACATCGCTGGGGACACCGGAGTCGTTATTTGCCGGTTCGGCCCCTGTCTCGTCCACTGTCAGTTCTTCGTCGTATGTGCCCCGCTCATTCTTCGAACGGGCCAAAGTTGTGGCGTGTCATCGCAACCCTGGGCGATGGAATCTGCTCTACCGCGTTCTGTTTCGTCTGCAAGCGAATCGCAACTTGCTGAAAATCGAAATCGACGATGATGTTGTGGAGTTTCGTCGGCTCGAACAGCAGGTCCGACGGGACCTGCATAAAATGCATGCTTTCGTGAGATTCCGGAAAGTAGCAAAAGAATCCGGCGACCGGTTCATCGCGTGGTACGAGCCAGCGCATCGCGTGCTGCGGTTGGCCGCGCCATTCTTTGCCGAACGCTTTGCCGTGATGCAGTGGACGATCTTGACGCCAGACGAGTCCGTTCAATGGGATCCCCTCGAACAGGAACTGACATTCGGACCGGGCGTGCTGCGCGAACGCGTGCCGCAGCAGGATGACTTCGAAGAGCTCTGGCGTACCTACTACTCATCCATATTCAACCCGGCGCGAACGAACTTGAAGGCGATGCGATCTGAAATGCCAGTGCATTACTGGAAGAATTTGCCTGAGTTGCAGACCCTTCTCGTGCTGCTGACCGAGGCTGAGACCCGGGTGGAAACAATGCTTGCTCGTCAACCGAAGCTCACCGCAGCATCGTTTGTTCCGGCAAATCGCAGTCTGCCCGTATTGCAAGAGGCTGTTCGCGCCTGTCAGGGATGCCATCTCCACCAATGCGTCACGCAGGTAGTTTTCGGCCGCGGCCCCACAACAGCCCGGCTGATGCTCATCGGCGAGCAACCTGGAGATGAAGAAGACTTAAAAGGCGAGCCCTTCGTCGGCCCCGCCGGACGATTACTGGACAAATTGCTGGCCGAAGCCCAGATCGATCGCGCACAATCCTACGTCACGAATGCCGTCAAGCACTTCAAGTTCATCGAGCGCGGCAAGCGGCGCTTGCACGAGAGCCCAAGGGCCGCTGAGATCTTTGCATGTCGCCCGTGGCTGCTGGCAGAGTTGGAAGCGGTGCGTCCCGAACTTGTGGTGTGCCTCGGCGCCACCGCATCCAAATCGCTCTTGGGTCCGAGCTTCGCCTTGATGCGTGAGCGGGGCAAAGTGGTTTCAAGCCCATATACAAATCGAGTAATTGCAACAATTCATCCGTCCGCAATTCTGCGGGCCACGGATTCTGGCCGCGCTTCAGAGATGCGGGCGTTGTTGTTGACAGATCTGAGACGCGCTGCAGACTTGCTCCGTTCGCCGATGCGCGTGTGAGGATAGTATGTGAGGTTTCTCTCCCCGGGTTGGATCCACGAAACTCAGTATCAGCTAAAGCCAAGGGTCCCCGTACTCAAGCAGATCGAAAGGCCGACGGATGTATATACCCAAAAGCTGCTGATTCTTCAGCGGCTTGGGCCAAGCCTCGGAACTGTGCTGGATTCTTCTGGATGGGAATGTGGTAGGCACGATTGGATTCGAACCAACGACCTCTTCCGTGTCAAGCGGCCCCAAAACTGTAACCCATTGATTCCAGGAGCATCGGCGGCACCGAAAAGCACCTTAAGGCATCGAAAATCCACCCTCAGCACCATCGTCAGCACCATCAAAACCCAAAAAGAAAAGGTCGCGGAAGAGGTCGAGAGAGGCTCTTGCCATAAAGATCATCAAGATTATGGATGGCGAGAATCTTATTGGTTTCTAGCTAGGTGGATACTTCCAGCCACGGTCCTTGGATTCGGCACCTCGTTGGATGATCCAATTCTCGAGCATCCGTTTTGGTGATCGTTGGCGTCGCTCTCGCTCCATTTTTATCGTGTGGATTCGCGCAAGAACTCTGGAACAAAAGGGACAACGACGTTTAACGATCTCTCGATCCTCTCGGCCTAGGCAAGCCGGGCAGAAAGACTATCTTCGGCTGGTGGAGCCGGAAGGGTCGGTTTCTTGTCAGCCGACACCAAGCGCGGATATTCATGTGAGATGAGCTGGTAACATTCACACGCGCTTGCTTCAAGGCCCTGTCGATCGAGGATGTAAATACGACCTCTTGAATAGCGAATCACTCCGGCATTTTGCAGCCCTCCGGCTGCCACTGTCACACTCTCTCGCCGTCCGCCAAGCATGCTAGAAAGAAACTCCTGCGTCATTGAGAAATCATTCGATGGAACGCGGTCATGACAAAGCAGCAGCGTCCGACACAACCGCTTCTCGACCGGGTGAAGGCGGTTGCAAACTGCTGTTTGTGATATCTGTGTTAAGAAGGATTGGGCATACCGAAGGACACCACTTCTAAGAAACGCCCGAGAATTAAATTCGTTCACCAGCCTGGCGGTGGGCATACGAAGAGCTTCGCCACCTATACACACCACCGCGCGATGAGGCATTGAGGTGCCACCAAGGCAAACCGTAATTCCAACCAGACCATCATTTCCAACGATACCAACTTCCACCGTCGAGCCGTCTTCCGTCGGATGAAGAAAGGAAACAACCGAATCAATAGGCAAATAGGCGTAGTCTATGCGTTTGCCACATCCATATAGGGTGTGCCCTAAGGGCAGTTTCACCCGCTCGAAGAACAAACCGAGAGCTCTGTAATCGGCAGCGGGAAGGGTTTCCAGCAAGCGATTCGTCTTGGAGGTGACGGGCCCCATTTGAAATTCTCAATTTCCAGGCTCAGTCTGGTCGCAGGCGCAAACGACAACAGATGATAGCAGAAATGCATAGAAACGTAACATGGTTTCTCGAGTCCTTGCAATAGCTTATTAACGATTTAATACAACTAACGAGTCTGCGTCTTTGTAGAAAAAATGTTCTAAGTTATGTTAGACAGCGCACAGATTGATATTGATGATTGAAGTATTGTGCGTTCGTGCATGTAAGTTTATAGGGCTTTGACCGACCCTAAGAGGGCGGAAGCTTGCCCGCGATCAGGTCCAATCACAATCACAATCGAGTCAATTTGGAGGCCGACACTATGTGCCGTGGTGCCTCGAATGAACACCCGTGGTTTGCCGTACGAGTCAAGTTTCGACATGAAAAGGTCGTAGCGTCGGCGTTGCGTGGCAAAGGGTTCCATGAGTTTCTGCCGCTTTACAAATCACACCATAGGTCAGGTGGTCGTATTCAGCAGGTTGAACTTCCTCTGTTTCCGACTTATCTGTTCTGTCAGTTCGATCCACAACGACCCCTTCCGATACTGACTATTCCAGGTGTCTTTGGCATCACTGGGGGACATAATGCTTTCTGGCCCGTTGACCCGGAGCAGTTCGCGGCAGTGCGTGTCATCACTGCTTCAGGTCTGTCGTGCACTCCAATTTCGCAGTGCAGAGGTGGAGATTGCGTATATGTCGAAGATGGTCCTCTGCGGGGGACAAGAGGTGTTCTAGAGCGCTGGAAAAATGCAAACCGTCTTATCGTTTCTGTGACGATACTTCAACGGTCCGTCGCAGTGGAAATCGATCACAGCTGGGTGCGCCCTTTTCAAGCCAGTAATGGCGCGAATCTGTTGTATTCCAGCAGAAATGAGAGAGAAAGGAGTTTCCGATGAGCGAAAAACAAGGTCAGCAGGAAATTCGAGAGCGCAGCGATGCATCTCCCGTCACCAATCTGATCCCTAGCAGGGTTCTAGAATCGCTTCTTCCGGATAGCGTCTCGGGGTTTGAACGTGGACAACTTACCGAGGTTAATTATCCCCAAATGAACACAAATGAAGTCTCCGCGGCTTATACAGGTGCGTCGGGCGGCTCCCTCCTGATCTCAGTTGCGGACCTTGGAAACCAGCCGAAGCTCTATCGCAACTTCCTTACAGGAGGCGGCCTGCGCCAGAGTTCAGTGGGAAACTCGTTCGGACTGCATTTCAGGCAGTCTTCGCTGCAAGGGAGCGCACAATTTGGTCTCCTCCTGGCGCAACATTCTCCAGCATTTTCAGGCCAGGTTTCTGGCGTCGTCGGAATGGCTCAGAGCTCTCAGCCACTTCAACTCGCCGTTTCATCGCAGTTCTCACCGCAGGCTTCGCCCCAGTTCTCACCGCAGGCTTCGCCCCAGTTCTCACCGCAGGC
>Ga0105241_10000267_pt1 | contig 38862 bp, 27 predicted proteins | sample KBSC64metaG_FD_80422 | JGI IMG/M metagenome (GOLD analysis project Ga0105241, IMG submission 80422) | Corn rhizosphere microbial communities from Kellogg Biological Station, Michigan, USA - KBS C6-4 metaG | ecosystem: Host-associated > Plants > Roots > Rhizosphere > Soil | place: Michigan, USA... | reverse complement strand
GTGACGGTGGAGCTGTTGACCGACGAGCCGGACGCGATCTTCGCGCCCGGCCGGCGTGTTTTTGCCGGGACCGTCGATGGGGATCTCGCCCGAGATCCGGCGGACCGCCGGAATCCTGAGAGCAAGCAGGCGCTCGTCGTCGAAGAGGTGAAACCGTTCAAGGACGGGCTCATCGTCAAATTCGACCTCCTCGCCGATCGTACCGCCGCTGAGCCGTGGCGGCAACGATATCTCCTCGTGCCGGCGGAAGAGCTGACGCCACCTGGTGAGAACGAAGTCTTCGTGCACGAGCTCGTCGGGATGCGCGTCGTCGATACGGAAGGCGCTCCGATCGGCGACGTCATCGGCTTTTACGAGCTTCCTCAGGGGCTCGCCCTCGAAGTCCGCACGCCAGACAAGGGCGATCTGTTGCTTCCGTATCGCTCCGAAGCGATCGTCGAAGTCGATCGGACCACGCGCGTCATTACCGCGAACGCGACCACAGGATTGTTCGACTAAAACATGCCGACGCCATGCTGACGATCAACGTCGTCACCATCTTCCCCGACTTCTTCACGACACCGTTGGGGCTGAGCATTCCGTCGCGCGCCGCGGCCGCGGGCGGCGTGCAATATCGCGTCGTCGATCTGCGCGAGTTCACCCACGACCGGCACAAATCCGTCGACGACTATCCGTACGGCGGCGGCCCCGGGATGGTGATGAAACCTGCCCCATTCTTCGAAGCGGTGGAATCGCTCGGTGCCTCCGCGCCGATCGTTCTTCTCTCGCCTCGCGGGCGGCGCTTCACGCAACAGGACGCGCAGCGGTTCGCGGACGGGAGTGAAGTGACCTTCCTTTGCGGCCACTACAAAGACGTCGACCAACGCGTCGCCGATCACTTGGCAACGGAAGAGCTCTCCCTCGGCGACTTTGTCCTGAGTGGCGGGGAACCGGCGGCCCTGGCGATGATCGACGCGATCGTTCGGCTCCTTCCCGGGGCGATGAGCGACATCGAGAGCGCCCAGACCGACTCCTTCTACGGCGACCGGGGGATCTCGGCGCCCAGCTACACCAGGCCGCCGGAATACCGGGGATTTACCGTCCCAGAAATTCTCCTGTCGGGCGATCATGCCCGGATCGCCCGGTGGAAAAAGGAGCAGGAGCGGCCAGCCTCGCCTCCCGGCTCGGCGCCCGAATCCTAGGCGGCGGGAACCGGGACAGAGGGGTTACTCTTCGCTGGGGAAGGCGTTACTTTTCCCAGTCTGTCCCAAATAGTGAGAGTTCCCATGCACGCCTTTATCGAAACACAGAAAGAGTGGCTCCGTAGTGACGTTCCCCCGTTCCGCGCTGGCGACACGGTTCGTGTCAATGTGCGCGTGAAGGAAGGTGACAAGGAGCGTCTCCAGGCGTTCGAAGGCGTCTGCATCGCGCGTCGTGGCTCGGGTGTCTCGGCTACGTTCACGGTGCGGAAGATCTCCAACGGCGTCGGCGTCGAGCGGATTTTCCCGCTCCACTCCCCCATGCTCGGTGACGTCACAGTGGTCCGTCGTGGCCGCGTTCGTCGCGCGAAGCTGTTCTACCTCCGCAGCTTGACGGGTAAGGCCACCCGCATCAAGGAGCGGAAAGCCAAGGCGCCGACCCAGGCGGCTCAGGCGTAATGCCTTGGCGCCCTGTGGAGCGTGAACTGCGCTCCGCGGGCGGACTCCTCGTCGCTGGAGTCGACGAGGTCGGACGGGGCCCTCTTGCGGGCCCCGTTGTCGCATGTGCGGTCATCATGCCGCCGGATGCGCCACTGATTCGCGGTGTCGCCGACTCCAAAACGCTGAAAGCCGCCGACCGGGAACCGCTCGCCCGCCGTATCTCCGAACGCGCGATGTGCGTATCGTTGGGCGCCGCGTCGGTGCGCGAGATCGACACGCTCAACATCTATCACGCGACCGTATTGGCGATGCGCCGAGCGGTGCATCGGCTGCGGGTGACGCCGGATCATGTCGTGATCGACGGGAAGCCGATTCGCACGCTCGGGCTCGAGCACACCGCGTTGGTCGACGGTGACGCGCTCTGCTACAGCATCGCCTGCGCGTCGATCGTCGCCAAAGTGACGCGCGACCGGCTGATGGCCTCGCTTGCGCGCCGCTATCCCGCATATTTGTGGGAGCGCAACGCCGGGTACTCGACGGCGGCGCATCTCGCCGCGCTCACCGCGGTCGGGTACACCGTTCACCATCGTAAGAGCTTCGCTCCGGTACAATGTCTGGTCCGCTGATCGGAATCATCATGGGGTCGCAGTCGGATTGGGAGACGATGTCGCACGCCGCGACGACGTTGGAAGAGCTCGGCATCCCATTCGAAACGCGCGTCGTGAGCGCGCATCGCACACCGGACTTGTTGTTCGAGTACGCCGGTGAGGCGGAAGAGCGCGGCATCGAAGTGATCATTGCCGGCGCGGGTGGTGCGGCGCACCTCCCCGGAATGTGCGCGTCGAAGACGCCGATTCCGGTGCTCGGCGTCCCCGTCGAATCGAAGGCGCTGCACGGGATGGATTCGCTCCTCTCGATCGTCCAGATGCCCGCCGGCATTCCGGTCGGAACGTTGGCGATCGGACGCGCCGGGGCGATCAACGCGGCTATTCTCGCGGCGGCGATCGTCGCCAACCGGCACGAAGAACATCGCGCCGCGATCCGTCGCTACCGCGCCGATCAGACGAGCGCCGTTTTGGCGCGCCCTGTTCCGGGCGCATGACGGCGACACAAACGGGATCTCAAACCGCGAAGATCCCCGGCCAAGTGCGCGTCGGCGTGCTCGGCGGCGGACAGCTTGGACGGATGTTGGGACTGGCCGGCGTTCCACTCGGGATGCAGTTCACCTTCTTCGATCCATCGCCGGAGGCGTCAGCCGCGGAAGTGGGCGATTTGATCGTCGGAAACTACGACGATGATGCCGCGTTACTGCGTCTGTGTGATGCGGTCGACGTCGTGACCTTCGAGTTCGAAAACGTTCCGGTGCGAGCGGCAGAGTTGGTGGCGTCGCGCCGTCCGTTGTGGCCGCCCGTGTCGACGTTACACGTCGCGCAGGATCGCGTGCGTGAAAAAGAATGCTTCAACTTGCTCGGCATTCCGACCGCGCCGTTCGCCGCCGTCGATTCGCTCGATGAGTTGCGCGATGCCGTGACACGTATCGGGCTCCCCGGCATTCTCAAAACGCGCACGCTGGGATACGACGGGAAGGGGCAGGCGATGCTCCGGACCGAGGATGATGTCGTGAAAGCCTGGGATGCCGTCGGCGGCGTTCCGCTCGTTTACGAAGGGTTCGTCAATTTCACTCGTGAGTTGTCGATCCTGGCCGTGCGAGGGCGCGACGGAGTGGTCGTGACGTACCCGTTGGTGGAGAACAGTCACAGCGAAGGAATCCTCCGGTTGTCGGTCGCGCCGGCGCCCGCGGTCTCGGACGCGGTTGCCGAAGCGGCGGCAGCATTGGCGACGCGGATATTGGATCATCTGTGGTACGTCGGGCTGCTGGCGATCGAGCTGTTCGAAACGGCCGACGGGCTCGTGGCGAACGAAATGGCACCGCGCGTGCACAATTCCGGGCATTGGACGATCGAAGGCGCGGAGACGAGCCAGTTCGAGAACCATCTCCGCGCGGTGTGCGATCTGCCATTGGGCGACACCGCCACGCGAGGACACGCCGCCATGTTGAACGTCATCGGAACTGCTCCGACACCGTCCGCCATTCTCCACGCCGACGCTGCGGCGCACGTGCACCTTTACGGGAAACGCGAGGCGCCGCGCCGAAAGATTGGCCACGTCACCGTGCGCGGGAATGACGCGAACGACGTCGCCACTCGCGTATCGGCGATCCGTCGCGTGCTCGCCAATACGACTCCCTCCGCGTAAGCGGGGGCGATAGTTTCGTGCGGCCTTATCAGCATCAGCGCGTTCGCGCAACATTTCCTCGCACCACATGACCGAATCGGAGCACGACGAAGAGGCGCCGCCGGCCCCAGTCTTTCTCGACCAGAGTGGCCGGCGCTGGCGCCGCATGCGGCGCGGCCTCACCGCGCTCGGCGTCGGCACGACATTGTTACTCCTTGGCTTTGTCGCGTCGGTGCTCGTTCCACCGTTGTTGCCGACGTTCAAACCGGTGACATCGGGCAGCGTCACGCCGAAATTTGAAGGGAGCCGGCGCGCGCGATTGCGCCGAGTGAAGAAGGAACAGCTCGTCGCGGCGCTGGAGGCGCAGAATGCGGCGCGTTCGATTCGGAGTGCCGCGATTGCGCTGGGGCGAACGCTCAGTGGAAAGCCTGGCAGCGCGACCAAACCAATTCGCGCGGGATTCTACGTCTCGTGGGCTGATAACTCGCTGGCGTCGTTCCGGGAAAACGCGGGCGACATGGATTGGGTGATCTGCGAGTGGGGTTTTCTGTCACCGAAGGGTGACACCGTCCTGGTGCGTCCGGACACCGCGTTCTTTGGTGTCTACGACTCGATCCCGGTGCGTCCCAAAGTATTGTTGCAGGTCAATAATTTCGACCGGACGAAACAGCGGTTCAACGGCGACGCCGTGCGCTTCATGCTCCGTGACTCCGCGTCGCGCGCGCGGGTACAACAGCAAATACTCGACGCCATCCTCCGCTACAAACTCGCCGGCGTCGCCATCGATTTCGAAGGCGTTCCTACAGACGCGCAGGCGGGGCTCGTCGAGTTCGACGCGGAATTGAAGCGCGCATTGTCGCCGCGGGGATTGTTGACGACGCACGCGCTCCTCGTCACGACCGACGACAAGTGGCTCCGCCGTTTTGCCGACGCGAACGACTACGTCTACTTGATGTTGTACGACGAGCACTACGGTGGTGGAACGCCGGGGCCGGTCGCGAGCCAGTCGTGGTATTTCAACCAGGCGCGGCGGCTCTTGCGCACCGTTCCGAAAGAGAAAGCGATTCTCACTATCGGTGGCTACGGCTACGACTGGAACGACGGCGATCATTCGGGCGATGCGTACACGTTCCAGGAAGTGCTCGCCAAAGGGCGCGACAACGCGTCGTCGAAGATGACCTTCGACAAAGTGTCGCTGAATCCGTACATGAGGTGGACCGATCCCGATTCGACGGACCACGTGCTCTGGTACCTCGACGCCGCGACCGGTTATAACCAGATGCGTGTCGGCCACGCGCTCGGCGCCGCCGGCTTCGCAATGTGGCGGCTCGGCGACGAAGATCCGTCGTTCTGGAAGGCGATTCAGGCGGACAACGTTGTCGACGCGGCCGCCGCCATGAATGAAGTGCCACCAGGATACATCACCGAATTCGAGGGGGACAGCGGCGAAATTCTCCAAGTCGTCGCGTCACCACACGCGGGGCGTCGCGTCATCTCGTACGACACGACCACCGGGCAGATCACTGGGGAGCGGATCGACGCGTACCCGTCGTCGTACATCGTTCGCAAAACGGGACAAGCGGCGCACCAAGTCGCCATCACCTTCGACGATGGTCCGGACGGTACGTGGACCCCGCAGATTCTCGACACGTTGCGGTCGCGCGGGGTGAGCGCGACGTTCTTCGTCATCGGACGCAACGTCGAGGCGCACATCCCGCTGATGCGGCGGATCGTGAAGGAAGGACATCTGGTGGGGAATCACACGTTCACCCACCCCAATCTCGCGCTCACCAGCAACTTCATGACGAAGCTCGAGCTCGACGCGAATCAGCGTCTGCTCGAGGCCATCCTGAACCGCCGCTCGTTGTTCTTCCGCCCTCCCTATTTTGGGGACGCCGAGCCGACGACCAACGACGAATTGGTGCCTGTCGAGATCGCGAGCAAGCGTGGCTATGTCACCGTTGGTTTGCACATCGACGCGGAAGATTGGCAGCCCATCAGCGCGCATCAGATTATCGCGAACGTGCTCGACCAGCGTTACTATGGTGGCCAACTCACGGGACGTACGGGTGGGAACGTCGTACTTCTCCATGACGGCGGTGGCAATCGGTCACAGACCGTCAAAGCGCTCGGGCTCGTCATCGACTCGCTTCGTGCGCACGGCGATACGATCGTATCGCTCGCCGAGTTGGCGGGGATCACGAAGGATGAGGCGATGCCGCCGCTGCCGCGCACCAGCGCCTTCGCACGCAGCGTAGAACTGACGACGTTCTCTGTCGCCAGTGCGTTCGAATGGACCGTGTATTGGCTCTTCTTGATCGCCGTCGTCGTCGGCGGAATTCGCCTCGCGATCATCATCCTCCTCGGTGCCTATCAGCGCTTCCGTCCTCGGCGCAAGTATCCGCATTATACGCCGCCTGTCACGGTCATCGTCCCCGCGTACAACGAGGCGAAAGTCATCAACTCGACGATCCGCAGCTTGTTGAGCCAGCGGTATGAAGGGCCGCTCGACATCGTCATCGTCGACGACGGATCGCCGGATGAGACGTACGACGTGGTGCAACGCGAATTCGGGGCGAACGAGCGCGTTCGGATCTTCCGGAAAGCGAATGGGGGGAAAGCGAGCGCGTTGAACTTCGGCATCGCGCGCGCCAACGGCGAGATCATCGTCTGCCTCGACGCCGATACGCAATTTACGCCGACGACCGTCGCGCATCTCGTCGCTCCGATGCACGACATGCGCGTCGGTGCCGTGGCGGGGAATGCGAAGGTCGGGAATCGGACGAACATCGTGACGCGGTGGCAGGCGCTGGAGTATGTCACGAGCCAAAATCTCGATCGGCGCGCGTTTGCGGTGCTCAACGCGATCACGATTGTCCCAGGTGCGGTTGGTGCATGGCGGCGCTCGTACGTGCAGGCGGTCGGTGGCTTCAGCGATGATACCCTCGCCGAAGATCAGGATCTGACCTGGGCGCTCGGTGAAGAAGGGGTGCGTGTCGTCTACGCCGATGATGCCATCGCGTACACGGAAGCGCCTGATTCGATGAGCGCGTTGATTCGCCAACGTTTCCGTTGGGCGTTCGGAACGTTGCAGTGCGCGTGGAAGCACAAGCGCATCTTCATGCGTCCGAAGTATGGGATGTTGGGGATGGTCGCGATGCCCAACGTCTGGGTCTTCCAAATTTTCTACACCGCGATTTCACCGCTCGCCGATTTGCTCTTTGCGTGGAGCTTGCTCTCGGTGCTCCTCACCTGGTACCAGCATGGGGCGACGTACGCGTTGTTGAATCTGGAGGAAGTGTTGTTCCTCTATTCGATCTTCCTGATCGTCGACTGGGCGGCGGCGGTCATCGCGTTCTTGATGGAGCCGGGCGAGGAGAAGTCGCTGACCTGGCTCATCCTCATCCAGCGGTTTGTGTACCGTCAGGCGATGTATCTGGTGGTGATCCGGTCGATCGCCGCCGCCTTCCGGGGGCACGTGGTGGGGTGGGGGAAGCTGGAGCGGAAGGGGATGGGGTTGCTCCCCACGACGGCGCCCGAGGGGAAGTAATTGGCGCCGGGAGTGCCGGGGCGGGGGATTCCTGGTTATTTTTCGGGGCTGTAGTTGGACAGACCCGGTAGCTCAGTTGGTAGAGCAACGGACTTCAATTCGGAGCAGCATGCCGGAAACGGTGTGTCTGAATGCGCTCAAAGTCGGCGAACGGTGTCACATCCCAACGCCGAGCCAAGCCGGGAAACCGGAAGGTGTAGAGACTCGACGGGCGCCACCTGACCGCATGGCCTAGCCAAGGCGAAGGTGAAGGCAGAGTCCAGACCACAAACATCCGTAAGGATGGCGGCGAAAGTCGTAGTGGCAGGTTAATCCGTAGGTCGCGGGTTCGAGACCCGCCCGGGTCATATATGCATTTCGTCGCGCCGACGATCATCACGCTTCATAAGAAGACGAAGGGCGACGTTTCGGAGCAAGACCGCAACACGCGGCGACCGATACGAAGGATCGCTCGTCTTTTCTGCGTGCTCTACCAACTGGCATCTCAGGGACGGAAAACGAGGGTATCGTGGCGAGGCGGACTACTTCGGTGTCTATTTTCCGCCTCTGAGAAAGGTCTATCTTGTGCCCGTGGCCGATGTTGGTCATACGGACGTACGCTTGCGTTTGAAGCCCCCTCGGAATAATCAGGTTCAAGGCATTCGGTTCGCTAGCCAGTATGAGCTTTGAGGAGTTGAGACTTATACAGCAGAGGGGTGGAAGCTGATCGTCGAGCTGACTCAGCATTAGGGGGCGGACTACGGTGCCACGCAAGACCTGGCGCGGATCGATCTCACCTCGCGCACGTTGCGTGAGATGTTAAAGTGGCGCTGACTGACAACGGAGAATCCGTGCATGTCGGAACAAAACTCTGTTCTTCGGCGTTTCCCATCTTAGTTTAGTTCGAGAATCCCTTTCGACCCGACCGGTGTTCTCTCTCGTTCTCCCTCGATTTTTCGGATTTGCACCCGCCGCCGGGGACCGCGGAGAGCGGGCGCCGCGAAGCGCCACGCGAACTCGCCAGGATGATGCTATTGTCCTCCCCACGCCTGCTGCGGAAGAACCTGTTCGGCAGACCGTCATCGCCGGCCGGCCAGCAGCTGACGTTCTGAACTCCCTGGGAGGCGCAGATATCGAAGCGGCGAGCCAGGCGCTTGCCGACATTTATTTCACATACTTCAAGACCTTGTGGCATCTCGCGTTCCGATGGACACGATCGCGGGATCACGCGAAAGAATTGGTGCACGATGTCTTCCTGCGCCTGTGGACGCGGCGTACGACGCTCGACATTCGCAGTGAAATCATTTTTTATCTTCGAAGCGCGGTGCGCAACGAAGTGTACAACGCGGCAAAGCACACCGCCGTCGTCGCGCGGATGGAAGCAACGATCGAGGGAAATAGCTCGGACGTTCCGGCGATTGGACAAGTTGTCGATCCTGAGCGCGCGTTGGACGAACGGGAGATCGACCGCATTGTCGCGACCGCACTCGCGGGAATCTCGCAGAGAGATCGCGATGTCGTGACCATGCGGTGGATCGACCGCATGACGCTGGATGAAATTGCGTCCGAATTCGGAATCTCGAAAAGCCGTGTTCGTACCATCCTTGCTCGGGCGGCCGAACGAATCGCGCCAGCGTTGAAGGACTTCCGGCACCCCTAGCCGATCTCTCGGCGTCGCTAAAAAAGCGTCCCCAAATTTTGGGGGGACACTTTTGGAGGGCTGAGTTGGCTTTACTACATAGAGCCTATGTCCTCACGATCCGACGACTCACCTCCGCCGCCAATCTCTGATGCGGCTTCTGAGGAAGCGATTCCTGATCCGAGCGCTTCGCTTGGAGACGGCCTCGCGGACGGCCTCATCGATCGATACCTCCTTGGGACCCTGGGCCCGGACGAGGGTGATGGCGCGGTTGCGTTTTTTGCGGATCCCGTGCGGAAGCGGATACTCCAACGCTTTCTGGAACGGGTTGAAGGGGACGCTGACGCGATCGCTCCGGACACGGCGCGGACCTTTGAGGAGCTGCGGTCGCGGATGTATGACGCCGGGCAATCACCGGATGCGAGGATAGGAACGCAGGATCCGCGCAAGATGGCCTTATCGGGAACAGGGACCCTGCCATGGAACGGACATGCGAGATATCATGATGTGCGGCGATCGCTTATCCGAGGGATCGCCGGTACGGTCGCGGTATGCGGTCTCGGTGTACTCCTGTCGCGTTCATCTGACGAGGCATTTCATCCGCAACGGTTCGCGACTGGCGTCGGCCAACGGTCGACAATCCGTCTCACGGACGGATCGCGCGTAATATTGTCACCCCGTACATCGATCACTGTTGTCGGCGACCGTGTTGACGTGGCTGGTGAAGCATACTTTCACGTTACGCCCCATCTCACTCGTGCATTCAGCGTTCGGACCGAAGACGCAACCGTCCAGGTGCTCGGCACAGCGTTTGTCGTCCGGCGGTACGCGAATGAACACGGGACGCGCGTCGTCGTCGAGGATGGTCGCGTGGCAGTCCATAGCGAGAATCGCCGCCGGTCGCTGGTCCTTTCGGCGAACACAATGGCGTTGGTGACTGATTCTAATATGGCCGTCACACAAGGCGTTGTGGCGAAGGAATACACCGGATGGGGGCATGGCATATTGTCATTCGATCATGCCACGCTCCACGACGTCCTGTCGGAACTTGCACATGCGTTCGGCGCCGATATCCGGATTACCGATACGACACTGGCACAGCAGATCCTCTCACTCGACGTTTCGATGACGAACCAATCGCTTCCCGACATTTTAGCGCCCGTCTGCGACGCGGCGGGATCGCATTATATCGTCAAGAACGACATCTATTTGGTCTCCCCAGGCCGTATTGCCCGGAGAACCTCAACGCAAGCTCCTCAGCGGTATTCCATTCCCAAACCGGAGATGCACTATGGTCGATAGGTCTGTCCTGAATCTCATCGTGTTCGGTTTTGCCACGGCATCGTCGGCTCTTCGTGGTGAGTCACAGGCAGCCGCTCAGGCAGTTGCTGCGGCTGTGCGAACAGAGCATGCCAGAATCACCCTCGATATGACAAACGCGCCAGTCGACAGCGTCTTGCGGGCAATTGCGCAACGGGCAGGATTGAATGTGTTTGTTGGAAAGGACGTGCTGTCGCAAACCACACGTCTCTCGTTGCATGTGAAGGACGTGATTGTTGATGCCGCATTCGAGCAAGCGTTACAAGGCACCGGGCTCATCGCCAGAATTTCCAATGGGAACGTGTTGTTCGAACACGAAGACGCGAATGAGAGTCGTATGGGCGGCATTATCGTTGGAACGATTGTGAACGCACAGACCAAGCGGCCGATCCGTGGTGTGAGCGTGATCCTGGATGACACACGACGTGGGGTGACGAGCGGAGACGATGGCGCGTTTCGGATCACCGGCGTGAGTGCGGGGACACACCTTGTTCGGGCTCGTATGATCGGGTATGGCAAAACAACGAAGACCGTCTCCGTCACTGATGGGGAGACGGCCACTATCAACTTCGTGTTATCGCCGAGCGCGAACATCCTCGATCAGGTTGTCGTGACAGGAACTGTGATTCCAACTGAGCTCAAGGGTGTGTCGAATGCCATCACGGTCATTACCGCCAAGGAGCTCGAACGCCGCGGGATTACCCATATCGATCAGCTGTTTCATGGGGATGTGCCTGGGGTGTTTGCACAAGATGGTGGTCAGGTGGAATCTTCCCCAGGACAAGTCGCCCTCGCATCGCGAGGGTCGACGTATCTGAACGTCAATGGCGTTACCGCGCTCAGTCAGTCCATCAAGACGTATGTGGATGGCGTGGAACTCGCCGATGCGAGCTATTTAGGGCTCATCGATCCCCGGAATATCGAACGGATCGAAATTCTCACGGGGCCACAAGCCAGCACGATCTATGGGTCTGGTGCGATCAATGGGGTGATGCAGATCTTCACCAAACGGGGAACCACCTCGCGGCCACAATGGCTCTTCTCGGTACAAGCAGGATTGATTCAGAACAACTTCTCTTCCGCATTCGCGCCACAGCATGATGATCTATTGCAGTTGAGCGGTGTGGAAGGGCACATGTCGTATAATGTCGGTGGTGCATGGGGATATGTAGGGCGATGGGCCGTCGCGTCCAACAGTACCTTGAGTGGGTTCGGTGGGATTCGACTTCAATACGGTCCATTCATGCTCGACGCCAGTGTCCGGCAAGAACAAATTGACTACCATGCGTCATCGAGCGCGAGTCAGGCCGTATTGAATCGTGACGCAACAGGACCGTACGTCCTCCAGGATGGAAATCCGTATTTCCCCTTTGGGATGAAGAGTATTGATCAGGCCGTCGGATTGAGTGCGACTTACGTCCCGGTGTCATGGTGGTCCAACACCGTGACGGTGGGGACAGATCACGAAACCAGTTCGACTCAGCTGGACTCTGCGTCCTACAATCGGCCCAACGACACCGTTGCCGTACGGTGGAGTGTGGCGCCTTCACAGCGACTCACCATGGCGGGATCCACGACGTTGAATGTTGCTGTGACTGAGCAGGTCCGCGCGATCGTGACGGCCGGAGGCGATGGAACGAACGCGAGTGCGACCAGCGAGTCATATGCTCTTTATACCTACGATGGCTCGAAGACATCGAGCCACAATCGCGGCGCCTTCGCACAGAGTCAACTGTCGTTGCTCGATGCGATTTTCCTGACCTACGGGATCCGTGGCGAATGGAATCCGCTGTTTGGGGCAAACGTCTCTCCGAACATCGTGCCAAAATATGGGGCGGCGTTGGTGCATGATATCGGAGTGATCACTGCAAAAGTACGCGTGAGTTATGGGCATGCCACACGTCCACCCCTCGCTGGGTTGGCGGAGCCAATCACACTGCTGCAGTTTTGCGGGTGTAGCAATACGAGGTATGGAACGCAGGGCTACCATCAACTCGAAAATGCTGATTTAGTCCCCGAGGAACAGCGTGGTGGAGAAGGAGGCGTTGAACTTTACGTTGGATCACATGCCTCGCTCGTCGTGACGCGATTTAATCAGACTGTCAATAACCTGATTCAGTTTTTGAAGGTTGACAGCCTGCCATATACTCCCGTTTATGTCGCGCAAACTGGACGAGCCCCATGGTCTCATCCTTACTTCGAATATCAAAATCTCAACGTCGGTGCAGTGCGCAATCAAGGATGGGAGGGAATTGGAACGATGATGCTCGGGCCCGTCACCACGAAAGCGACACTCTCCAACACCAAGAGTCGCATCATTGGTATTACTCCGCGGTGGCGGTCATTGGTCCACGGCGTATCAGTCGGCCAGGCATTCGCGTTCGTGCCTGAACATCTGTGGGCCTTTGAGACGCAGTATAGTCGTAACGGTACGAGCGTGTCTCTCAATTTTCATGGTCAAGGGCCGATGTATGTTAACGAAGGGCCACTGCTATTCGAGATCGGGTACCCACGGTTGGACATCCAACGGCCTCGGGAGACCTTCTTCGGCATCTGGGACCATATGCCGGGGTATTCAATCGCCGACGTGAATGTCTCGCATCAATTCGGGAGCGTCGTTGAGGGGTTATTGCAAGTGCAGAACGTAGCGAATACCTACCGGAACGACGTTGACGTCCAGTACGCCAGCATAGGGCGTCAGAGCAAGGTGGGTTTTCGACTCCGCATGTAAACGGCTGCGTATGCCATGCGTCCTCACGATCCGTGGCGACCATCCTTCAGTATCCTGTTTTTTCTTGTACTTACGATTATGCAAACGCCTTCCTTGATCCTTGGCAAGAACCCCCAGTCGTGTTGGCTGAACGGTGCGGCCCTCCGGCGCTCTCCCGTTGCTCTGCGTCTTCCGGCGATCCTCACGGTGGTCGCTGGTCTCGCGACTGCGAATGGGCAGTCCGTGAACCCCAATCTCCTGGCAACGGCCGGCGATAGCGGTACGAATCTATTCACCGCGTCGACACATCCCGTGGTCGATCGTGATGTCCCTGTGATCACACTACCTCCGGCCGATCTCGGCCCCGCCGTGCTCGGGAAAGCGGAGGAGTCGATGTCAGAACAAGCGACCAAGCCTCAGATGTCGCCTGTTTATCATGGACGGCTCGTCACGCGGTATGACACCGTGAAGTTCGTTGTGGACTCGATGGTGCGCGATTGGACCATGACCATGGAGCCTAGCACGGTCAGAGGATACAATAGCGCGCCCGCGGCGTGGCTGAACGCCAGGATCGGTCACGATAGTCTTGTCCGACAATACGTCGCTGCTGCGCTCGCCACGCCAGGGTTGACGGCAACGGATCGCGCGTGGGTGCTCCGGACGACGATCGAAGCACTGCTCATGCCGAGTCCCGCTCCGACCCCAGCACACGTCGCATTGGCTCGTGAATTGATCGCGCACATGCGTCTGCTTCCTTCCCGTACGGTCGCGCTGGAGTTGTTCATCGCGTTGTCCAATTTGATGCAGGCGGAATCGCGAATAGGGAACGTGGGAGCCGCCGTGCACAGTGGCTTGGAGGCCTACGCCTTGGTTGCGGCAGCCAACTACGAAACGCGCAGAGCCATGTTCATCCGCGAAGATACCTTTTTGCGCCTGGCAATGCTCCTCTCGTTTCAACCGGCGGGACAGAAGACACTCGATTCGTTAATTGCGACACTCAAGCCCTTGCTGACGATTCCTCCGGCGGAAGCCGCACAGGATTCGTTACTCCATCACCTGACGCCAGGCATGGTACAGGCGTTCGACCACGCCGTCACCATCGCGATGCGGTTTGGCCGTCCGGCCGTCCCGTTCGTCGCGACACATTGGGTCAATCAGCAGGTTCCAGGGACATTGTCCTCCGAAGCCCCGAATGCGCGGATCAAGTCGCTTGACGATGGCGTCTCTCGATTGATTCTCTTTGGATTTCTCGGATGCGCGAGTTGTGCCGAGATCATGAAGCGGTTCCAGAAAATTACAGCGACGCTGCCACCCGGAGAGGGTGTAGAGTCGTACGAAGTCACGAGAGGATTTTGGGGCGACACTTTGGCCGCGCCGGATGTGGAAGCGGAACATCTTCGCCGGTTTTTCGTGGAGGGACTGCACTATACGTTTCCGATCGCGATCTGGGCAGGTCCTCTCAAGGCGACCCCCGACGGGTTTACTTGTCCAAAGCGGTCGCCAACGTTGCAGGAGTATAGCCTGGCCGCTGGTGGACGGATCCTCCTTATCGATGGGCATGGGATATTGCGGTGGGAAGCCACCCTTGGATCGACGAGTGATATCGTCGATCCACGAAGTGAAATTCGCCAAATCCTTGATCAGGTTCACGCGATTTCATCCACGACGACAACACCTGCAACGATCCCCGCGGCTCCATCAGCGCCGAGGCCGACATCATGACAGGGACAGGTTTGTAATGGCGCGCCCATCCATGGTGCCGATGAGAGGACATCCGTCAACGCGTCGTGAATTTTTCGCGCAGTCCGCAGTCATCGCTGCCAGTGTGTGTACGACACGACCTCGACAGACACTGGCGATCAATCCTCGATCGACCAAACCGCTCGGCGCCTTGGCGCCGTCGCTGATGGCTCCGGAGCAGTTGCGTCAGATCGCGCGCACGGCGATCGACGCGGCGGTCCATGCCGGAGCACAATTCGCTGATGTACGCGTTGCCGAACGGCGTTCGTATGCGCAGATGGGGTTGACGGATCGGGTGCGAGTGGCGCTCCGGGTTCGGGTGGCCGATCGTGAGGCCGCCGCCCTCCTGGGTGATGCATCACCCGAACATATTATGGCCGCAGCCCGTGACGCCGTCGCGACGGCACGGACTTTGGGGAACTTACCTCCTGCATTGCCACTCGTCTCGATGCCAGTCGTGACAGGAGAGTGGCGCGCTCCGGTCTCTATCGACCCATTTGCGATCTCCCCGAATGATCATGAGTTTGTCCGGGAAAGTTTTGACTTGGGAGGAATCCCGTACACGAGATTGACACGATCCAGGGTGGTGAGCACCGTCTGCCAATTCGAGTGGCATGCCGAGACGCGGGTCTTTGCCTCCTCGGAAGGATCAATGGTGACACAGTACTTGGCCGGTGCTATCCCCGCCATCTGGTTACTACGGAGTGCGTGGCGGTCCGAACCTCTCTCGGGTGAGTCCGTGTACGTACGTGCTCCCGGTCTATTCCCGATGACCGCAGGATTCGAGGCGGTCATCGGTGCAGCCCCGCGGGCGCGCTTTGAGGCTGCCATCAACGAAGCGTCCGAGTACGGTTCATATCCCATGGGCGTGATGGATGTTGGACGGCATCCCATTGTCTTCGACGGCATGCTCTCTGCGAGCCTGATTGGCAACGCACTGCTTCCTGCACTCACCTTGAGTCGTGTCCTTGGCTATGACGCGAACATGGAGGGGGTCAGCTTCCTTCCACCTCCGACGTCGTCGAACGCACCGCCATCGTTATCGCGACACTTGTCATTGGATGTAGCTCCAGAAACGCCCCACTGGGGAGCGGCGCGGTGGGACGACGAAGGCGTGGTCACACAACCTGTACGACTCATCGACCAAGGAACGATTGTGGAGTACTTGAGTACGCGAGGGACGGGTGGCGCCGTCGCCGAATGGCAGGCCGCACAGCATCGGCCGGCTGCAGTCCCTGGGGTTGCGTTCACATTCGACACGCCGCTCCCACGAGGATTGGCACCAGCGACCGTCGTTGCTCCAGCGCCAGCAGGCCCGTCGCTTCCAGACTTGCTGCCGCAGATGTCCGATGGATTATTCGCGTGGGGCGGCGGCGTCGCCGTCGACGAGTACGGCCTCGGCGGCACCATTTTTGGCGGACTTTTGCTGGAGGTTCGTCGTGGCAGAATTGTCCGAGAGATCGCCGCGAGCCGCATCGAGTTCTCAACGCTGACGTTGTTGAGGAATATCACCATGCTGGGTGGTCCGGCGTCCAGTCAGACCTCAGAAGTGGTTGTGGATGGAGGGATTCCCTGGGGGCGCGCCAGCATATCTGTCGCCGCACCAGCCCTTGGTTTTAAAGAGGTCAACGTGATGTCAAATCGGTATTGACGGATCCTGGATCCATGCGACATATCAGTCAACATCTCGAAGCACGGGTAACTGCATTGCTGCGTTGGCGGGCGTCACGAACGACAGATACCAGACGCGTCGTGACGCATGCAGACGCGCAGGCGCTCGTCGACTTTGTCCGTGCCGCCAAAGGGAAGAACGGCGCGAACATTGTCATCGATCACCGCGTCTCGCGGATCACCAAAGTATCGTCACGGGTCCCCGGGGTCTCGGTCGACGCCGATCAGTTGACGATTAGTTGGGGAAGTAACGTCGGCAGTGTCGTTGGGCTTGGGATCTATACCAATGTACGAGACGCCAGGACGCTGCAGCGGCTCATTCATCAGGTCGACGCTAATGCGACGCCACCGGTGGATGAGTCGTCCAGCTATTCGCTACCGCCGGATCCGGCCGCGAATATCACGTTGATGCCGGTGTCGTTGTGGCGCACAGGGACAGAACAGGCGTGGGGGCCGCTCCATGAAGAGCTTCTCGCACGGTGTGTGGCGGCGATGCGGCAATCATCGCTCTGGTGTACGGGCACCCTGGCTGTCATCCAACGAGCCCAACTCTTTGGGGGAAGCGGGACGTGGGGCGAAGATACCGACAGCGAGTTGAGTGTCACCGCGCGCACGGAGGATGGTACGGCATCAGGGTGGAGCGGCCAGGCACATCGTGATGCGACGCAACTCGCTCCGGAGCGGATCGTCCATGACGCGGTCGACATGGCTCTTCGGAACCGGGGTGCACGACGTGCCGAACCCGGACGGTATACGGCGATTTTGAGTCCGACGGCGGTCGGACAACTCGTGGCGGCGATGTGCAGGAGTTTCGACATGGGCTTCTTCGTCGGCCCGTTGCGGTACCACCCATCAGTCAACGGGCGCACGATCCGATTTGGCGAGCGCGTCCTGGATCGGCGGATTACGTTGTCGACGGATCCTGCAGATCCAGAAGGAGGCGATTTCCCGTACTATCCTGACGACGGGTTTCCGACCCGTGGGGAAACCTGGGTTGATCAGGGTGTGCTCAAAAAGATGGGGAGTAATCTAGCCTGGGCATTGGGCTTGGGTTTCTACCCGCCCGTCAAGGGGCCGGCGTCCATGCGTATGTCAGGCGGGACGACGTCGATCGCGGAGATGATCGCGCAGTGTGAACGAGGAATATACGTCCACCGCTTGGGTGGCATGGCGCCTCGAAATGAACAGGCCTGTATGTTCTATGGGGTCACCCGTCACGGATGCTGGTTGGTGAAGGATGGCAAGATTGATCGGCCCGTCACGAACTTTCGGTTTTACGACTCGCCATTTCTCCGATTTAACCAGGTGAAGGCACTGGGGGTGCCGCAGCGGGTGGCCTTTGGGTATCCGCCTCCGCCATCGGATTTTCAGCTTGGACCTCGAGTCGGCGACGTGGATTGGCCACATCCGCCAATCATTGTTCCCCCGATGATGGTCGGGGACTTCAACTTTTGTTCCCTCGTGGATGCGGTGTAAGACAAACGAACCACTGCATGTCCATGTTCGACGAACGGATCTCGATGTGGAGCGATCCGAATGGTCCTTTGGGCGGGTACTTCCCCTTCTTCCCCGATGGGTGGGTCAGGGAAACGTCCAACGGCCAAGCCTGGAACGGCCAAGCCTGGGAACGGCCAAGCCTGGGAACGGCCAAGCCTGGAGTTGACTCGCATCGTATTCTCAATAAATTTCACGGTAGGACGTAATATTCTTGAGACGCGGCTTCGGTCGCCCTCTTTCCGAGGCCCGTGCTTCCACAGACGGGCTTTCGTGTATATACTCGGCAACCATGCTCTACGTTGCCTACCTAGACGAATTCGGCCATGTCGGGCCTTTCGTTGCTCGTACCCATCCGCAACACAATGATAGTCCAGTCTTCGGGTTGGCGGGAATGCTCTTACCTGCCGATCAAATTCGGAACTTCGCGACGGCATTTTATCAGCTCAAATGCCGACTGCTACGATTCGAAATCGCGCGCGCAGGGGTGCATCCAGCCCGCTGGGAGAAAAAAGGCGCCGCACTGTTCACCACCCAAAACGTCACGACGTATCCTGAACTACGCCGCACCACCTTTCGACTCGTCAATCATTTGCAACGGGTCGGTGGACATCTGCTCTTTGTGGGCGTGGAGAAACGCCGCGACCCCAGGCGACATGATCCCAAGCGTTTGTATTTGGCGGTGTTGCGCGAAACGTTGAAGCGGCTCAATCACTTTGGTGATGAACGCGACAGTGATGTGCTTCTCGTGATGGATGAACATCCGGAACGGCACGAGGTGATTACCCAAGCCTGCATGACGATGTATGGGCACGATGATTGTCAGCGTATTCTGGAACCTCCGTTTGCCGTCGAGAGTCACCGCTATCAGACCTGTCAGTGTGCTGACTGGGTCAGTGGCCTGATCGGTCGATGGACGGCCTATCAGAGTCAGCCGGAAATGTATGCAGATTGGGCCTGGACCCAGCAATATTTTGGGACACGGCTCCACGGCGCCGCCGTCCGCAGTGGCATTCGGCGCATTGACTCACAATCGCTCCTCGCGTCGATGGATGTGGGCGCCTTATCTGATGACGCCCCTCTGAAGAAGTGACACCCTCCCAGACACTGTGCCCTAAGAATGCTCGATCTTCTGCGGAGGGCGTTGAGGGGTGGGGCGGAGTGAATATCAGCCGCCCGCGGCCGCAAGGCCGCATCAAAACGGCGGATGTTATGAACGCAGCCCCATCCCTCAACGCCCGTGCGGTCACATCAAACGTGAACCCGCGATGATCTGGACAATAGCCCCTCCCTTCGTTGGTAAGAAACCAACTTCCAAAGTAAGATAGACGTTACAGAACCAGCATGTACATTTTTGAGTATGATCAACACCCTGTTTACGATCGGCTACGAGCAGCGGTCTCTTGACGAATTTGTCGAACTGTTGCTCGAAGCAAAGATCGACGTACTCATTGATGTACGCGAGACAGCATGGAGTTATAAGCGGGGATTCTCAAAATCTCCGCTGACCACTGCGCTTACTGCGGTAGGGATTGAGTATATTCATGCGTCATTCGCCGGTAATCCGAAGCCGTTTCGTGCCGTAGCGTCGAGTCATGCAGAATGTCTTTCACTTTTTGCAGGGTATCTCGATGAAAGTGCCGATATCCTGGGCGCCTTCGAATTACTGATTCAGTCGGTGCACGCAGAAGGACGACGTGCGTGTTTGACGTGCTACGAGCGACATCCAGGGGATTGCCACCGAGGCATTCTGGCCGAGCGTTGGGCTGCACATCAGAGGCGTCGAGTCGTGCATCTTGCTCCTGAAGGTACTCCGCGTCGCGTCACAGAAGTTGATGCTGCGCGCCTTGCTTCGGGTACCACAAGGCAATTACGCCGAAACTCCGTTGGTATTGTTTAAAGTTCCCAAGTATCAACCGGAAATCATACGTTCCGACCTGGGATAATTCTTCCAGTTTCTGCTTGGCTAGTTCCCAGTTCCAGCTGTTTTTTCTGGCTAATTCAATTAATCCCCAGTCGAGTACTTGCATGTCGTGTGGCGACTGCGCACAACGACAGCGTTCTGCCGGGCATTGCCACTTTAAGCGAATCTCGTGTGTGCGAAATTCGATATCTTTGTATTCCGGCAAAAAAAGATCCGATTGTGCCTGGATTTCTAAAAGTTTTTCATGATAGGCAATGCGCTCGATGTCTGTTTTCTTGTGTATGTACACGCGCTCGATCGCTTTCGGGCTGCATCGATCGAATAGCTTTCTGGCCGCGGATCCCGACTACTTTTCCGAATCAGTACTTCGATCCAATCGTACAGGCGATACTGCGCCTCTTCGGTAAGATAGCGCAATGGAACTGGATACAGTCGAATCGGCCTGCCATTGTCACGGATCCCGGCGGTACAGACAGTTTCGGCGTACTTCCGGCTCAATTCCGGATATGTTTTCGCGAGGATCAATACTTGGGCGCGCTCGTACTGGGTGGACATTCGTTATGATCTTCGTCCAGATGGATAAGGAATATTTTCAGGCGTCTGATATTACGTATTATGTGGGGTGTGCGCAACGTGAAAAATCTCACGGTTTCCTGAACTGATAAGATAGCAAAGCGGCCTTGGGAATGAGGAAACAGGGGCCTTCATGCGCGAATTTGAGACATATGTCTCAAATTCGCGATACCCGATCGCTAGTTGTGCTACATCCTGATGTCGCGCCTGAGGCCGCGAAATACATCAGTATTAGTTGGATCCCATCGCCTAGAATGGTTTCACAACGGCCGATCCTGTTCGGATGCAGCGGTGTCACTAAACGGGTCCGCCGATGAACGGACCATCATCATGTCGCCGTCTGCGACCGCTCCGGCACATACACCGACGGCGGCATGACTTGGCGTTGTCGCTGCTCGGTCGCCACTGGCGTTGCAGCTCCAGCCCCAAACCGTGGAAGCGTCACCGTGAACGTCGATCCACGCTTCTCCACGCTCTCCACCGTAATGTCGCCACCCAAATGGCGCGTCATGTCTCGGCTGATCGCAAGCCCGAGCCCGACCCCTTGTTGACTCTGCCTGACCAGATGCCGGTCGAGTTGCACAAACGGTTCGAACACGGAATCGCGCTTCGATGCGGGAATGCCGCATCCCGTGTCCATCACGCGAATGTGCACCTGATTCCACGATAACTCCGTGGCGTCGCCGGCATGACTGACCGAACACGAGAGCGTCACCCGTCCTCCCGGCTCGGTGAATTTGATGGCGTTGGAAAGCAGATTGAGCACGATCTGCGCTAACCGATCCGGATCCGTGTGGACGATTGGCGCCTCTTGGAGACACGGTTCGTACGTATACGTTATCTGCTTCTGCGTCGCCTGCGGTTCGATCAAGGCGCCGATGCGTTCGAGGACCGTATGGACGGCGACGTCCTGCATCTGATAGCGAAGATGCCCCGCGTCCATCTGGCTGAAATTGAGGACGTCCGTGATCAGTGACAGCAAATGCTGTTCGCTCTGGCGAATGCGAGCGAGCGACTGTTGTTGCTCCGGCGTGAGGGGACCGTACAACCCCATGTCCAGGAGATCGACGTATCCCGCAATGGCGTTGAGCGGCGTCCGCAGCTCGTGCGACATCATCGTGAGAAATTGCGTTTTCGTCGCGTTCGCCGCTTCCGCCGCCAGCGCACGATGCTCGTGCTCGATCATCTCCCGGCGCATCCGCGCGAGCCGCAAGTTGGAGTTGACGCGCGCGACCAGCTCTCGTGCGGTGAATGGCTTCTCCAGATAATCGTCCGCGCCGACGTCCAACCCTTCGGCGCGCGATTCTTCTTCGATGCGGGCTGAGACGAGCACGATCGAGACGGCGCGCGTGTTCGGGTCGGCGCGGAGCTCGCGAAGGAGCTCGAAGCCATTGAGCTTCGGCATCATGACGTCAGACAATACCAAGTCGGGAACTCGTTCCCGAATCGATGCCAGGGCCGCGACACCGTCGGCCACGACTTCCACGTCGTAGCGTGGACTGAGCAGCCCCAGGAGAAACTGCCGCATGTCCGCGTTGTCGTCGGCGATCAAGACACGCTCACGCCGGCCCTCGTTGGGTTCCTGGGGTGACGATGGCTGCGACGTTCCTGACGGTGTCGCTCCGACTGCTGCGGCGGGCGACGGGAGCCGTGGCTCCTCACTCTCGGGCATCCATCGCAACATGTCACTGAGAAACGACGGCGTCTCAGTGGTCGTTCCCGTGTCGCCATACGACGAATGCCCTGCGACGATCCGGTCCGCGGGCAAATGCGCGACACCAAATTGAAGTGCCACCGTCACCAACGTGCCTGAGCCGACGACACTCTCGACCTGAACTTTTCCCTGGTGCCGCCCCGCCAGCTCATGGACGAGCGCGAGGCCGTTTCCCGTGCCGTCGGTCGTGCGGCTCTTGACCTGCGGACGGCGTTGAAATCGCTCGAAAATATGCGGCAGCTGCTCGGCGGGGATCCCGACCCCCGTATCCCGGACAACCAGCTCCGCCCCCCGCTCACGGACTCGCACGGCCACCCCGATCTCGCCCGTGAACGTATGTTCGAATGCGTTCGCGATCAGGTGCAAGACGATCTGCTCCCACATCGTCCGGTCGACATACACCGGCTCGGGAAGAGGGGGGCACCGGACGACAAATCGAAGCCCCGCCTTTTCGATCAGCGATCGAAAGTTACTGGCCAAATTCGCGGTCAATTCCGACAAGTCTGTCGGTGCAAACGTTTCGCGATGTCCGCCATGCAATTGCGTGAAATCCCGCATAGTGTTGACCGACCGCAGCATCCGCAGCGCATTCCGATGGATCATGGCAAGATCCTCGGCTGCGGCCCCCGGAAGACTCGCCCCAGAAGCACGTCGCAACCGCTCCAACGGTCCCAGCATCAACGCAAGAGGAGTCCGTAACTCTCGGCTCACATGGGCCAGAAACTCAGTGGCAGCCATGTCATGGGTCTCATCCATCGGAGAGTATCCTCAGAAGCCTTAGCGTTGCGTTTTGATGCGCGTCAATTCTTTCCGTCCAAGCAGGATCGGAATTTTTGCCCTATAATACCTATAATATATTACACAAAAATTCACCCTCCGTCGAGAGTTAAATCGTGGGTCTCCTCATACGCGCACTTGGGATAGCGGGTTTGGCGATTATCGCGACTGATGCATTTGCGCAGCATGGTGCGCAAACGACGCAAGATGATGCATTGAAGAGCATGAGCATGGAAGAGCTCATGAATGTCGAGGTGACGTTGGTCTCCAAGCGACCCGAGCGACTGGCGGATGCGGCGTCCGCGATTCAGGTCATCACACAAGAGGATATCCGCCGCTCTGGCGCATCGACGCTTCCGGAGGCGCTCCGGCTCGCGTCGAATCTGATGGTGGCGCAGTTCAACGCGCACGACTGGGCGATCACGGCGCGCGGATTCAATGGAGTGCCGCTGAGCAACAATTCGCTCGCCGACAAGCTGCTCGTGATGATCGATGGCCGGTCGATCTATACCCCGTTGTTCGCGGGCGTCTTCTGGGACGTGCAAGGGGTCGTGTTGGACGACATCGACCGGATCGAGGTCGTGAGTGGACCGGGTGGCGCGTTGTGGGGAGCCAACGCGGTGAACGGTGTGATCAATATCGTGACCAAGAGCGCGCGCAAAACGCAAGGGCTCTACGCGACGGCGGCGGCAGGGACGTTGCTCGAGGATATGGCGGCGGTTCGGTATGGAAGTCACGTCGGTGACAGCCTGTTCTATCGCGTGTACGCCCAGCGATACGATGGCTACAGCAGCAACTTGCCCCATGGCGGCGATGCGAAGGATGATTGGCGTATGACGCAGAGCGGATTTCGCATGGATTATCAGCCGTCGGACGCCAATGCGCTGACGTTCCAGGGCGATGCCTATCTCGGGAGCGAGGGTGGCCCGGCGGGCGTGCTCGTCAACGGCCAGAATGTATTGGGGCGTTGGACGCACACCTATTCCGTCGAGTCCGACGTGACCGTCCAACTCTACATCGATCATACCTATCGCAATTTCACCATCCAATCGCTGCGCGACGCCGTGACGACCTATGATCTCGACGCGCAGCATCGCTTCGCACTCGGCGAGCGACATCGATTGTTGTGGGGTGGAAATATCCGGTTCGCGCGGGACGCGGTGAATAACGTGCCGACCTTTTTGATCGTCCCTCCGCGGCGGACACTGCAGCTGTTCAGCGGATTTGTCCAGGACGAAATCGGGGTGGTGCCCGACCGCGTCAATGTGACGCTCGGCACAAAACTGGAACACAACACCTACTCCGGCCTCGAAATCCAGCCCAGTGCTCGGCTTGCATGGACCCTGACGCAACGGCAGACAGTATGGATGGCGATCTCACGGGCCGTGCGCGCGCCGAGCCGGTTCGACGCCGATCTCGTGGCTCCGGGGTTGGGAGGGTTGGCTGGCAATCCGGATTTCGCCGCCGAGAAGGTCGTGGCGTATGAGCTTGGGTATCGGGTGCAGCCTGTGGACAATGTCTCCGTGTCGCTCGCCACGTTTACGAACCGATATACCGATCTCCGAAGCATCGACGTCGTCGGTGGTTCGTCTCCGTCTTCACTGCCGTTCCAGTTCGCGAATGACCAGCGAGGGACGTCGTCGGGCGTCGAACTGTCCACGAATGCACAGCTGACCCCGCGGTGGCGAATTCGTGGCGGATACACCTACTTCGAAAAGCGGCTTCGGCCAACGTCGGCGAATGTGTTGCCAGTGAGCGCGGACGTCGAGGGGAATGATCCGAGGAATCAACTGCTGCTGCAATCCATCATGAATCTTCCGGGACACACGCAGTTCGACGTCGTGACCCGGTATGTCGATTCGCTCCCGAATTATCCGGTGCCACAGTACGTCACATCCGACGCGAGACTCGGGTGGGAACATCGCGCCTTCGAGTTTTCGGTCGTGGGACGCAATCTCTGGCGCCGCCGGCAACAGGAGTTCGGCATCACCGCCATCCCGCGAAGTGTGTACGGGAAAATCACGGTCCGGCGCTAGCCATGTGGGCTCGCCTCATCTTGAGTCTGGCGCTGCTCGGCCTCGTTGGAGGAGGGACTCCGTCGGAGAGCCGTGCGCAGTCGGCCGCGCAACAGGGACCCGTAAGAGAATACCAGCTCAAAGCTGTCTTCGTATTCCACTTCACGCAGTTTGCCGATTGGCTTCCCGGGGCGTTTGCCGACCCCCAAGCGCCGCTCGTCATCGGGATTCTCGGCGACAATCCGTTTGGTTCCTATCTCGATGATGCGGTGCGCGGAGAACAGGTCAACAACCGCCCGATCGTGGTGCAGCATTATCGCAAGCTCTCGGACGTCAAGGCGTGTCACATTTTATTCATTGCGCAGTCGGAGAGCGATCACATGCGCCAGATTCTCGACGATCTCCGCGGCCGCAATATTCTCACGGTGAGCGACGCCGATGGCTTCGCGGCACAAGGTGGGATGATTCAATTCCTCACCGAGAAGAACAAGATCCGCTTGCGGATCAATGCCGATGCCGCCAAGGCGGCGGATGTCACGATCAGCTCCAAGCTCCTTCGGTCCGCGGAGATCGTGACGTCAGGGAGGGAATAGTCCGTGTGGTTCAAAGACCTGCCGATTCAGCGCAAACTGATGACGGTCGTCATGCTCACCAGTGGTGCGGTGATCGTGCTGACGTGTTCGGTATTATTGGCGTACGAATATCTGACGTTCCGCCAAACGACGGTGCGTCAGCTCACCACGCTGGGTGAGCTCATCGCGACGAACAGTACCGCGGCGCTCGCGTTCGACAATCAGGACGACGCCACGGAAGTGCTGAGCGCACTCAAGGCCGATCGGCACATCGTCGCGGCGGGGCTCTATGACAAACACGGGACGCTCTTCGCCAAATTCCCCGCGCACCGACGGGCCGATGCGTTCCCCAGGACGCCCGGGCCCGACGGCTATCGCTTCGAGCACGCTCGCCTGTCCAGCGTGCAACCCGTCGTTCAGGGGGCCAATGAGCGCTTGGGAACGCTGTATCTCGAATCGGATATGGAGGCGATTTACGAGCGGTTCCGGTTGTACGGGGGGATCGTGTTGCTCGTCATCGTCGGCTCGTCGCTGCTGACATATCTGCTCTCCCGCTCGCTGCAACGCCGGATTACACAACCCGTGTTGGCGCTCGCCGACATGGCGAGAGCGATTTCGGATCGCCAGGACTATACCGTACGGGCGACGAAGTTGGGTGAGGACGAGCTCGGATTGTTGACCGACGCGTTCAACCAGATGCTCATCAAGATCGACGAGTATACCAAAGAGCGGGAACAGGCCGGCGCTCGGCTCTACGCACAGGTGGGGCGGCTCGATCTCCTGAATCGCATCACGCACGCCATCGGGGATCGCCAGGATCTGCCGAGTATTTTCGGGGTGATTCTCCGGAGCTTGGAGGAGAATCTTCCCATCGATTTTGGTTGCATTTGTGTCTTCAATCCGTTCGCGGACGTCCTGACCGTCACGAGTGTCGGCGCGCATAGTCGTGCCTTGGCGACCCAGCTGCACTTGCTCGAGGAGGAGCAGGTGCCAATCGATCAGAATGGCTTGGCCCGGTGCGTGAGTGGAGAGTTGGTCTACGAGCCCGATACGCGCCACATTTCGTTCCCGTTTCCACAACGACTGGCAAGTGCGGGATTGCATGCGCTCGTCGCCGCGCCGCTCCTGGTCGAGGAGAAAGTCTTCGGCGTGCTCATTGCGGCGCGACGCGAGGCGGAAAGTTTCAGCAGCGCGGACTGTGAGTTCCTCAAGCAGTTGAGTGAGCACGTGGCGTTGGCGGCGCACCAGGCCAAGTTGCACGGAGAATTGCAACAGGCCTACGACGATCTCCGAAAAACACAGCGGACGGTCCTCCAACAGGAACGGTTGCGCGCGCTCGGTGAAATGGCGAGTGGGATCGCACACGATATCAACAATGCCATCTCTCCCGCGGCCTTGTACACGGAGTCGCTGCTTGAGCAGGAAACCCATCTGAGCGAACGGGGACGCGACCATCTCGTCACGATCCAGCGCGCGATCGACGACGTGGCGCAAACCGTGGCGCGGATGCGGGAGTTCTATCGGCAGCGTGAGCCGCAGTTGATGCTCGCGCCCATCGATCTGAATCGGCTCGTACGGCAGGTGATCGACTTGACCCGAGCTCGGTGGCGGGACGTCCCGCAGCAGCAGGGAATTGTCATCGATTTACAGGTAGAGTTGGGAAGCGCCCTTCCCACTATCATGGGGGCCGAAGGCGAGATTCGGGATGCGTTGACGAATCTCATCTTCAACGCGGTCGATGCCATGACCGAGGGGGGAACGCTGTCGATCCGAACATGTGCGGTCACCGGGGATGGCGCGCCAGCGGTTGATGAGGCGGCTGATATGGTGGCCTCTGCCGTGTCTGTCGAGGTCGGCGACACCGGCATCGGGATGAGCGATGAAACGAAACGGCGCAGCCTCGAGCCATTCTTCACGACGAAAGGCGAGCGCGGCACCGGTCTCGGATTAGCCATGGTCTATGGCATGGTCCAACGGCATAGCGCGGAGATCAAGATCGAGAGTCAACTCGGACACGGGACGACTGTCCGTCTCACGTTTCCTATCTCGACGGCGCAGCCGGTCTCGCCGTCCATCGCGGTGCCAGCACGCCTCGCGCAACGCCTCGACATCCTGATCGTCGACGACGACCCACGGCTCATCCAATCGCTTCGTGATATTCTGGAAGGGGATGGACATACCGTCACCGTGGCGGAAGGGGGAGCTGCGGGGATTCACTGTTTCGAACAGGCGGTGAAGAATTCGCATCCCTTCTCCGTGGTCATTACCGACCTCGGAATGCCCTACGTCGATGGACGAAAAGTCGCGGCGGCCGTCAAGGCGGTCTCGCCAGAGACGCCGGTGCTCCTGCTGACGGGGTGGGGACAGCGGTTACTCGCGGAGCACGACATTCCGCAACATGTCGATCGACTCCTGAGCAAGCCGCCCAAGTTGCAGGATTTGCGAACGGCACTGGCGGAGGTCGCGCTCAGAACGAGCACGTTCGCGCACAAATAACTGGAACGATTGTTCGAATACCTACCCTCGCCATGAGCAGTCGCGTGATTCCATCATAAGAGAATCGCTTGACACAACTCATCCCCACCCACACGTTGCTGACATGGCGACGTGTTTGGAGGCGCGGATGACATGCTGTTGATCGACAGCATGTGGCCGCGCTTGTTCATTTTTGGAGGACGCCGTTCGGACGGCGATGACGCCGGAACGCCGCGCGGGGCCAACGCCAAGGGGACGGAGCAATCCATAACCGTCTCGGAATCGGCTTCCCGCCTGCGAGATGATGTCTCGAGTGAGTTCCCACGTGAGCTCGCCCCGATCGCGGGAGTCGGCCAGAGCACCATCATCGAGGAGCTGACGCGTGGCGATCTGGAGCGCGCCCGTCGCGCACTGGCGTCGATCTACCACGAATATTTCGAGCGGTTGTGGCGTGTCGCGTATCGCGTCCTCCGTTCGGGCGATCTGGCGGAGGAAGTCACCCACGACGTGTTCCTTGCCTTGTGGACGAATCGGGAAAGCGTCGTCATTCGTGGGGATATCGGCATCTATTTATATGTCGCCGTGCGGAATCGCGCTTACAAACGGCAACGCCATGCCGCCGTCGTCGACCGCCATGCGTCGCACGTCGTATCGAGTGCGCTCTCGGATCCGCACGAAAGCTCGACTCCCGATACGCAACTCGCGGAGGCCGATGCGGCGCGAGCGCTGGCGGATGCGTTAGCGGACGTGTCGGAACGCGACCGCACCGTGTTGACGCTGCGGTGGCGGGATGGACTGACGTACGACGAGATTGCCACTGCCCTCGGCATCTCCTCGGTCGCCGCCCGAGTCGCCGTTTCCCGGCAGCAGCGCCGGCTCGCTCCGGTCCTGGCGCAGTTACGGATGCGGTTGCGCGACGCCTGACGGCGATCCCCGCGTTTCGCGGTACTGTAACACTCCGGTGCGCACGTGGGTCCTTGTGACAGACCATGTCACACGACCCGCATTTTTCGAAGCCAGGTACGCCAGCGCTCGAGCCGGATGATCCCAAGCTCGACCAATATTTGGCGGGACGGCTCGGCCCGAGCGACACGCAGGCGATCGAGTCGGCCATCGTCGCCAGTTCCGCGTGGCGCTCATTCGTGCGCGTCGTCCGCTGGTGGTTGACCGATCCAGATCTTCCTGCTCCGCCCGCTGCGGCCGACGCCTATCAGCGCTTCGTGCAGCGTATCCCGGTAACGACGCCAACACCGTCGCATGATCGTCTATACGATCGTCCAGCTTTCGGGCGTCGAGGAACCGGAGGAATCAGAGGGACACGTGCGATGTCGCCGAGCGTGCTGATGCGTCGTGCTGGGGTTGTCGCGGGGGTGCTGGGGGTCGTTGCCGCGTTCGTATTGGTCGTGCGGAAGCACGGTCATGATGTCCCCGTGACGTACGGCGCGACATATCGCACGGCCGTGGGCGAACAGAAGGTCATCACGCTGACAGACAGTACACATGTCATGCTCGCGCCGTCGTCCGTCCTTCGTGTCGCCACCGCGTTCGGCGCAACGACGCGGATTGTCGATGTCGTCGGAGAGGCTGTGTTCGACGTGCCACGCGCCGCTGGCGTGCCGTTCATCGTGCACGCCGGCGCGACGACCACCCGCGTGCTCGGAACACGATTCGCCGTCCGGCACGATATACAGCATGACGCGCATCATACCACAGTGCAGGTCGTGGTCCTCAACGGAAAAGTCGAGCTGGCCGACAGTCATCATCGTCGCACGACGGTGAGCCGTGGATATACGCTCGTCTCGACCGATTCCGCGACGATGCTGGCGCAAACGACCGACTCGTCATTCACCGATTGGACGAGCGGACGGATGGAGTTTACGCATGCCCCCGTGTCGCGCGTCCTCGCCGCGGTTGGACGCTGGTATGGCATCGCATTCAAGTTGGCCGATTCCGGACTCGCAACCCGGCATTTGACGGCCACGATCGACGTGCATGATAGTCGTGCCGTAACGCTGGCGGGATTGGAATCGGTGCTCGGGGTGGACATGCAGGCAGTGGGTGACACGATCACGCTCGTTACGCGGACGTCGGCGCGGAAACCGCCGACGCCCCGTCGCGATGAGCACGGACCCTGGACGACGACACGTGAGGTCGGGCGATGAAGATTCGGTGTGAGGAACGAAAGTCTGTGTTGGACCGAGATGAATCTCGGAAAAATGGCCGCCTGGCGATCACCGCTCGGTTGCTTCGTGGGATCGGTGTCTGCGGTGTCGGTGCTGGGATTGTAATCGCCAGTTCCCCGCTGCTCAGGGCGCAGACGCCCGTCGCGGCGGCGGAGCCATCGCGTCAGCTGGAGACGACAGACTCGCTCCTCCGGCGCCAGATCGCCGTCTCGTTCGATCACACGCCGCTCGGTGACGCCATCCATGTGTTGGCGCAACGCGCCGGCGTCATCATCGCCTTCCAACATGAAGTCGTCGACGTCTGGTCCCCCGTGACGATGCCGGAGACGCAAGCCTCGCTCGGCGAGTTGATGGACCGGTTGTTGGCGAAGACCACGCTCCAACTGGTGGCCCTCCCGGGCGGGCACTTCAGCGTCGTCCCGCTCGATCGTGCTGCACAACGGAACGGAACGATCGGTGGAACGGTGACGGATGCCAAATCCAAGCAACCGATTCGCGGCGCCGTCGTGGCGCTCGATGACACGGTCAAGCGGGTCCGGACCGATGAGCGTGGCCGGTTCACTTTCACGGATGTCCGTGCGGGATTACACCGGTTGACCGTGCGGTACGTCGGTTACTCGCGGGAGACCCGCGCCGTCACCGTGCACGATGATTCGACTAACATCGTCGACGTCGTTCTCGACCCCGGCGTGAACACGCTGGATCAGGTCGTCGTGACCGCGACCGGTGAGCAACGGATTCGCGAGCTCGGACACACCGTGACTGTAATCAACGCTGATTCGGTCGTCAAAGCGGCGCCGATCTCCTCGGTCACCGAGCTGTTGCAAGGACGTGTCCCTGGACTGACTATCGTAACCACCGGTGGAGGGCTTGCCGGCGAGCCCTCCGTCATTCGGCTTCGCGGAGCGTCCTCCCTCAATTTGAGCTCGGAGCCCATCGTCATCGTCGACGGGGTCCGTTATCGCAACCAGAATACCACCCCGCACAAAGGGGATAAAGACGACCTCACGACGCAATCAGGGTTCAGCGGTGCGATGGAGGCGAACCCGCTCAATCACTTGAACGTCAATGACATCGAAACGGTCGAGGTGGTACACGGGCCGTCCGCGTCCACGCTCTATGGACCGGATGCGTCCAACGGCGTCATCGTGATCAAGACCAAGCGGGGAAAACAAGGAAAGACCCAATGGAATTGGTACATACACCCGTTGGAAAACTCCGTCCCGACCCAGGCACGCGCCGTCCGGTACGGGTACCAAGTATGGTCGCACTATTACAACAATCCCACACAGAGTTTCCCGTACACCTGCACGCTGCAGGCGCAATATCAATATCGGGAGTGCGTCATCGACAGTGTTACCGCCGTCAAGTCGGTGTACGAACAGCCGGAGTTCTCGGTCATCGGGAAGGCCAAGCCGGCGTTTCAATACGGGGCGAACGTTTCGGGCGGCAGTGAAGCGCTCAGTTACTACTTTTCGGGTGACTACTCCAACAAGATTGGGGTGGTTCAGTTCCCGTCGATCGTCCGCCGGCTCGTCGTCGCGCAGACGGGCGTCGGAAGCCTCGACGCCATGAGGAATCCGAGCACGCTGCAGAGTTTCAACGGTCACGGAAGCATCAACGCGGAGCCATCGAAGAAACTCACACTCTCGGCGCAAATCGATCATCATATCATCAACCAGCGTCTCATCAATCCCGAGCTGCTCTACGGCGGATCGAGTCAGCGGCCCTTGGGCCTCCCGCCCGGTGCCACAGGGCTGCCCGGCGACTCACTGACCGATGACTTCGCGCTCAACAACATTGCGACCGTGAACGCGGCGGTCACGACTCAGGACAACACCACGCAACATACGATCATCGCGACGCAAGCCGGCGTGCATCCCGTCGGCTGGTTCAACGTCGACCTGTCGCTCGGACTCGACATGAATCACGCGACGACGGACGCGCTCATCCCCGCGACGTCGGCGGACCGGACCGCGACAGTACGGAATTCCTACCGTAACGACTTAGGACGAAGTGCGACGGTCAACGTCGGCCTCGACAACGATGCGGGGTTCCTGCACTTCGCGACGCACACTGGTGTCAACTACAACTATACGCAACAAAATGATCTGACGGCCACCGGGAGTGGCATTCCGTTTGGTGGGAGCGGGCTGGCATTGGCGTCGCAAACGTCCATCGATCCCGCGTGGGCCGAATCGGCGCAGTTGGGGTGGTACGGCGAGGAAATTTTAGGGTTCGCGCGACAGCTCTATCTCAACGGGGGGATTCGCGTCGACGGAACGTCCCGCGCGGGAGAAGATTTCAACCCGACCGCGCAGCCCAAAATGGGCGTGTCGTGGGTGGCGTCGGAATCGCCGTGGCTCCGCGGACGAATGCCCGGCGTCAGTGAGCTGCGGCTTCGCTCGTCGTGGGGATCCGCGACGCGATACCCGACCGAAGGGATGATCGAAGGGTATCTGGGCGTCTATCAGACGGTCATCGGGAATCAGCAATACGTCTCCGTGTTCCGGAGCTCACTCGCCGATCCCACACTCGGGCCAGAGACGTCGAAAGAAGCGGAATACGGCGGCGACGCGACGCTGTTCGGCCGTCTGGCGCTCACGGTGACTCGCTATACCCGGCGTACCAACCACCAACTCCAATTCGTGAGGCTGGCGCCGGGACTTCCCGCGACGTGGACCAATCTGGGCGACGTGTCGCAGAAGGGCTTCGAGGCGACGGCGACGCTTCCGGTCGCGGACAATCGGATCGTGCGTGGCGACATCCAATTCTCGTATTCGCACACGACGAGCAAGCTGCTGAGTCTCGGGACGCATCAAAACGGTGAGATCGCCAACCAACTGTATCATCTCGGCTACCCGGTCGATGCGATTTTCGATTACACGCGCTTGGGCGTGGTCGACACCGTCGGCGGTGGTCCCGACGGCATCTATGAAGATGGTGAACGGGCGTTGGGACCGCTCACGTCCTTCGGCGTTCGGTATCCCCCGACCACGTTCACGTTGACGCCCGTCTTCACCGTGCTCAACACGTTGCGCATCTCGGCGATGTTCGACCGGCAAACAGGATTCGTCGCCGTCGACGAACAGGCTCGTAACTGCGCCTACAATCAGACGTGCCGAGCTGCCTATGACCCGTCGACTCCTATCTTACAGCAGGCGAAGCTGGTTCAGGGTGCGTACGCGGATTGGTACCGTCCGGGCGACTTCATGCGGTGGCGCGAGCTGACACTGTCCGCGGACGTTCCCCAGCGATTCTTGCGAATCCCGGCGTTGCACACCGGACTCACTCGCGCAACGGTGAGTCTCCAGGGACGCAATCTCTTCCTCTGGAACAAATACGGCGGGGATCCTGAGACGTATTCGGACATCCGGAGCAGTTACGCGGGCGGCGGCATTCCGCAGTCCCGGTCGTGGGGATTCCGCTTCGACATTACCCCGTAACGGTCCCGCGCCCTCGTGCCTACTCCCTCTTTGACTTCCATGATCTCCAACGTCCCTTCAGTGTCGCGTCGAATGGTGTCGGACGGCGTACGTCGTATTGCGACGGCGGTGTGCGCCGTCGTAATGACGTGGTCGATGGCCGCGTGCCACGGCGCGCTCGATGTATCGGATCCGAACTACATCACCGACAAAGACGTGGCGAACGCAACCGGCGCCAACGGGCGCCGGATCAATGCGATCAGTTACTTTTCCTACGTCAGTTCCGGTCTCGCAAGCAGCGGATTGTTCTCGGATGAGCTGACCCACGATGCGCCGTTGTCGGCCGGCCTCGATCCCGACAAGGAGTTCGATCGGCGGAGTAGCGAAACGGTCTTTTCGGATCGATTGAATACCGACGATCAGCCGCTCGGCAACCTGATCCAATACTTGCCGCATTCCACGTTGGCGATCGACCAGGTCCGGCAGTATACGCCCGACTCTTTGAAAGGAGACTTCCTGGGGCAGCTATTCGCGTTCCGAGGATTCACGATTCTGCAGATGGCGGAGACGATTTGCTCCGGATTCCCCATCAACGACATCACGCCGAAGAATCTCCCGATCCTCGGCGCCCCATTTACGACCGATTCGGCATTGGGGTACGCGATGTCGCAACTCGATTCAGCCATTGCCGACGTGAAGGACAGCGTCCAGTATGCGAATTTCGCGCACGTCGTCAAAGCGCGGGCGCTGCTCGATCTGGGAAAGTTCGATGAAGCGGCGGCGGAAGTCGCCACCATTCCAACGTCGTTCGAGTATCGCACGGACTCGACCGTCTTTTCGAATCCGTTTACCGCCTCCGATCAAGGCAACGGCACGTTCTATTCGGCATACATCATGTCCGATCACGAAGGAGTGAATGGACTCGGCTTCATTTCGGAGCACGATCCACGAACCCCATTCGGCTATGCGCAACAAAGATATTCGGTGCCGTCCGAATCGCTCTTTGTGTCGCTCAAGTATCCCTCGCCGAATCCGTCGATCGTGCTCGCGAGCGGGCTCGAAGCGCGATTGATGGAAGCCGAGGCCGCGCTGCACAATGGGAACTCGAACTGGTTGACCATCGTGAACACCTTGCGCGCTGGCATCGGAATGGCCGCGATGACGGACCCTGGAACCGCGAATGCGCGCGTCGATTCGCTGTATCACGAGCGCGCGTTTTGGATGTACCTGACCGGGCATCGGCTCGGTGATCTTCGACGGCTGGTCCACGTGTATGGACGCGATCCACAGACGATTTATCCGGTCGGGGTCTACCCACTCGGCGGGAATTACGGCACCGAAACGGCGATCGGTTTCAATTACCGTGTCGAAGGGTTGTACAACGGCAACATCACGTCCGGATGCATTTCGCACTGAGTCGGTCCGTGGCCAGCGTGGCGCTTCGGCGTTGCGCCGCCGCGAGCATGATCGTGATCGTCGCGCAGGCACTACCTGTGCACGCGCAGGACGGTTCTTCCGAAATTTCCGAAATTTCCGGAGTTTCCGACACGACGGTTCAAACAATGACGGCGCAGTTGATTGCGGAGATGCCGTCGTTCAGCCCACTGGTCGTACGCCCATCGGTGGACGTCGTCGGCACGATGTCTCGAACCGACGGTGCGCTCGTGCACGTCCCCGTGACGGCGGTCCATGGGTTGGTCGACGTCCTCGAATACACGTCGAGTCTCGAAGAGTCGTTGTTTTCGAATAGCAGTGCGGCATATCCTCACGATTCACTCGTGGCGATCGAACGCGCACGCGCGCAAGGCTGGGTTGACCGGCTGACGTCCGTACCGGCACGCGACGCCGCGACACTCACGCAGGGGCGGCAATTGCTCCCGCTCGCACAACTGGCTTGGCGTGCAGGACAGGACACCCTTGCCGAGCGGCTCTTCGACGCACGCGTCCGTCAATTGGCGGAGCATCCTGCCGAGCAAGCCGCGGCGTTGTACTGGGCCGTGGTGAATTTCGCGAACCGGGATCAGGATTCCGCGCGATTGGCCAAAAACGTTCGGGTTGCCGATCGATACCTGAAACAATTGCTGCAGATCCCACTGAACGGGTATCGCACGCACCGGGACAGTGAGCACGTCCTCCAAAGCCAGTTCGTCGCCGAAGATTCGGTGATCGGCGCGTATCAGGCGTTGGGTGATACCGCCACGATGTTTCAGCGATGCCGCGCCTTTTTTCGATACACGAACTACTACGTCAATCCTGATGATGCCCTCAGCTTCGCCATGATGCACGCGGTCACTATTGGAACGATGAGCGAGGAGGGGCGTACGCAAGCGCGCGCCTTCTGGCCAGTTTTGATGGCCGCAGTCCGCCGGATGCGTCCGGAGCGTGTGAAGACGTTCGAGGAGTACATTCAAACGGCGGAAAAGAAATGGGCGTTGCTGAACACGCCGGCGCCGAGCGTCGTGGCGCACGCGTGGCTCAACACGCCGGATTCCCTGTATGCGCCGACACCACGCCGGCACGGTTTCGGCGACGGACGGCTTCACGTCCTCGTCTACAGCATGGGCGGGAGCGGCGACGCGATCGCTCGGCTCGAGCGAATCCGCACCAAGTATGGTGATACGGTAGGCGCACTGTTGGTGACCGGTCGTCTGGGATTCATTGGTCCTGACGTGGCCGACGCACCAGACGATGTCGCGTATCTCACGCGATATTTTCGCGGCGTCCTGCACACGACTGTTCCGGTGGCGATCTGGGGTGGCAACTGGACCGGAACCATCGCGGCTGGCACGTTCACCCTCGACCGGGGACCCAATGTGGCCATCGCCGGAAGCGAGGAGTGTATCCTCGTCGATACGACGGGACGGATCGCGTTGATCCTTCCGTTCAAAACACGTGCCGACGAACGCGTGCTCTGGCGTGAATTGGACCGCCGGATTCGCGGCGTCGTAAAATCATGATGAAATCGTGATCAAATTCCTGATGAACTCCTGATTGTCGCACCGTCCGTTGTTCGTGACACCGCATCACCGCATCACATGCAAAACCTTCAGAAGTCGTCGCGGCGCCATTTCTTACAGCACACCGGCGTTGCGCTCCTCGCCGGATTCGCGGCCCCGCGCATCATTCAAGGGATGGCCGTCTACGAGAGACGCATGCCATCGACGACAGCAGCGCGCCGGAGCACCGCGGCGGCATGGCTACCGGACCCGCTCCCAGACGCCGAGCTTCGCGCTCTGGCTCTCGTTGCCATCGATGCGGCGCGAGAGCGGGGCGCTGAGTTCGCCGACATCCGTATTGGTGTCCAGCGGATCTGTGATGGAACGACGGCGAAGCTGGGGTTCGGGTACGGGATCCGTGCGCGTTTGGGGAGCGCATGGGCCTTCGAGCACGGCAACGTCATGTCACGCGACGCCATCGCCCGTTCGGCGCGCGCCGCGGTCGTGGGCGCTCGCATTGCCGCGGACGTAAACACCACACTCGGCTGGCACGCTCCCGAAGTGTCGACGCCAGCGCCCGTCGTGACTGGGGCATGGAGCACTCCCGTGGAGATCGACCCGTTTTCGGTCCCACTGGATGAATATCAGGTCGTCGCCAACCGGGTCGATGAAGCCGTTCGCGAGTACGGGTTTTTCCGGGGCGCGCAATCACAACTAATCTGGACGCACGAGCTTCGCGTCCTGGCTTCGACGGAAGGGACGGTCGTCACGCAATCGTTCACACGAGGTGGTCCTAAGACCAACGTGCAGGCGTCGTTGTGGCACAACCAGGAGATCTGGGTCCCGATAACCATGCCGGGCGGTCAAAGTGGCGGCTTCGAGCTCGCGGTCCGGCCGGATTGGGAGCAACGGGTGCTGCAACAGGTGGAAGAGCTGTCGCGATGGCGTGAGCTGCCCACCAAACGATTCGACGACGTCGGCCGGTTTCCGCTGGTACTGGATGGGCGCGCGTTTTCCGCGTTGATCGGGCAAACGTTGAATTTTGCCCTGGATGGCGATCGCGTCATGGGACGAGAAGCGGACGCATCGGGACTGAGTTTCCTGCGACCGCTCGCACCGGCATCCGTGCCATCTTCTGGTGAGCTGTCGCCGCTGCTGACGATTACGTCGGATCGCGCGATGCCGTCGTCAACCGCGGTGCGGTGGGATGATGATGGTGTCGTCGCAACTCCCTCCACGCTCGTCGAACGCGGGGCGGTGACTGATTTTCACACGACGCGCGATTCCGCACCGTGGCTGGCCCCTTGGTATCAACAACGACGGCGGACCACGACGCTTCCGGGGCGCTCGATGGCACCCACACCAGCCAGTCTTCCCCTGGCGAATGGCGGACATCTCCACGTCGCCTCATCGACGAGTCGTATCACGGAAGCCGATCTGTACCGAGAGATGACCCACGGCTTTTTCATTAAAGGGGCGGAAGTCACTCCGTCGACCAATTTGTCGGCGGGGATGTTACGCCCTCTCATCGCCGCGGAGATCGTGCAGGGAAAGCCAGTCGCGCTGATCGAGGATCTGTGGATGTCGTTCACGACCTTGGCAATGCTCAAGACCGGGCTCGCCGCGCTCGGCGATGCAACGACGCAAGGGACGGATCTTGGAACGACGTCGAAAGGAATGCCCTGGCAGGAGATGAGTAATCCGATCACGGCGCCGGCTGCGCTGTGCAAACAGATCGACGTCATTCAGCTCCCGAAATCGTGAGTCCCTCACCTGTCCTGTCTGGCGAGGCCCTCCGGGCCATTGCACACGAGGCCTTGGATGCGTCGCGCGCCGGTACCATGTTCGTGCGCGTGAACCACATCGCGAGCGGAACGACGCGCGTGGCGCACAACCACGTCCGATTGACCAACAGCGGCGATACGTTGGAGATCGAATTGTGGACACGGTTCGGCGGGCGGAATTCCGCGCAGATGTTCATCAACCAGATCGATGCGTCGAGCATTCGAGCGGCGGTCCGTCACGCCGAAGCCATTGCGCACGAGGCGTACGGCGATCCACAGCCGACGTTACAGGAGCTTCCGATCAAACCCCGACACCTCCGTCCCGCGACCGTGTGGCACGACTCCACCGTCGCGGCGATGGCCGAGTCGCGACAGACGATCGTTCCGGCGTTGTTGCAGCCACTACGTGATGCGGGGCTCGACGCGACCGCCTTCGTCGGGACGTACGCGCACAGCCAAGTGTACGCAGACAAACAGGGACTCATCGCGGTGGGGCAGGAGACTGACACCGAGCTGACCGCGATCGG
>Ga0105241_10000252_pt1 | contig 40539 bp, 30 predicted proteins | sample KBSC64metaG_FD_80422 | JGI IMG/M metagenome (GOLD analysis project Ga0105241, IMG submission 80422) | Corn rhizosphere microbial communities from Kellogg Biological Station, Michigan, USA - KBS C6-4 metaG | ecosystem: Host-associated > Plants > Roots > Rhizosphere > Soil | place: Michigan, USA... | reverse complement strand
ATATCCGTTCTGCCGATTCCCATCCGGAACAGCACATCACCGCCGATCACAAATCCCTGCCGCTTATTGTAAAAGACGATATGCCCTACGGAATGGCCGGGCGTAAATATTACTTCCAGCTCGTCTTCCCCCACCGGCACAAGGTCTCCTTCCTTTAAATACCCGATTTCTCCGGAATAATTCTTGAAGGGTAAACCCCAATTTTCGCCAAAGTGGGGCGCGAAATCCAGCGTCCAGCCCTCTTTTTCGCCGATCTGCAACGTCAGATTGTACTTCTCCGCAACCCATTTATTTCCAAATACATGATCCAGGTGACAATGGGTATTTAACAAAAGATTGGGAGCCAGTTTCTGCTCTTTCAGCCAGGTTTCCAGGGACGCTTTTTCTTCCGGAAAATAACAACCCGGATCAATGATACAGCAGGCATCTTTTGCGCCGTAAACCACGTATGTATTTTCCTGGACAGGGTTGAATAGAAAGCGTTTTACTGTTAACATGTGACCATTTTTCGAAACAAAATCGATTTCACCGGTTTTAGGGATTGTCTTAACTTGAACCGTGATTCTTTTATAATTCCTGATATAATATGCAAGATCCGCATAAGTTGAAGCTGAAAGAATTTTTTTTAATCGCGTCAACCCTGTTTTTTTTTCTCCAGAATGCTTCTGCCCAGGTTAATACTGTTGAATTCGGTAAGAACCGGGTCCAGTTCAAACACATGAAGTGGAAGTATTACCAGACTAAGAATTTTAATACTTATTTTAATCAGAACGGCGATCCGCTGGCAAAATTCGTGGCCCAGGTAGCTGAAAAGGAATTGCCGGGCATTGAACAACAGGTGGAATATGGTCTGCAGCGCCGCGCCAATATCGTCGTTTACAATAGCTTCAATGAAATGGAACAGTCCAATATCGGACTGGATATGGACTGGCAAACCACCGGTGGCATCACAAAACTGGTGAACAACAAAATGATCGTTTATTACACCGATGATCATAACAAACTGCGCATCCAGATCCGCGAGGGCCTGGCCCGCATTCTCGTGGAAAATATCCTGTTCGGTGACGACCTCGGTGAATTTGCTGCCAATCAGGCCCTGCTCGACCTGCCCCAATGGCTCACCGACGGTTATATTGAATATGTGGCGGAACCCTGGAATACCGATCTCGACGACCAGCTGAAATCAGCCCTGCTCTCCGGCAGGTATACCAATTTCTACAACCTGGCTTTTGAAAAACCGGATCTTGCCGGGCATGCTTTCTGGCATTATTTTGCCACCCGGTACAAGAAAGAAAATGTTACGTATTTCCTGTATCTCGCACGCGTATACCGCAATACCAACAGCGCCTCCCAGCGGATCTGCAAAAAGAAATTCAAAGACGTGCTGAAGGATTTTATGACGGAAGAACAAGACCTCTACTATAAAGATATCCGGGGCCGGCGGAATACGCCCAAAGGTTCTGTTTCCGTTGTGGAGGAAGTAAATGACTTCAAAGACTTTTTTCATTTTTCGCCGAATCCGGCGCCACGCAGCCAGACCTACGCCGTAGTGGAATTCAATCATGGGAAATACGAAGTGGTGCTCCATGAAAATTTTATCTACCGCAAAGTACTGTTGAAAAGCGGTGTACGCACCAACGAAAAAACACTGCAGCCCCACTATCCGCTGATTGCCTGGGACCCCAAGGGCACCCGGCTCGCAGTCATTTATTATAAGGAGGGAAAAGTGAAGCTGTTTGTTTATGATGTTGTTTCGAAATATAAAAGGATTGTGGAAGATCTGGATATGTTCGACCAGGTGCAGGATATGAAATATATGCTGGACAATAATACCCTGCTGCTGAGTGCTGTTAAAAACGGACAGTCGGATATTTTTGTGCTGCGTCTGCAAACGAATGAGATCGAACAGATCACCAATGATATTTACGACGATCTGGACGCTTCCTTTGTTTCGTTCCCGAACAAAACCGGCATCATTTATTCTTCCAACCGGCCTTCCGGCATCGCGCATTCCGGTGACACCGTTTTGCCTTCCGATCACCGGTATAATATCTTCCTGGTCGATAACTGGAACAGGAGCGAATTCAAACAGATTTCCCAGCTTACCCATCTAAAATATGGCGAAGCCCGGTATCCGATGCAATACAATAATTTCCATTTTACTTTCATCAGCGATGAAGCGGGTATTGCTAACCGTTATGCCGGATTTTTTACAACCGCGCGGGCGGGCATCGACACGGTGTACCGTATCGGGGATGAGATCCTGCACAATCCGGATCCGAAGGACCTGGATTCCACGCTGCGGGCAAATAAACGGTCCGAACCGGATTCGGTTTATACTTTTTCCATTACGCGGGATTCGGCCTATGTTTTTGCCCTCTCGAATTATCAGAGCGGTCTGAAAGAAACCAAGATCGCAGGAGAAAACGGACAGGTGAGCGAAACGCGCCAGGAAGGCGATCTGAAATTCCTGTATAAATTAAAAGTGGATGAAACCACGCTGAAGCGGCGTAATATCAATCCCCGGGAAACCGAATTCCGGAAGCAGAGCGTCATTGCGTCCCAGATCTCCGGTGGTCAGGCTTTGCAGTATCTGCAGAAACAAACTTCGGACTCCCTGAAAAAACAAAATGATTTTTTTGAAAGTGAATTTGATAAGGAGCGGAAGGACTCGTCAGGGCCTGTTGCAGCAGCGGCTCCGCCTCCTCCGGAAGAGCCCTTCCTGAAAAAAGCCAAACTATTTGACTATCATTTGAAGTTCTCCGCTGAAAATTTTTCCGCAGGATTCAATAACGACGTTCTGATTAACCGCTATCAGCCTTTTACCGGTGCCCTGCCGGTACAACTGGGCGGAAGTGATGCCTTTAATGCGATGTTCAAAGCCGCGGTCTTTGATCTTTTCGAAGATATCCGTTTTACCGGCGCTTTTCGTCTGCCCCTCTTTGGCGGAAGTTCCGCAACCGGTGTCAGCCTGGGTACCGGAGGAGTGGGCATCTCCTCTTTCAATGCCGGCAACGGTTCGTTTTTCGACGGGGGCAGCGAATGGTACGGACGGGTGGACTATCTGAAAAAACGTACTGATTTCTCCCTCATCTATTACAGAAAAACGGACGTTGGGACCTATCCCATCGCCGATACAGGCTCCTCCACCATTTTTCCATATGACGCCAAATCCTATACCAATCTTTTTCAGGCAGTTGTCCGTTATCCGTTAGATAAGATAAGAAGCATACGGTTTAGTCTCGGCGCGAGAACAGACAAAGTAAAACTAAGACCAAACGGTTACAGCGCTTATACCGGCGATCCTACTTTTGATGCGATTGCCCTGAAATCAGGAGACATCAGCAAGCAGACCTTCATGACTTCCCACCTGGAATACGTTTTTGATAACACGATCACGAAAATGACGAATATCATGAACGGCTTGCGGTACAAGGTTTACGTCGATTTTAATTATCAGGTGAATACGCCGAGTCAGGTCGGCGAGGGAAGAAAGATGTTCAATTTCGGTTTCGATGCCAGAAATTATTATCCGATCTACCGCAATTTCATCTGGGCTGTGCGTGCCGCCGGCGATTTCTCCAGGGGAAACCAGGAAGTGATATATTATCTCGGTGGCATGGATGGATGGATATCTCCCAAAGCCAATCAATATCCGACACCGGATTACAGTCAGAATTACGCTTACCAGTCGCTCGCGCTTAATCTGCGGGGCTTCAAACAGAATGTGGCGAACGGCAACAATGCTCTTACCCTCAACAGCGAGCTGAGGCTTCCTGTATTTACCACGCTGTTCAATAAGCCGATCAATAATGCCTTCCTCCGCAATTTTGAACTGACCCAGTTCATTGACATGGGCACAGCATGGACCGGGTCCGTAAAAAACATTGAACGTCCTTCCATGCATTATCCGAACGGGGATCCCGGTGTTCCGGTCGACGTCATTTTAAAAGCCGGCGGTATCGGTCCTCTGGCAGCGAGCTACGGCTTTGGCATCAGAAGCACCCTGCTTGGCTACTTCCTGCGGCTCGATGCGGGATGGGAAATGAAAGGATTCTTTCGCGGAAAACCGATGTGGCAGTTTGCGATGGGAGTTGATTTTTAGGCGGAGAACCCGGGGTGTATCGTGGATGGTAGATGGTAAATGGTAGATGGTTGATGGTTGATGGACTTTATGTGGATCAGAAGGATCAAATACAGTCATGTTGAATCACCAGAGTCCATCTACCATCTACCATCCACGATTCATTTTCGCAGCCCCACCTAAACCACCCTGTATCCCTCCCCCAGCAACCACTTTTTCACTTTCTCCCGCTGATCTCCCTGTATCAGGATTTCTCCGTCTTTTACGGCGCCCCCGCTGCCGCAGTGGGTTTTTATTTTTTTGGTCAGGGATTCCAGGTCTTCTGTTCTGCCTGTAAATCCGACGATAGCAGTTACGGTTTTACCCGCGCGATGACGGGTGTCCAGCACAATGCGAAGCCGTTGTCTGGCGGGTGGCAGGGTTTCTTTTACCCCGGAAGATTCATTCTCAAATGAAAAATTGGGATCAGTACTGAATACAAATCCGTTTTTGTCCGCCGTATTTTTCTTTGCCACCTGATACAAGTTAATGCGCAATGTTAATAATAAATATTGTACAGAAACACACGCTGCACGACTTTGCGTTCTCCGTCAACCGTCAACCGTCAACCGTCAACCGTCAACCGTCAACCATCCACCCTTTCGCCCACCGCTTTCAAACTCAAATCCACACTCTTTGCCTGATGAATCAGCGCGCCGATGCTGATAAAATCCACGCCGGTGGCAGCATATTCGCGGATATTCTCCAGGTTGATTCCTCCGCTCGCCTCCGTTTCCAGTTGCCGTTGAATAATGCCGAGGGCTTCGCGGAGTTTTTCAGGACTGAAATTATCCAGCAGGATACGGTCGGCTTTGCCGGTTTTTAATACTTCTTTTACGTCTTCGAGGCTGCGGGCCTCCACTTCAATTTTGAGTCCGGGCTTCAGCTCCTGCACATAACGGTAAGCGCGTTCAATGGCTTTTCCGATTCCTCCGCAAAAATCAATATGATTATCCTTCAGCATGATCATATCAAACAAACCGAACCGGTGATTGTGGCCGCCTCCGATCCGCACGGCCTCTTTTTCGAGCAGGCGGAAATTCGGCGTGGTTTTTCTTGTATCCAGAATCCTGCTTTGGTAGTCTTTGATCTTCTCCGCATACCGATGGGTAAGGCTGGCAATCCCGCTCATGCGCTGCATGCAGTTCAGCAGCAGGCGCTCGCAGATCAGGATGGTATGAACAGAAGCTTCCACTTCAAAGGCCGTTTCGCCGGGCACCATACTATCCCCGTCTTTTTTATGCGGCCGAAAAATGGCTGCTGGTTCCCTGAAATGAAATATTTTCTGCGCCACTTCCACGCCGGCCAGGATTCCCCCCTCCTTGATCTTCAGAACGGCTTTCCCGCGGGCATCCGGAGGAATGGAACTCAGAGTGGAATGATCCCCGTCTCCGGTATCTTCAGCAAATGCGGCTTTTATGAGTTCGTGTAATCTTTCTTCGAAATGTGCAACGGGTTTATGCAATGTTGTTCATTTTGAAAGGCAAATCTAACCCGATTCGTGGATCTTCTGCAGGAGATAAATTGCGGGTCTTCTGCCGGAGATATATCGCGGATCTTCTCCGGGGCGATAAATTTTTGTCCGGTCTCAGCGGCTGCAATGCAGGAAAAACGCTCCGCCTGTTTAAATGAATGATCCGGAATCCAAAATGGACCAGGGAGAAGCAATGCCCGGCTCTCCCGATAAATCGCATAGTCCTAATCAACAAACTGAAAACGGATCTCCTGAAGATATTCTTTTTCTCCCTTTTGCCTGAAGAATAAGGTAGTCCGGTAATTCCCCGACCGCGTTTGTAAGATCCCTGTACAAAAAATATAATCCCCGCTTTCCCCCTGCTGCAGAATTTTAAAATTCCGCACCGCATGCGTGTTGAAGAAATCACGGATCACCATTTCCGCCTGGGACTTGCTGTAGGTATCTGTTTTGTCCGGCAGACTGATGTCCACCCGGATATCCAGGTAAGGAGATAACTGATTTGCATTGCCTGAACGAAAAGCCGTAGCGACTGCATCCAGATTGTAGAAATCTGACGGATGGGACCGGAATGATAATAGGATGAGCGAAAAGACAACCAGGGCCCACCCCGCATGGCGTTTCATGAGAATAATGTTTACCCCCAGTCCAAAGCTAAAAATATGCCAAAGTAAATGCCCTCCGGGAATTGCGCATAAACAGCACAATACCACTAACTTTGAGACATTTACAATAATCAGAGATCAGGAAAATGGCAAAGAAAAATGCAGTTTTGATCATTATGGACGGCTGGGGACTCGGGAAAGTGGAGGGAGCAGATGCGATCCGCCAGGCAAGAACCCCTTTTGTGGATTCTTTATACGCCAAATATCCCAACAGCACGCTGGTTACCTGCGGAGAAGCCGTCGGGCTTCCCGACGGACAAATGGGAAACTCCGAAGTCGGCCATCTCAATATCGGCGCCGGCCGCATTGTTTACCAGGAACTGCAAAGGATCAATGTGGCGGTAAGGGACGGTTCGTTTGCCCAAAACCCTGTGATGCTGGAGGCGATACGTTCCGCGAAAAATAACAATAAGAAATTACACCTGCTCGGGCTCGTCAGCGATGGCGGCGTTCATTCTCATATCAACCATTTGAAAGCTATTGTGGATGCCTGCAGGACCGAAGGACTGAAAAACGTTTTCATCCATGCGTTTACTGATGGCCGTGATACAGATCCGAAAAGCGGACTGGGTTTTATCCGCGACCTGCAATCCCATCTGGATACAACCGACACCGGAAAAATTGCGACTGTTTCCGGGCGTTACTATGCCATGGACCGCGATAAACGCTGGGAGCGTATTAAGCTGGCATACGATGCCCTGGTAAACGGCAGGGGCGAAACCGGATCAGATGCGGAGGCGATCATCGAAAAAAGTTATGCTGCCGGCATCACGGATGAATTCATAAAACCCGCCGTAGTCACGGATGCCGGCGGAAAGCCACTGGCAGTTATCGAAGACGGGGATGTGGCGATCTGCTTCAATTTCAGAACCGACCGCTGCCGGGAGATCACCGAAGTGCTAACGCAAAACGATATTCCGGAGCAGGGCATGAAAAAACTTTCGCTCCATTATACCACGATGACAGAGTATGACCATCATTTTAAAAACGTACACGTGATGTTTGAAAATGATGATCTGAAAATGACCCTTGGTGAAGTGGTTGCCAAAAACAAGCTCACCCAGATCCGTATTGCGGAAACGGAGAAATATCCGCACGTCAGCTTTTTCTTCAGTGGTGGGCGCGAGAATCCGTTTGAAGGGGAAAAACGGATCATGATCCCTTCTCCCAAGGTAGCAACCTACGACCTGCAGCCCGAAATGAGCGCCGAAGCAGTTACCCGCGCCATTATTCCGGAGCTGCAAAAAAAATCAGCCAATTTTGTCTGCCTCAATTTTGCCAACGCCGACATGGTTGGTCATACCGGGGTTTTTTCCGCGGCCGTGAAAGCAGTTGAAACGGTGGACCATTGTGTAAAGCAGGTTGTTGAGGCCGCCCTGGCCAGCGATTACCTGGTTTTTATCACGGCCGACCACGGGAACGCTGATTTCATGGTCAACCCGGACGGTTCACCCAATACGGCGCATACCCTCAACCTGGTCCCTTATTTCATCGTTGATAATCAATGGCGTGGAAAACTGCATCCGGGCAAGCTGGCCGACATCGCCCCCACCCTGCTCAAACTCATGGGTTATGAGCCGCCCGGAGAAATGACCGGCAACATTTTATTCAGCTAAAAACAGCCGGGAATTCTTTACTGCATGCAGCTTTAACAGCAAAAATTTGTCTAAATTACAGGGCAACAAGGTTTTTATGACCGAAGAAGCCATTTTACAAGGCTGTTTGAAGAATCATGCTGCTGCCCAGCGGGAGCTCTACCAACGGTATAGCCCCAAAATGCTGGCAGTATGTTTCAGGTTTGCGCATAACCGCGAAGATGCAGAAGATATGCTCCAGGATGGATTTATTAAAGTCTTTCTCCAGATGCATACTTTTCAGAGCAAGGGGGCTTTTGAAGGCTGGATCCGGCGGATCATGGTGCATACCTGTATCAATCACCTGAAAAAAAATAAGCGCTTCAATGAAAGTGTGGATCTCATACAGGCAAGTTCGGCGCAGGTTCGGGAAGAAAGTATTCCTTCCATTGTTCAGGCAAAACAGATTGTGGATTGCATCAGGTTATTGCCTATCGGCTATCGGACCGTCCTTAACCTTTATGCTATTGAAGGTTATTCCCATAAAGAAATTTCAGGAATGCTGGATATTGAAGAAAGTACCAGCCGTTCACAATATACCCGGGCCAGACAAATGCTGGAGGACATCCTCATCAGGAGAAACCTCATACCGGGACCCAGGGAAAGAACGGACCGGCTTACGGCGATTCAGTGAGTCATACTGTTTTCAATATCCGAATGCTTATGAGTTTCCGTACCAAAACGGGCGAAAATGAAGGAGAGAATTTTTTTTGATGATGAGTTTGAAAAGCAACTGAGGGAAAAGTCCGATCAGTTCAAGATGTATCCATCAGACAAGGTCTGGAGCGAGGTGCACCGTTCCCTGCATACCCGGCGCAGAGGATTTGTTGCAGGCATGAGTTTGCTGGTTGCCGGCATCCTGATTCTCGCCGGTACCCAGTTGATCGCTCCTTCGCATAATAGCCGGCACCTGCAGGTTGCGGTCAAAACAGCCCTACAACCGGAAAGCGCTTCTTCCCCCGACCTGAGTGCTTTTAATCCCACAGCTTTCCCCTCTATTCAAAATGCCGCAAACAGGGCTTCACGAAATCACACGCAGAATATTAAATCTCCTTTTATAAGTTTCCGCGGTTCCGCGGAAAATGCATCTGCAGTTTATGCCGGAAATGAAATCCCGGCTCAGGTGAAATCAGAAATCGGAACAGTTCCGAAGAATGACCGCTCTGCCAATATCGTTCTGAAGGAAATGGGATCAGGCAGTACAGTTCCGCTCAGCCTGAATCAACAGGGAACAAATGCAGTCCTGCTTCCGGAAACTCCGGATGTTGCAGCTGCGATCGAAGTCTCTGAAAAATCTGCCACGCAAACGCATCTGCTGCATAATGACCGGTTCAGCTGGGAAATCTATATCTCTCCTACTTTAAATACGCGACACCTCGATGGCATAGAATACCAGAATATTAACCCTTCCATTCAAAACGCACCTATTACCGTGGTTCGTTTTGCCGATGTGAATGGGTTCGTGGACAAGACTCCGGCCATGGGATATGATCTGGGGGGAAATATTCTTTACCGGCTTTCCAATAACTTTTCGCTCAAGGCCGGACTGCAGTTCAGTTTCAGCAGGTATTATATTAAGGCGTATAACTCAAACCGGCCACAGGCTTCCGCTGCACTGAATTCTTATTTCGGATACATCGCCGATTCACTGGCCAATACAGGCATATCCAGAACAATAAATCCGAAAAATCCCCAGCATTATCAGAATAATTTTTATCAGCTATCCATGCCTGTGGGTATCGAGTGGAAAGTTGCCGGCAGGGGAAGACTCGAATTTCATCTCGGCGCAAATATTCAACCCAGTTACCTGCTGAACCGGGACGCATATTTGCTGTCCAGCGATTACAGCAGCTACTCAAAAGAGCCTGCAATGCTGCGGAAATGGAATTTCAATGCCGGAGCAGAAGCTTTTATTTCTTACCGTGTGGGCGGAATCCGCTGGGAGCTCGGCCCCATGGTCCGCTATCAGATCCTCTCTACCTACAAAAACAGCTATCCTTTAAAGGAGAACCTGATGAATTACGGCCTTCGCCTGGGATTCAGCAAAACGATCAGGTAGTTTTGTTTCCTTGTATTAATTTTATCGGATGAAGAATGCCTGTATCGGACTGATCGCATTGTCCGCTTTTATTTCCCCTGCCTGCCAGCATCGATCCCAGACGGCATCCCGGAGTTCCCAGGGCGCCGATACGCCGGTAAAGAAGAATTTCTTCCCCGTACGCGATTTCCTCAAAAGCGAAATAGCCCATGTGGATTCCATTCCGTTTAAAATGGTGGAATACCGGATCGCAAACGGAAAAACGGATTCATCCATAATAAATACCCAAAAATTCGATCAGCTGGCAAGCGCCTTTATTCCGGATGATCTGGACAGCAGCCGGTTTGAAGAAAGATTTGAAGAGAATTCTTTTCTCGATCAGACCACCAAACTGCTCACTTTTACCTACTCAACAAAAGACAGTAGTTTCGGGTTAAGAAGGGTGGACGTTCTCGCCGAGCCGCATTTGACAAATGACCGGGTACAGTCTGTTTATCTGGAAATGAGCTCGGGCAGGGAAGACAGCCTGGTACTCAAAAAAATGTACTGGAAGGCGGGGAAAAGTTTTAGCATTCTTCAGATTTATCAGCCCGAAAACGGCAAGGCCATTACGAGCCAGACCAAAGTAGTGTGGGACAGCAGCGAATAACGAATGGACCAGCAATCATTTCAGGAAATATCAATTACGATTCCATCCGATCCCGGGATTTACAAATACTTCGATGCGGCTAAGGAATTATTATACGTAGGCAAGGCCAAGAATCTGCGCAAACGGGTTAGTTCCTATTTCAATAAAACGTTCACCAACTACAAAACCTACGAGCTGGTCAAACGTATCAGCAGTATCGAATGCACGATCGTGAATTCCGAACAGGATGCTTTTCTGCTGGAGAATTCCCTGATCAAACAATACCAGCCCCGTTTCAATATCAATCTCAAAGATGACAAGAGCTATCCCTTTATCGTCATAAAAAAAGAACCCTTCCCCCGCATTTTTCTTACCCGGCACCGGATCAATGACGGCTCCGAATACCTGGGGCCTTTTACATCGGTTGCAAAAGTGCGGGAGCTGATCAATTTCATTAAATCGAATATTCCCCTTCGAACCTGCAAACTGAATCTCACGCCTTCGAATATTGCAAGGAAAAAATTCAAAGTCTGTCTTGAGTATCACCTGGGCAATTGCAAAGGCCCCTGTGAAGGATTGCAAAGCGAGGCAGATTACCTGGAAGGTTTGAAAAAAATAAAATACCTGCTCAAAGGGAATCTCAGTCCGGTGATCAGCGATTTCCGGCTGGAGATGAAGGCAGCAGCGGCCGCCATGCAATTCGAAAAAGCCGAATTGCTCCGCAAAAAAATTGAACACCTGGAAAATTATCAGGCGGGGTCGGTTATCGTAAATAAACATATTGAACAGGCGGATGTGTTTTCGATATTCCGGATCGATGACCAGGCATTCATCAATTACCTGATGATACAGAACGGGACCATCGTACAAACGCATTCCACGGAGGCCGGCACCCTGCTGGAAGAAACCGATGCGGAAGTGCTGGCTTTTGCCGTTGCCCGGTTACGCAGCACGTTTAATAGTCAGGCTCCGGAGATCATCGTGCCTTTTCCGATTGAATATCCGGAGGCAGGTGTTTACATAACCGTTCCGAAAGCCGGGGATAAAAAGAAATTACTCGAACTGTCCGAAAAGAACGTGAACTATTACCGGGAAGAAGCGGAAAAGAAAAAAATGCTGCACCTGCTGAAGAAAACCCCGGAAGAAAGGATCCGGGTTTTGGAGCAATTGCAAAAAGACCTTCAGCTTTCTGCGCTGCCCGCCCATATAGAATGTTTCGATAACTCCAATTTCCATGGAAGCTTTCCGGTATCTGCCATGGTCTGCTTCCGGAATGGCGTGGAAAGTAAAAAGGATTACCGGCATTTCAATGTGAAAACCGTGGAAGGCATCAATGATTTCGCCACCATGAAAGAAGTGGTCTACCGCCGGTATAAACGGTTGCGGGAAGAAAATTTACCGCTTCCCCAGCTGGTGATCATCGACGGCGGGAAGGGGCAGCTGCATGCGGCACTGGAAAGCGTTGCAGGGCTGGGATTAAGGGGGGAGATGACCCTGGTCGGACTGGCCAAGAATGAGGAAGAGATTTTTTTTGCCGGGGACCAGGAGTCTTTAAAACTGCCCTACGACAGCAGCAGTTTAAAGTTTATCCGCAAGATCCGGGACGAAGTGCACCGGTTTGGGATAAGCTTCCACCGGAATAAAAGAAGCCGTGGAACCTTTCGGAACGAGCTGGAAAACATCAAAGGGATCGGCAAACAAACAGCAGACCAATTGTTAAAAGTCTTTCATTCCGTGAAAAAGGTCAGGGAGGCTACAACCGCTGAACTGGTTGCCGTTGTGGGGGATGCAAAAGCAAAACTCATCAGTGATTTTTTTTCAAAAGACCGGGAACAGGAAACGCAGGCCGGTTAAGGCTTTCCGCGGATGCATGGAGTCTAAATAAAAAGGGGCCAGAATAGAAATTCAGCCCCGTTTTTAAAATCCAATATCCTATGAAAAACCGTTGTAAAAATAGCAAAACAATTCTATTAAACAAGAACCCCTAGATGTATTTTGAAAATAATTATCAACACTTTGAGTACCAGTTCTAAAGGCACCGACCGTAAAAATAACCGGACTTCCCAGTTTGGGAAACCGGGCGAAAACAAAAAAGGCCGCCTGCAAGCAGACAGCCTTTTAGCTATTTTATATCCCTTAGTACGACCAGAGGTCCTGTTCGTAATTAAAGATCTTGTTCTTGATATTTTCCCCTTCCAGCAGGTCCAGAATCGGGTCCTTGATATAAACGTTGATGAAATTATCACCGGGGTTATCAATGGTTGATTTAACAATCCGGCTGGAGAACATCCGGCTTTCAAAAAGCTCTTCCCAACTCATCCTGGCTCCGAAGTTCTTACCATTATAAGCTTCATATTTGGCAAGGAAAGGCCTTAAATCGGGATAGTAAACCCAGAAAATAGGTGTTACGGCACGGAAGGAACCATCCGGATTCAGGATCGTTTTTTCCGGTGCAATGCCCAGGATACGGGCATACATCCTGGAAGACTCCTTATCGAATACCCATTCTTCTTTGATTTCATAACGCTCCACCTGGTCGGGATTAAAGTCCTCCGTAATCGTGGTATCCTTGGTGATTCCTTTGGAACCATCCGGATCGACGGTCATATCCGGGATCTGGATAATTTTTGGCTTCCCTACCATGCTCTCCGCAATCTGCCGGAAGGTCATTGGCGTCGTAAAACGGTCATCTATCGCGGCATCGAAGGCAGTAACATCGCCATTCTTGATCAGGTTCAGCAGAATATTGATGAAGCGCTGATTCCCGTTATCCTCGGTGGCATTATATACAAAAGGAAGGTTCATTTTTTCGTGCACGTCAATTTCCCTCCACACGCGCTGGCGGTAAACCGCATCGTCTTCCCGGATATGTTCATAGGCCAGGGGTGTACGGTCTTTTACCAGATTAAGTTCTATGGATGCATCGTTCCGGAGCGATTTACGGGGCGTATCCAGCTTGATATCCGCTACAAATTCCTGCACCGGCTTGGGAGCCACTGTATCCTTGGGCGGAGCAACTACCGTATTGGCAGCGCTGTTCCGGCTGGTATTGGTCTTCTTCTTTGTAGTGGTTCTCTTATGCTTCTTCCTGCTGGCAGGCGCCTGTGCATCCACGGTACCCACCGCCAATGCGAACATTGCTGCGAGGAGGGACAATCTGATCAAACGCTTCTTCATGTACTAAAATTTATCGTGAGAAAAGAACGAACAGGATCCGCCGCGTGAACGTGGCGGATCCTGGAAATTTATTATTTAAGACTGAATACCATGGGCGCTATCTCCCGCTGTTTGCCATCCGGCCCGATCACCCGGATCTGATCAAAAAAGATATTTGTTCCCGGCGTAGAGCGGCTCACCAGGCCCGCTGCGTTCCCTGACCAGCGGTTACCTTCATTGGAAGCTTCTGTGTACTGAGGAATTCCACCGCCGATTGCACCGAGCTTATAGCTCACTACTTTGAATGGCGCTTCAAAATCAGAGTCTTCCAGACGGGCGATCAAACCTCCGATTGCTTTAAATTCAGCCGAAGAAATAGAACCGCCTTTTTTCGATCCGATGAACCCGGCCGGTAAAGGAAGATTCTTAACCCGCATAGGGAATTCAAAGTTCTTACCATTTGCATTTACAATGATTTTGGCCAGTCCGGGAGTTGTTGGTTTGATCACATAGTGATCGCCACCGGTGTTGGTCAGCGTGGCGCCCGGGCTGGTAAAGCTAACATGCACTTTCTCCCTGCCCACACTACCCCCTGAGATCGTCATCGGGTTATCCACACCAATATAAACCACATTCATTTTCTCCAGGAATACGGAAGCTCCGGAAGGCAAGCCAACGGTGTACTTGATATTCTTGGTAACAACATCCGAAGTACCATCCGGTTTCGTATACTGGATTTTTACTTCAACATTTTTTTCACCTGCGGCATCAACCTTGGTTTTGTATTCAGCAACCCCATCAGGATTCAGTGTCTGTTTGGCACCATTGATATAGATATCGGGTTTTGCCTGCGCACTGAAAGCTCCGATACCTGCAGTAACATCCAGCTCATCTCCCGGCATCAGGTAAGTGGAATTGGTTCCGGCAAAAGCCTCGAACTTATCGTAAACCACTTTTACTTCCCCAATTTGCTTGTGGAGATAATCGATCATCTGGGATTCAGAATTTTTAATATCATTCTGAAACTTGCTGAGGATGGTGAGTGCCGCAATGGTCGGCGTCATGTGAAAGTAATTGGTTACCCAGTCTTTCGCTGAATCGCCGGTGAGCACATTACCGGACTGTGACTTTGGAACGGTAAGATCCAGCGGCAGCTGTCTGGTGAATTCCGCTTTGGCCTTGATAATATCTTTCTGAAGAAGGGGCTGATCTGCAAATTCAGCCGGATTCAGAATATCCAGGAGCTGTTGCTTGTATTACTTCAGATCATCATATAAAATTTTACCCTGACCTTCATTTCCCATCAGGCGGATAGGCGCGTCGAGATCCGCATCCCGGAAAGACTCCTGTCCGTCTTTGCCGACTTCGAGGCCGGATTCCTGTTTCAGTTTCTTTTTCAGATTTTCAATTTCTGAATACAGATCCCCGGAAAGTTTTTTTGCAACCTGGGCTTTCGGGGCCCATTTCATTGCGTTTACTCTTGTCTGGGGATCATTTACTTTATCTGCGAAAGATTTATAGGTAAGGTCATTTTTTTCAGTAATGACAAGATTGGACTTGCCGATACTGCTGTTTACGGTTTTAAAGGCATTCAGAATCTCAGCAGATACATTTAGTGCCAGCAATGCTGTCAGCACTATATACATCATGTTGATCATCTTTTGCCTGGGCTCTTTAGGAATGGACATGAGCTTGAGAATTTAATGTGTTAACGTGGTGTTTTCAGGAATTGGTTCCCCGATTAATAAATAATGGTTTACTGTCTTCCCTGCATTGCGCTCAGCATATTTCCATATACATGATTCAGGTTACTCAGGTTTTTAGCCAGAATAGCAACCTGTTCCTGTGTTTTCTTGGCATCTGCAACACTGCCGTTCATTGCTTCCGAAGCGTGGGCCAGATTGCTGTAGAAGCTGTTCATGGCTTTCAGGTGGTTGTTGCTGTCCTGCAGTTCCAGTTCGTAAAGGGTATTCAGTGAGCCCAGGTTTTTGGTAAGTACCTGGACCTGGCTATGAAATTGTTTGGTACTTTCTGCAGCACTGTTCAATGTTGTAATGGTATTGGTAGCACCCTGGTAAGCATGTTTCATGCCATCGAGTGCAACCGAAGCTTCTTTTGTTTTAGTGGTATATTCCGTAGTTGCAGCAAGCGCTCCGGACGCATCTTTGATATGGTCAACGGTAGTCCCGAACTTCTTGAAACCTTCGCTCAGTTTGCTCAGGCTGGCAGGTGTGATATCCGCTTCCTGCATCATCTTGTCCATCTGTTGCAGGGAAGGATTTCCGGAACCGGCGCCGGCCAGTTTGGGAAGGGCTTCTGCCAGGGCATGCATTTCACCGCCGGGAGGGGGCATAAATGCGTACACCAGGAAGATCAGGGCTTCGGTAAGCAAACCCGCGGTAAGGAAGAAGTCAGCCAGTCGCTGATGGGTGATTTTCTGCCATGCACCAAAGATTACGACCGCCGCACCGACGCAGACGATTATGTTTACAAGCTTTTCGGTAGATTTAGAAACTCCGGCTGACATAGTTTTAAGTTTTTTAGTTTTTAATGGGTTTTCTAAGGGGTTCCGGAATGGTTATCCGGTTGATTGTTAATGAATCAAAACGTTGTTTATTTTAAAAAATTTTATACCTGCTGCTAAATATATGTTACCTCTTGGCCAGGGTTGCCGGCAGGTCAATCACACAACGGAAACCGATGTAGGATTTTGCCGTGTCCTGATACTCATACGTACGGGTGCTGGTTTGCAGGAAATATCCTACATCCTTCCAGCTTCCGCCGCGGATCACCTTACGCTTCATACGCGGAGGATCGGAATCCTTTGCGTTGTAGCGAATGTCAGGGTTCATATCATGCTGGAAGTTGTAAGCGCCTTCGTAGTAAACAGAAGAAGTCCATTCCGCTACATTCCCTGCCATGCAATACAGGCCGAAATCGTTGGGCCAGTAGGCATCGGCACGGGCAGTGTAGAATGCCCCGTCTTCCGGATAGTTACCACGGCCGGGTTTAAAGTTGGCGAGAAGACAGCCTTTTTTGTTTCTCAGGTAGTAATTACCCCAGGGGAACATAGACTGGGAGCGACCGCCACGTGCAGCATATTCCCATTCAGCTTCTGTTGGTAAGCGGTAAGGGGACTCGTTTGCCTTTTTGGTGCGGTCCAGGTAAGAATTCATGTACTGTGTCCTCCATTCGCAGAAGGCAGTAGCCTGGTTCCAGTTTACGCCCACCACCGGATAATTTCCAAAGGCCGGGTGTGAGAAATATCTTTTGGTCATCGGTTCATTATAGGAATAAGAGAAATCTCGGATCCAGACCAGGGTATCCGGGTAGATCTTGATGTCTTTCTTGATAATGAATGAGGATCTTGACTTGCCTTCATTTATTTTCTGAGCCGCTTCCTTCAGGTCAAAGGTTTCAGAATGATAAACCAGTTTGGAGGGATCGATTTCCTTTTTGCCATAAATCCGGTTCTCCGGAGTCAGGATCAGCTGGTCAATCTTTTCGATCGTTGCCTTATCGCCCCATTTGATGGTATTGGCCTTTTTCCAGTCAACCTGGAATTTGCCATCCACTTCCTTACCATATTGCATCAGGGTGGCAGCAATCGAATCCCGTACCCAGTTTACAAACTGGCGGTATTCATTGTTGGTGATTTCAGTGGCATCCATCCAGAATCCCTGAATGGAAACCTGCTTATTGCGGGAAGTATACGCGTAGTTAACATCTTCATCGGAAGGGCCCATATGAAAGGTTCCGGGTGGTACATAAACCATTCCGGGAGGCTTGGTCATGTTGTATCGGCTGGCAGGCGCCACACCGTGCAGCTGACCATCGTCCGGCAATCCCTTGTGGGATTTAAAAATCTTTCCGCACCCTGTTAAGGCAAATAATGCCGCAACCAGTGACATCAGAACGGACAGGTTTTTCATTTTCATATTATTAAAGGGTATTGGACAAAAATAATCAATTGAGAATATGCCTTTTGAGAATATCTTCATCACAATTTTATAATTAATTTTTTACAAGTCAAAGTATTGCCGATAGAATTATTAACGGTGAAAGGATCCGGCTTATTGTAATTTCAGGCTGTTTCGGCAGGTTTTTTTTAAGTGCTTTCTACTAGCCGGATGAACTCATTCAGTTCTGTCACAGGCTGTTGGCAGGAATAATCCCTGCAAAGAAAAAATTGCGACCTTCCGGATACTGGTTTGTTTCTCAAAAGTGGAAAATCAGCCTGGTTTGCCGAAGTTAACTGAAATACCCGGTTGGGGATAAAATGGGCCAGAAATCCCAGGTGTTTTTCCCTTTGTTCATCCCCGCTCAGCACAATTTCATTCATTGCATACGAGCAGGCATTTAGCAAAGTTGCCCAAATAGCAAAAGATCCGGGATATTTTACTATTACATCCTTCAACCCCGCAGAAAGCCTGACGCTCCGTTCCTTCCATTCCCCTATATCCATTGCAATTCCCAGATATAGCAAATTGGCTGCCATAACCGAATTCCCCGATGGAACGGCCCCGTCATAAATCTCCTTTTTCCGCACAATCACGTCATCCTGATCCACATGGGTGTAAAAAAAATACCCGGTTTCCGTTTCACTGAAATGCTGAATCACCCATTGGGTAAGGTCTCCCGCCTTCCGCAGCCAGGCCCCGTTCCCGGTGATTTCCTGAAGCTGGATATAAGCTTCCGTGAGGAAAGCATAATCGTCCAGAAAGGCCGGAATGCTGGCTCTTCCGTCCTTATAGGCATGGTAATAATGAAAAATTCCCTCTCCTTTGAATTTTTCCTCTATAAAGTTCATAGCGTCAACGGCCATTTGCCGGTATTCTTCCAGGCCCAGGGACGCAAATGCCTTGCAGAAGGCCGTGATCATCAGGGCATTCCAGCCCAGCAGGATCTTATCGTCCAGCAGTGGCCGGATCCTTTTTCCCCGGGCTTCCAGTAGTTTTTCGCGGCATTCCCTGTCAGTTTCCGGCGGAAGCGGGTTGGATGGATCCTTGACCCGGAGAATGTTCCTGCCTTCCCAATTCCCCTTTTCCGTAATATCATAATAAGCGGCAAAAGCACCGGCGTGAACACCCAGCAACGCATCCGTTTCGGCCTTGTCCCACACATAATATTTCCCCTCTTCGCCTTCGCTATCCGCGTCCAGGGCCGACCAGAATCCACCTTCGGGTGATCTGAGCTCCCGTTTAATAAAGTCCATTGTGCGGATAATGGCCTGCCGGTAATGTGGTTTGCGTGTAAGCTGCCAGGCGTCACTGATCGCCGTAACGAGCAGGGCATTATCATAGAGCATTTTTTCAAAATGCGGGGCAAGCCATTCCCGGTCGGTGGAATACCGGGCGAATCCACCCCCAAGCTGATCATTGATGCCACCGTAAATCATCCTGTCAAGCGACAGGCAGGCCTGCTTCAGGGCATCCTCCTTCCGGGTATAGTAATAATGCTGAAATAATAAACGCAGGGAGAAGGTCTGGGGAAATTTAGGTGCCTGCCCGAATCCCCCGTATTGCCGGTCGGCCGTTTCCATCAGGTTCTCATAAATGGCCTCACAATCTTCTTTTTTACAGGGAAGGGGCGCAGCGGCCGCGGAATCCTTCATCCCGAATGCATTGGTGCCGGCAATATGGCGTGTGAGGTTTTCTGCCTGCCTGCCGATCTCCTCCCGCTGATTCCGGTATGCGGAGGATATATTTTGCAGCAGGGACTTCCAGGATGGCCGGCCGTGAGCATCCTGTGGAGGGAAATAGGTTCCCCCGTAAAAAGGCTTGCATTCCGGCGTGAGAAATACATTCAGGGGCCAGCCTCCGTTGCCGGCGATCGCCTGAACGGCTTCCATATAGATATGATCCAGATCCGGCCTTTCTTCCCGATCGATCTTCACATTCACAAAATTCCGGTTCATGATTTCTGCGGTAGCCGGATCTTCAAAACTTTCTCTCTCCATCACATGACACCAGTGGCAGGCAGCATACCCTATACTTACCAGCAGCGGCTTATCCTCCGCTCTCGCCTTTTCCAATGCCTCATCCCCCCAGGGAAACCAATCCACCGGATTATGGGCATGCTGTAAAAGATAGGGAGAAGTTTCGCTGGCAAGACGGTTCATGGAGGATGTGGAAATGTGTGAATGTGGAAATGTGGAAATTGGCTACTGCGAAATTAGGTATCAAAACCCATTATGCAGATACGCACAAAGAATTTTCACATTTCCACATTAGCACATTTTCACATCGCTTTCACATTTCCACATTAGCACATTTTCACATCGCTTTCACATTTCCACATTAGCACATTTTCAGACTAGCGTTTTTTCATGTCGCTCAGATATTTTTCCAGTGCTGAAATCATGGACGGCGCCATGGGTTGCGGGGCTTTGATCTCCAGTGCAAGTCCGGCTTCCTCCGCTGCGCGGGACGTGTTATTTCCGAATGCGCCGATCAGGGTACCGTTTTGTTTGAATTCGGGAAAATTATCGAACAGGCTTCGCACACCGCTGGGGGTAAAAAAACAAATGATATCGTAGGCATCCGAAGAGAATGATTCCTTAATATCACAACTGATGGTACGGTACATATAGGGCGTGGCAAATTCGCAATGATTACTCTTCAGCCAGTTCACGATCTCATTGTCCTGCTGGTTCTCGGAAGTGGGATAGAGGAATTTTTCATTTTCCTTATGCTTGTTGACTACTTCCAGCATGCTTTTATTCGATCCGTCCGCGCCGTAAAAAACCTTGCGTTTTCTGTAGAGAATAAATTTCTGCAGATACAGGGCCACAGCTTCCGTGACACAAAAATATTTTGTGTCCTGGGATACGGTGATTTTCATCTCTTCCGCCGTCCGGAAAAAATGATCGATGGCATGGCGGCTGGTAAAGACGACCGCCGTATAATTCCCGATCTCCACTTTCTGGCGCCTGAAATCTTTCGAGGGAATACCCTCCAGCCGGATAAAAGGTAAAAAAGCCATTTCCACGTTGTGCCTCCGTGCAAGATCAAAATATGGCGACTTGTCGGATTCCGGGCGGGGTTGGGTAATCAAGATCCTTTTGACAGCAATTTCAGACGCCCCGTTTAAGTCCTTTTTTTCCCTATTTTTAATCATGTAATTATTAAAAAGCGCAATGCAAAATTAATTAGCTTTTTCCAAATAAGTAAGTAACACTTTGTAAATCAATAGCAGAGGTGCTATTTCAAAGGCGCAAAGGTAAAGGAAAAAGTGCAATCCGCTGATATTTATTTCCTTTCTGAGCGATTTAAAAGACGCGACGATCCGGTAGAAATAAAAAATCCCGATCATAGCCAGGGAAGCTGTTACGCAGATTAAAGCTATCAAATGGCTTGAGAATGACAGGATTACCAGAAAAGGGAGTAAAAAGATGCCGATGATCTTGTTGGTCATGAACACGATAAATCCGTAGGTTTCCACCGCTTTTTTTATATTGAATATCCAGCCTGTGATCTGAAGGAACAGGAATTTTACCAGGTAAATAAAAGTCAGCGCCAGGGCGGAATAAAGGAAATAGGACCAGAATTGACCGTCGCCTGCATACCCGTAAAACTGCAATAAAAAGGATGCATAAAGACCTGCCGATAATACAAAGAGCAGGTTGAGCATGATGGAGGGAAAGGGTGACTGGATTACCTGGTCGCGGATCTGCTGCTGCCGCATGGACACCCGGAAAAAAAGTGTAAGCAGGTTGCTCAGGTATCTGCCGAAGGCCAGTTTTACAATGGCAAAAAAGAACAGCATGCCCACGAGCAGGTAGAACAGGGCATCGTAAGATTTCACCTGGTATTTCTCTTCCCTGACCCTGACCGGCTTTCCGGGAAAATTCAGGTAAGTATTTGATGCCAGCAGAGCCATCCATTCCCCTGGCATGCTCCTGAGCCCGGGATTGGTATTGCTGTAACGAAGAGAGTCTGTAAAGAAAACGGCTCTTCCACTGTCGGCTATATTCTTCCGGATTCGCCCACTGTCGGCGGGCGCCCGGCGGATTCTTCCGCTGTCCGCAAAGGCCCTCCGGATTCCTCCACTATCGGCAAAAACCTTCCGGGTTCTTCCGCTGTCCGCAAAAGCCCTGTGGATTCCCAAACTGTCGGCCCTGGTGTTCGGGATTTTTCGTTTCAGTCTTCCTCCCCCCGGCTTCAGGGTGTCGGCAATATGACGGTCAGCTATAACCGAATCTCTTTTCGCGGGATTATCAGCCGGTGTTTGCGCCACGGCGCCGGAAGCCAGCATAAAAAAAAATAAGAGAACCGGGTAAAGTTTTGTCAAGGGATTGTGGTTACAATTAAAAAATTCCGGTTGTTTTGGATCAGCCTCAAAAATATCCGGAGAAATTGCAAAGTTGGTATTTGAACGCTGATCTTTTAAAAAAAGTTTACATAGCCCAGATGGATTTTCGCCTGACGGAAAGCAAAGGGGTTGCTGTCCTGTTTTCCGATGGCATAGGAGATATTGAAAATCCCGGCTTTGGTTTCGAAAGCAAGCCCCAGACCGACGCCAAGAAAAATGCTGTTGAGCTGGTAGCCGGTCACATCGTTCTTTGCCCAGCCCCCGTCAAAAAAAGCGAAGAGATAGGAATTCATACCGATCAGGTAGCGGTATTCCAGACTTCCTGCAGTGTATTGGGTAGCCAGGATACTTTCCTCATCAAATCCCCGCAACAATTTATAACCGCCGATCTGAAATAATTCGTTCCGGAATGTATTGGCACTCTGATACCATCCGGCATTTAGTCCCAGCCTGATAGTGGACGCGCGGGACAGGCCAAAATAATGGCCTGCAACCACGTTAAGCCGGAACTGATAGGAGCTGAGTTTCATCGTATCATACAGTGATCCGTAGTTGAATTCAGCATCATCCGGATCAATCAGTTTCGTGATCTGATTGTTCTTTTTCAGTTTTTTTGTTCCCACGGTTCCCGTGAAGAGGAACTCGTTACCCCGCACCGGATTGAAGCGGTAATTGGTATTGTTGATTTCCAGGGAAACGCCCAGACTGGTCGAATTCACATCGGCTATCGCCGGAAGTTTGCGGCTTGCAATCACCTGCAGCGTATCCACATTCAACAGGCTGGAACCGGTTGCCTGAATAAAGACAGAGGCAATACGGTTGGCCGAAGAGGCAAACTGAATGCCCAGGATTCCCTGCGTTGTTACGTAGGATGAATCTTTTTTATACAGGGAGAAGCCTGCGTTTATACCATAGGGCGAATGAAAGAGATAGGGTTGCTGAAAATAAAGATTGAGGCGGGGAGATTTTACCTGCAACTGCTGCCAGCTCAAACCCAGGCTTTCCCCGTTACCGAAGGGGTTTTTGAGGTTGGCAGTGGCTTCTCCTGTAACCAGTAACTTGTTATTGCTGAGCTGGTCGTTGTTGGGCAGAAATCCCACGAGCACATCAATCTGGCTGCTTCGTTTGGGTTTCAGGTAGAGATCCAGGATGGAGCCCGCACCCAGCATGTTTACATTCCAGGGATGTTCTTCCTGAACATAGGGAAGTTCAAGAATTCGTTTGCTGATGGCCTGCAGTTTGTCCTTCCTGTAAATGCTTCCTTCGGGAATGCCCAGGTATCTTTCCATAAAGGAAGCAGAAATTCTGGCGGAACCATGAATGCGGATGCTGTCGATTCTGTATAGAGGCCCTTTCTCAATATTTACCAGGGCGCTGAGGGATCCCCCTTCGAAACGGATACTGTCCAGCGAGATGCGCGCAAATGGATAACCGTTGTTCTCCAGATAATTCAGCAAAAGCAATTCTTCTGCATTTACCTTATCCAGTCGCGCCGGTTTACCACTAAGCTTTTTGGTACTCCAGCCCGCGGCACGCAACAATTCTGCGTCCTCCGGTCTGACTTTAATGGAAGACCAGGAAAACCGGTCCCCGATATAAAGCTGCATAAAGGCCGATGTGGAATCAAAATGAACACTGTCCACGGAAGCAGACGCAAATCCCCTGTCCTGCAACAATCCGGGGAGTTTGTAAACATAATCCGTACAATCCTCCCGGTTTTTAAAGGAAGCCGGAATCGATAAGGCGGCAGATGACAGGATGGAATCGGGCGATTGCAGGCTTACCCGCAGCATGTATTGGGATTGTCCTTTGAGGCAGGACCCAAGCAGCAGCAGGACCGTGCAGCCATATAATCTTAATTTTGCCATGCGCACTCAGTAATCATTCATAATATTCGATAAAATTAGCCAAACTGCATGGCAGGTATTTATATCCATATTCCTTTTTGCAAACAGGCTTGTCATTACTGTAATTTTCATTTCTCCACTTCTCCGGGTTTGAAAAACGATTTTACTGCTGCTTTATTGAAGGAGACAGAAATGAGGTCGGGTTATCTGCAGCAGGAAATCGTTGAAACCATTTATTTCGGAGGAGGCACTCCTTCGCTTTTATCCGAAAAGGAAATAACGGAGATCCTGCAAAATATTTTCCGGCATTTCAATGTCCGGGAAACAGCCGAAATTACCCTGGAGGCGAACCCGGATGATATCCATCCGCCGGCCCTGCACAGCTGGAAGCGCGCAGGCATCAATCGCCTGAGTCTGGGAGTTCAGTCTTTTTTTGGAGAGGACCTGCATTGGATGAACCGTGTGCACGATGAAAAGCAGGCGCTTGAAGCGATATTGTATGCGCAGACTGCGGGACTGGACAATATCAGCATCGACCTCATCTACGGACTGCCGGGTTTACCGGACGACCGGTGGAGGGCGAATATCGACAAGGCGGTTTCCCTGCAGATTCCGCATCTGTCCTGTTACGCATTAACCGTGGAACCCAAAACTGCCTTGTATAAAAAAATCCGACACGGGAAAATGGAGGACGTTGTTCCCGAAGATCAGGCCCGGCAATTTCTGGAAGGGATCCAATGGCTGGAAGAAAGAGGTTATGAACACTACGAAATTTCCAATTTTGCCAGGCCGGGAAAAAGAAGCCGCCACAACAGTGCTTACTGGTTGTCTGAAAAATATCTGGGTCTGGGACCTTCCGCCCATTCCTTCGATGGAAAAACCCGGCAGTGGAATATCGCAAATAATCAGCGTTATATTCAATCGGTCCAACAAAATGAATTGTGCTTTGAACTGGAAACCCTGAAGCCGGCAGACAGACTGAATGAATACATCATGATTTCCCTCCGAACCATGGAGGGCCTGGATCTGCGACGCGTGAACACGGAATTCGGTTCAGAAAAAAGAAATCAGCTCGAGCAAAACGCAGCAAAATATATAGCCCTGGATCAGGTAAAAAAAGAAAATGAAAAGCTCATTCTTACCCGGAAGGGGAAGTTGTTTGCGGACGGAATAGCGGGGGGGTTGTTTTTTGTGGAGGAGCGGAAGGGAATCGTGGATGGTAGATGGTAGATGGACGATCTCGAAAAATCATGCAGCCCGTGGTTCTGTAACAGGTCAGGTAATTGCATTACAGGTTCGTCCATCTACCATCCACGATTACTTTCAACCATTCACACCAGCAAGCTCTCTATCCCCCTAAACCCGGTTTTCACAGCAACATGTTCCCAGAGTATCCGGTAGATAGTTTCGGCAATGGGCATGTCGGCCTTCATTTGCCGGTTGATCCGGTAGATGCAGTTGCTGCCATTGTATCCTTCAGCCACCATATTGAGTTCAAGTTTTGCGGCCTGAACAGAATATCCTTTTCCGATCATATTTCCGAATGTACGGTTGCGGCTATAGAGTGAGTAACAGGTGACGAGCAGATCGCCCAGATAAACGGATGCCGCATAGTTGGCACTTTTCTTCCTGGATTCCTCCGGGTTGTCTTCATGAATGCCTACTTCAATATGGCGGATGCCGGCCTTGTGCAGAAAACCGGCCATTTCATCTGCGCAGTTGGCTATAAACACACTCAGAAAATTATCACCGTATTCCAGCCCGTGTGCCATTCCCGCTCCGAGAGCATAGATATTCTTCAGCACCGAAGCATACTGAACACCATAGATATCCGTGTTCGTTACTGTGTTCAGATAAGCTGTGGAGAAATGAGATGCTATTTTCAGCGTCGGCACAATATGCATTCCGGAAAAAGTGAGGTAGGATAATTTCTCGGACGCAATCTCCTCTGCATGACAGGGACCCATCAGTGTAAAATAGCTGTCCGTTTCGAATCCGAACTGATTTTTCAGGTACTCATTCAGCAACAGGTTTTTTTCCGGCAGAATGCCCTTGACAGCAGAAAGTATTTCCTTTCCGGAAAAGATATCCGGTGGAAGTTCCGCAAAGATCGGTTCAATATAAGAAGAGGGAATGGCTATGATGATGCATTCGGAATCCCGGATCACCGGGAGGAGATCGCTGCTAAGCTTTAGTTTACCCGTATCAAAATAAACGGAACTGAGGTACTGCGGATTATGCCCGTGTTTTTCCAGATGCTGAATGGTCGCCTCATTCCTGATCCACCAGTTGAGGGAATGATGACTGTCGGTAAGAATTTTTGCAATCGCCGTTGCCCAGCTTCCGCTGCCTATGATTCCAAAACGCATCTGCGCGTGAATTTCGCGTAAAGATACCGCATTTGGAGCGGGTCATTTTTTGGGTTCGAAGAGTTGTTCCTTCGGCACCACTTTCACCTTGGTTCCGCTTTTAAGAATTTTACTCACGGTACCATAAGGGCCGGTGATCACTTCATCTCCTTCCTTCAATCCGTGCACAATTTCAATATAATTGATATCCTGGATGGAAGTATTCACTTTTACCTGTTTCACCGTTTTGTCCGGCTGCAGAAGGAAGACCACTTCGTCAAGACCTCCTCCGGAGCCAATGACCTTATTTGCCTGATCCGGGCTATCCACGGCTCCTTTCCCTTTCCTGGCTGCTGCGGATGTGTCGGGTGTTTGTTCCCTGGTGGTTACGGCGTTGATGGGAACGGAAAGCACATCACTATGTGTTTTGGTTTGAATATCCGCACTGGCCGTCATTCCCGGACGGAAAATAAGTTTGTTTGGTCTTTTGGGATCCATCAGATCTTTATAAGAATCCGGGTTGAGCCGGATATGTACTTTGTAGTTGGTTACATCGTTGGTGCTGCTCCCGTTGCTGGATGAAGAAGATGCAGAAGTAGCCACGATACTGCTGGCGATCTGGGTAACGATGCCGGTAAATTTCCGGTTATTATAGGCATCCACTTCCACGGTTGCCGAATCGCCGATCAATACTTTCGGAATATCATTTTCACCAACATCCACGATCGCTTCAATCTTACTCATGTCGGCCACGCGCATCATTTCCGTGCCAGCCATCATGGAGTTTCCGACAACGCGCTCTCCCTTTTTCACACTGAGCAGCGACACCACTCCGTTGAGCGGGGAAGTGATGGTGGTGCGGCTTACATTCTCCGTTTGTATGGCGAGGTTGGCTTTGGCGCTGGCCACCGCAGCCTTATTGCTGTTTACGTTTTGGATGGCTGCATTATAATTTGCCTGGGCGGTTCTGAGGGTTGTTTCTGCCGTTTCAAATTCAGACTGGGAGATTACTTTTTGTGTGAGCAGTTGTTTCTGACGGTCATACTGGGCCTGGGCAGCATCCATGGTTGCTTTTAAACCCGGTATCTGCGCGCTGTAGTTGGATACCATAGCTTCCTGCTGTTGTACCTGTGCGGCAGCCTGATTCACCTGGTTGCCATAGATGTCGGCATATATTTTAGCCAGCTGCTGGCCTTTCTTCACACTGTCTCCCTCCTGCACATTGAGTTCAACGATTTCACCTGAAACATCGGAGCTCATTTTCACTTCTATTTCCGGATATATTTTTCCGCTTGCCGTAACGGTTTCCGTGATGGAGCGTTTCGACACTTTTTCCATAGAAACCATCACGCCTTCTTCTTTTCCGATCACGCCGGTTTTTTTCAGGATGACCAGGAGAATCACAATTACGACAAGGCTTATGATGGTCCAAAGCAGTTTCTTATTCATACTATCAGGTTGTAAGGTTGTTTTTATAATTTAATTCCAAGCCCTTTATAATATTCCAGCACTTTCATCCGGAACACGTAATCATAGTGTGCAATGAGCGCGTTGATGCGGGCGGAAAAGAGATTGTTCTGGTTAGTAAGGTAATCAATGGTGTTGAGCATGCCGATATTATACCGCTTGGTGGAAAGATCAAATGATTTCTCGGCTACCGTTACAGCTTTCTGATTGGCATCGTATTTCTGCAGCGAAGCGACGGCATTATAATAGGCCTGATAAATACTTTGTTTAAGGCTCAGGAGGTCGTTTTCTTTGGTGAGTTGGGCGGAGATTACATTCAGCTTTGCTTTCTGGTAGAAAGTGCGGCTCTGGTTACCATTGAAAATAGGCACATTCAGCTGTATCCCCACATTCTGGCCAAAATTATTGCTCAACTGATTTCCGTATCCGTTAAATACTTTATTCCAGGGTTGGAGACTATTGGCAAAATTATCTCCGAGCCCGCCAAAAAGCGAGATCGACGGATAAAGCAGGCCTTTCGAATAGTCCACGTTTTTCTTTGCAGCGCTGATTCTCAGGTCATTCATTTTTTGTTGGGGAAAGGTTCCCACGGCAACTGCATAAACAATATCCGGCTGGAGATTTGTGATCGGCTCCACGGGGATGGTTTCCACGGGAGGTGTGTCCAGGTCAAAGGGCGCGGCCACATCCAGATTCAGGATTGCCTTCAGCTGCAGATTATTGATATCATATGTTTCCTGCGCAGAGATCTCAGCCGATGTATCGGTGGCAAATTGCACTTCCAGTTCAGCAGCATTCAGTTCGGGAAGGGACCCGGCGTCAACCAGTTTGCGGGTGTTTCCCAGTTGTTCCCGTGTTAATGCCAGCTTGGTTTTTGCAAGCGAAACCTGTTCCCTGGATAATAAGGCCTGAAGGTATGCGGCTGCTACATTCAGGGTAACATCATTTTTTATTTTATCAACATTCACTATCTGGGCCTCATAACTGAATTTATTGGATTCCGCAGCGCGGCGTAAAGAAAACCAGTTGAACAGGGAAATTCCGGCATTCAGGTTGTACTGATGGAAAAGACTCTGCGTGTTGACATAGATGTTGGTGGTCCTGTCGATGGACCGCCCAAAAGTTAACCCCAGGGCAGAATTGAAACTGACATTCCCAAACTGCATCCATTTAGACTGTTCGTAAGTAAGTTTTGCTGTCCTGGAGTCGATATCCGCCTGCTTAATGGAAATATTATTTTTAATGGCGTATTCCACACAGCGCCTGAGATCCCATTTATCCTGGCCGGCCGCATGTAAACAGAAGGTAACCGAACATAGGAATAAAGGCAGTATTTTGGTCTTTATCATGAAAGAGGTTTGTTGGGAATTATCCCCTTAATGCCTTATCGGGGTAAGGGATAGTCGGAAATATGCTAAAGTAAAGAATCCATCTTCATTCTCAATCAAAAAAAAACATAAAATCCCATCAGAATGACGAGCGGAAAGCCTGGTCGAGATCCTGGATAAGATAATCCGGGTTTTCGAGTCCGATATATAACCTGAGCAGCCGGTGATCGGCATTGTCAGGATCAAACTGACGGTCTTCCAGGGAAGCACAGCGGGGCAGGATCAGGGACTCGTGTCCGCCCCAGCTAACGGCCATCATAATATGCTTTAGGTTTTCGCAGCATTTTACAATCTGGCCCCGGGATCCGGCTTTCACATAAAAACTGATCAGTCCGCAGGCGTTTTTCATCTGTTTTTTCGCCAGTTCATATTGGGGAAAATCCACGTCCAGCGGAAATAGCAGCCGTTCCACAGCCGGATCTTTTTTAAGCCAGGCCAGCAGCTTCCAGGTGCTTTCGGTAATCCTGGAAATCCGGGATTCCAGCGTCCTCAGCCCCCGGATCAGCAACCAGGCATTGAAGGGTTGGATGCCACTTCCGACCGCCATGTATTCACTGTCGAATATTTTCTTCATCATGGCTTTTGACCCGGTCAGAATTCCGCCAAGGGTATCGCTGTGACCGCCTATGTATTTGGTTGCCGTTTGCATACACAGGTCGATACCCAGGGGAACCGGCAGCTGGTAAAGCGGGGTGGAGTAAGTGTTATCCATTAGGGTGATGATCCCATGCTTTTTGGCAAAGCCGGCTACAGCTTCCATATCCTGCAGCGCATAGGTCCAGGAATTGGGACTTTCCAGATAGATGAACCGGGTATTGGGCCGCCTTACCTGTTCAAAATTCTCCATCCGGGTACCATCGATATAAGTTGTTTCCACTCCAAAACGCGGCAGCAGCTGATCGAAAATCTTTTGGACCCAGGAATAGGGCTTGTCAACCGATATAATATGATCCCCTCCCTTAATATTAGCCAGCACGCCTGCGTAGATGGCGGCAATACCACTGTTGAAAACAAGGCAATCCTCCGCCTGATCCAGGGCCGCCATTTTTTTCCTCAGGATATCGGCCGTGGGATTCCGCCCGCGGCTATACAGATATCCCCCGTACTCATTTTCAAAGAGTTTTTTCAATTCATCCACCTTCCTCACCCGGAAATTACTGGTCTGCATAATGGGCGGGGCAACGGCATTAAAATAATGCTCCCTGTCTTCTCCCAGTTCATTGATGATGTAGGACAGATCCATGGGCAATGTGTAAATGTGGAAATGTGAAAATGTGAAAATGAGATGCGGAATCCAAAATCGAAGTTAATGCTTCTGCGTTTTTCCTGGTGAAACCAATCTCAGTCCCCTTCCTGATTTCCATATGAATATTACAGAAACATGGAATAATCAGAAACACGAAAAAATATTACAGAAACATGGGATGTCTGATTTTTCCCGGTCGTCCGTCAACCGTCAACCGTCATCCGTCATCTCCCTTCCCATCCATCCCGCATATTCCTCACTCTCCCGCATCAGTTCCTCATGGGTTCCCTGGGCGGCCAGTTTTCCCTGTTTCAGCAGGATGATCCGGTGGCAGTTTTTTATGGTTGCCATCCGGTGGGCGATCAGGATGATTGTTTTTCTGCGGTTATAAAACCATTGCAGGGTCTCCTGTACTTTCTGTTCGCTGCCGGGGTCCAGGGCAGAAGTCGCTTCATCCAGGACCAGGATTTCAGGATCCCGGTATAAAGCCCTGGCAATGGCAATCCGTTGCTTTTGGCCACCCGAAAAATTGATGCCCTGTTCACTGATCACGGCATGGTACTGTCCGGGAAGCTGATCTATAAATTCATGCAGCCCCAACCTCATGCACAGTTGCAGGATGCATTGCATGTCGGGTTCTTCCTCACCGAGTGCAATATTCGAAATAATCGTTCCGTGGAAAAGATCCGTTTGCTGCGGAACCGGCGCAATGATGCGGCGCAGGGTGGAAAGGTTTACATATTGAATATCCGTCCGGCCAATGAAGATATCGCCTTCATTCAATGGATAGAGACGTTGTAGCAGGGACAGCAGGGTTGATTTACCCGAACCGCTTTCGCCGATGATTGCCGTTATCTGCCGTTGCGGAATGACCAGATTGAGTCCGTCGAATACTTTATTTCTCAATCCGTAACGGAAATGCACATTCCGGAATTCCAGATTTCCTTCGGGAGCATCAGCGGGCAGTTTTATTCCGGAATGATCCTTTTCTGTTTCCAGGTCAATAATTTCAAAGAGGCGGTCGGCTGCGATCAGCGCATCCTGCATCGTTTTATTAGCGCCGATCAGGGCCTGAACGGGTGCAGTGAAATATCCCGTCAACGCATAAAAAGATAAGAGTGCCCCCGGAGATAGTTCCCGGTTCATCACAAAATAACTTCCGATCCACAGGATCATAATTGTCAGCAGCCGGGTATTCAGTTCGGAAGCATTATTCAATCCCAGCCCGGCCCTGCCGGATTTATAAACGGCCCGCATCAGGGGAATAAACTTTTTTTCGGTCAGCCGGGTAAAATATTCTTCCGCCCCAAAGCGCCTGACGGTGGCTATAGCGCTTACACTCTCTACCAGCTGGCTCTCCAGCGCGGCTCCGTTTTCCATAATCTTCCGCTGCCATCTGGCATTGACCCGGTTACTGATAATATACAGGACCAGGTAAGCCGGTATCGTCAGCAGCATGATCAGCGCCAGTTTCCAGTAATATAAAAACATGGCAGCCACACTGAACAGCATTGTCAGCGCATTCACCAGCAGGTACAAAGCAGTATCATTTATGAAAGTCCTGATTTTCACGGCATCATTCACCCGGCTGATGATTTCACCAACCCGCATGCTGTCAAAAAACTGCTGCGGAAGACGCATCAGGTGCCGGTAGTATCCAAGGATCAGTTGCGCATCTATCTGCTGTCCGGTCCGGAGCGCAATAAGGGATTTGAAGTACCCCGTCAGCACCTGGAATACTAAAATCACCAGCATGACCAGGCCAAGCAGGTTCATCAGCTTTTTATTTGCATCGGGAATAACAAAGTCAATGATCTTTTGCAGGTACACCGATGTTGCCAATCCCAGCACAGTATAAACCAATGCGCCCGCCAGCGCCTGTACGAGCATGCTGCGGTGCGGGCTAATCAGTTTCCAGAATCTCTTAAATGCTGCTGTCTGCTGATTTTCGCGCCGGAACTGCGCCTCCGGAAGCAGCAGTAAAACAACGCCACTCCATTGCTTTTTGAATGCGGCAACCGGTTGCCGGATCATTTTCCCTTTGGCCGGGTCCATAATCCGGATCCGGGTTTTCCCCATTCGGTAAACGACAACAAAATGCTGCATACCCGACTCCAGGATCAGGTGGAAGATAGAAGGGAAAGGAATTTCCCGTAGGTTGTTCACGGTGGCCTTTGCTCCCTTTGCCTGCAGACGAAGTCGTTTGGATGCTTCCATCAGTCCGTAGAGACTGGTTCCCTGTTTATCTGTTCCCGCATACTGACGGATCCGGCTTACCGGAACATGAAATCCGTAGTATGCCGCAACGGAAGCCAGACAGGCTGCTCCGCAATCCGTTGTATCCCGTTGCCTGATGCAAGTTCCTTTTTTCATCTCCTGCCTTTACTGCAACGGATCTGCCGGCGCAACCGGATTGAACCAGTCATCCATCCTGTCATATAATAACTGCCACAAGCTGCGGGTACCGCAGATAAATCTCGCCCGGAACGTCAACCCCTTTTTGATCTCCCCCTGATAGCCGTTTTTTAGCTGTAATTTATTTTCATCAAACCGGCATATGATTTTAAAAGCAGGTTTATTGTCAACCAGGGTAAAATCATTGTCCAGGGAAATAATGCAACCCTTCAGCACACCAAAATAATTATAGTTGAATGCGTCGATCTGAAATCTTGCCGGCTGACTTTTTTTTAACAGACCCATATCGCGGCTGGATACATAGCACTCCCCTACCAGCGGCCCCTCCGGCGAAACCGAACAGATAATTTCATCCGGTTGTACGGAAGATCCCGGATATTTTGCATTCAACCCCTGCAGTACACCGGATACGGGCGCCCGGATCTTATAGTTTTCATTCAGCGCGAGAAATTCTTCGTTGCGGGCGAGAAGCTCCGAAAGTTTCGCTTTGCAGTTTATCAGGTCCTGGGACCAGACAGAGAATTGTTCCTGCCGAAAGGCTTTATACGCAGCACTCGTTTTTCCCTGCACTATCTCCGCGTCAAAAAATTCTTTGGGAGAAATGACTTTGTCCCGGACCAGCCGGCCATAAATATCCGCCTCGTGGTCGGCCTTTTTTACGTTCAGTTTTTGTTCTGCCTCCCGTGCGGAGAAACGTTCCGCCTGTTCCCTGTACAGCGAGGTAAGGAGTAAGGGTAGTACCTGATCCGGCCGGACCCTGTTGCCGGTCAGCAAAGAGAGATCGTGAATAAAATTCCGTTGGCGGCCGATCTCTTCCTCAGTCATTTGTCTTTTTACCGGAACGGAATGATCCCGGATGGAAAGGATGAGCTTATTTTTTTCGACCCGCTCACCGTCTCTGACATAGAGACTATCCACCGTTCCCGAAACCAGCGCTCTGATATTGGTCCTTTCCTGAGCCGGCCGGATAATGCCGGTTGCCTGAACAGCAATGTCCACATGTAAAAAAAATAAAGACCCGATTCCGGTGAATACAAAAAGAATTACCAGGTAATAAATCTGCATTCCGGATCTGCGCAGGGAAGGCAGATAATACAATGCAGTATCGCTCATATCAGCAACAGGCAAAAACATATACATACTTTTTTAAAGGCAGGAAGGAAGATTATGAGCCGTATGGTCGTTTCCGCAACGGCAGGAATTAAAGGGACTTAAAATTTAATCACTTATTAAAGGTTGGATAAAAGGAGGCCTTCGGGGCCTCCTTTCTCAGGTTTAGCCGAGTGCGGAATTATATAGTCGTTGGCCGGAACTCTGATTTCCATTCAGGTTCACAAAAAAGCCTATGACGCCATAAGTAACCCAGTACCACAGGGTTTCCCCGCCGCTAATCATTTCACATGATTCCACCGGAAGTTCCTGCATCATTTGCAGAGACTGATTGGAGATTTCTCTTTCCATTTTAGTGTTTTTTAAATGATCGGATAAAGTCTGGCAAATGCGTCGCGATATAATTGATAATCAGGTATATCAGTACCATAACAATAACCCGCATTATTATTTCAACCGCAGACTTACGCTTAATTCTCATACCGGTAATTTCATGGGATGCCTAATACCTGGGGGGTAAATGGTGAGAGGCGTCGTAAAATCCCTCCCGGATATCGCCCCAGTTGGAGATAATGGATGAGACGAGCGACCAGGCAATGCCTGTTTTCAGCCAATCCCCAAAAGATCCTCCGTTAAGGATCTGCATTTCCTCCTCCTGCAAACTCCGCATTCCGTTTAATTCAATATTTTTCATAACCTGTTTTTATCTTCCTACTCTTCGCAAAACGCATGGGTTTCGGAATTCCCATTTCGTTAAGCAAAATAGCACAGAAGCATGCCGGAAAAAATACCACAATGCGGTAATTTTTTACAACTGTAATGAATCCTGTGAAAAAAAACGGGATGATCCACATAAAGTCCATCCACTATCTACCATCTACTATCCACGAAAAATCAGTTCGTTCGTCTCTTCGCCCCAACAAAATATATGATCATAAAAAACGCCAGCACGGACAGTGCGGTAAGTGCAGTTTTCGGACTGTCGATGAAAATACTGACAGCCACATAAGTATAAGCCGATATAAAAATCAGGGGCATCAGCGGATATATTTTCATCCGGTATATTTCACTTCCCTGCGGTTGAACTTTTTTCTTTCTCAGTAAAAAAATAGTGCCGGCCGATGCAGCCATCCCGAAGCAGTCAAGAAAAATCGTAAAGCTGAGTATTTCATCAAACTCTTTCGCCCAGAATACAACCAGCAGGCAGACGGCAGTAAATGCAGACAGGGAACTAAATAAAGCGCCATTGGAAGAAAATCTTTTGCTGAATATTCGCGGAATCACTCCGTCCTCGCTCATCGCATACATTACCCGGGGATTGCTCATCAGCAACACGTTCACATAAGCCAGCACGGAAAGGAATAGTAAAACCGAAAGAACCCGCCCGGCAGCTCCGCCAAAAACATGGGTGGCCATCACCGAAGCAATGCCTTTCGAATTCCGGAGTCCTTCCATTCCGATCACACGCACGTAGGCATAATTAATGCTGATATACAGCAGCACGATCAGCGACATGCCGAGAAAGATCGCCCGGGGAATATTCCTGCCGGGACTGGATACTTCCGCACCGAAATTAATGGTTTGCTGATAGCCGCCGTAGGTGAAGGAAACTGCAATTAAGCCCGTTCCGAATCCCTTCAGATAAGCCAGCCAGCCGGGGGAGATATGTTTTGCTTCGGAAATGATCTGTCCGGATCCGTGGGCAAAAAACAGGGGTGTGATCAGCAGCACGACCAGCGAGATCTTGATGATCATCAGCACATTCTGCGTTCGCGCACTCATCTTCAGTCCCAGCAGATTGACTCCGTAAAAAATCAGGATGGAAGAAATCGCAATGGCAATCTCCCGTGTTTGCAATGCATGTGCATCGTGAATGCCCGGGAACAGAACACCCGAGATATATTCAGCACCGATCAGCGCCACGCCGGCGAGGGACGCCGCATTGGACACCAGGATAATACAGTTGATGGCAAAAGCAATAGACGGATGATAAGCGTAAGCGAATATTTTGTAGTAGCCTCCGGTAACCGGCAGCCTCGATCCGATCTCCGCATAGGTGAGCGCTCCGCAAATGGCCACCAGCCCGCCCATAACCCAGGTCAGGAAAAAGAGCCCTTCATCCGGTACGGCCCGCGCAACATTTACCGGCGTCCGGAAAATACCCATTCCAAGAACCAGGCTCACTACGATCATCGTACAATCAAAAACGCCCAGCTTTGGATTTTTTTTCATATTGCTGTATCAGGAAAGAATGACGGCCGTTTTTTTACCGGCAGTCAAGTTAATGAATCCCGCAACAATAAAATTTTCATAATCCGGTTATTAAAATTTTACGGTGGCAGCTCATTCACCGCCGGTAAAACAATCTGAACAGATGCGATTTTCTGTTCTACTTTTGCAGCGGATTAAATCAGACCGATGAGAATAATGATCGTAATGGCAGGTTTATTCATCTCCTCCTTTGCCCGCGCGCAGCGGGACAGCACCGGGATTCCCGACAGCCTGGAAAGAAAAACACTGCAGGAAGTAGTTGTACGCGCTTATGAACAAAACCGGCGGATGGCCGACGTACCCGCCGCCATCGGCGTGCTTACACCCGCCCAGTTTAACCGGTACAGTAATAACAGCATCGTTGCCGCATTCAACAGCATACCGGGTATCCGGATGGAAGAAAGATCGCCCGGAAGCTACCGGCTCAGCTTTCGCGGAAGCACGCTGCGCTCCCCTTTTGGCGTGCGTAATGTAAAAGTCTATCTCGATGGAATTCCCTTTACAGATCCCGGAGGAAATACTTATCTCACACAGCTTGCTCCTTTTGATATACAATCGCTGGAAGTGATTAAAGGTCCGGCGGGAAGTCTTTACGGAGCGGGTACGGGCGGCGCCGTACTGCTGCAAACCCTGCCCAACAACTGGCAGCCGGGTTTTACGGCAGACTACTCCGGCGGTTCCTTCGGTACCAGCAATATCAACGCACAGGTAAGGTTCGGCGATTCCAACAGCGGCAACAGCATCAGTTTTTCTCATCAGGTTTCCAACGGATACCGCGATCATACGCATCTGCGCAGGGATATGGCCATCTGGGAAAGCGTGATCAAAAACAGCAGCAGACAAACACTCAGGAGCCTGGTTTCCTATGGGGACCTTTATTACCAGACTCCCGGCGCCCTGACCCTTACGGAATACGATGCCAATCCGAAACAGGCGCGGCCCGCCGCCGGCGTGAATCCTTCAGCAGATCAGTCAAAAGCAGCCATTCACCAGAAAACCTTTATGGCGGCCATCAGCAACGACTATCGTTTTAACGATCGCTGGAAGAACCGTACCAATTTTTACGGAGCCTATACGAATTATCTCAATCCCACTTTCCGCAATTATGAGATCCGGAATGAACCGCATTTCGGGGGAAGAACAATCTTCACTTATCAGTCGGGCGTTTTCCATCTGAATGCCGGCGGGGAAGCCCAGAAAGGATTTTTTAAAACAGAAGATTTCGGAAACAGGAACGGATCTCCCGATACGGTACAGACCAACGACAATATCAATACCTGGACCTATTCCGTTTTTGCGCAGGCCGACTTCCAGCTGCGGCATGGCTGGCAGATCACGGCGGGCGCGAGTTTCAATAAATCTTTTATCGGCATCGACCGTCTGTCTGTTCCCGGATTCATTCCCCGCAACAAAACTTTCAGCAACGAAATTGCGCCGCGGCTGTCGGTTGCGAAAAAGATCGCACAGGATCTGTTGGTTTATGCAAGCGTTTCCAAAGGATTCTCGCCCCCGGCTGTCGGAGAAGTATTGCCGTCCAACCAAAGCATCAACACAGACCTGCAGCCCGAGCAGGGAATCAATTATGAAGCCGGCCTGAAATCCGGGTTCCTGAATCAACGCCTGTATGCAGAATTAACCGGATTCTGGTTTCAGCTGGAGAAAGCGATCGTAGTGCGGAAAGATCTTTCCAATTCCGATTATTATATCAATGCAGGCGCCACGCGTCAGCAGGGAATCGAATCGCAGTTGTCGTATCAGCTGGTTGACAGGCCCGGCCCCGTTTTAACGAGCGCCCGGCTCTGGCTTTCCTATACGCTGAACCGGTTTACTTACCACGATTTTAAGAAGAACGACATTGATTATTCCGGAAAACATTTACCTGGCGTGGCGAATAATACTGTTGCCGGCGGACTGGATCTTTTCAGTAAGCCCGGCATCTTCCTGCACCTTACTTATTACTACAGTGATAAACTGCCGCTCGATGATGCCAATTCCGCTTATGCCGGTTCTTACCAGCTGCTCGGCGGAAAGATTGGCTATAAAACAAATGCGTTTAAAAAGATCAATCTTTCTCTTTTTACGGGCATCGACAATGCCTTCAATACGAAATACAGTTTAGGAAATGATATCAATGCGGCAGGCGGCCGTTATTACAATGCGGCTCCCGGCGTTAATTATTTTGCCGGACTCAGCATATCCTGCAGTAAACCCCCACATTCATAATTTCTTTCCGGAATCATTCCACTCCTTTACATTTGCACAAATCTGGTCCCCAAAAGTTGGGGTTAAAAGGGAAGTCCGGTGTAAAACCGGCGCTATCCCCGTAGCTGTGAGTTCTACAGGTGACGAACCTGAAAATGTTTACACTGCAGCCACTGTCCCGTTAAGCCGGGGTGGGAAGGCAGTAAACAGGGAACAAGCCAGAAGACCTGCCAGGTGGATAATTAATCACTGAGCTTTCGGGTGAAAGGCCGGAGATGTGGGTTTTGCGATATGCGCATATTTCAAAACTTTCATTTCTACTTATTTCATTGAATCGAAAGCTTATTCTTCCTAACCAAATCATTTAAAACGAAGAATGAGCATGAAAAAGATTTCCATTTCCCTGCTGGCGTTTATTGTCGCCGGCCAGGTATGCGCGCAAACAGATTCCGTCAAAACCAAACAGCTGGACGAAGTGGTGGTCACCGCTTCCAAAACAAACATCAAGCAATCTCAAACCGGCAAGATCGTTACGGTGATCGATTCAAAAACCATTCAGAACAACGCCGGGCACACCCTTACAGAGCTGCTGAATAATCAGGCGGGATTTGCAATGGTCGGCAGCAACAATTCGATGGGCGGCAATGTCGAAAATTATTTCCGGGGCGCCGTTTCGGGGAATCTGCTGATTGTAATTGATGGCATTCCGGTAACGGATCCTTCCCAGATCAGCAATACGTTTGACCTCAACAGCATTCCGCTGGAACAGATTGACCGGATTGAAATTCTCAAAGGAGGACAGAGTACGCTCTGGGGCAGTGATGCCGTGGCGGGCGTAGTACAGATCTTCCTGAAGAAGGAAAGTGCCAAACCATTGGCAGCGAACGGATCCTTCAGCTACGGGACATACCATACCCTTCGCGCAGGAGGCGGTATTAACGGCACTTACCGGAAACTGGGATACCGGCTTCAGTATAATTATCAGAACAGCGACGGATTTTCGAATGCCTACGACAGCAGCGGGAATAAGGGATTCGACAAAGACGGGTTTTCACAGAATAGTCTCCAGGCCGAATTGAAATACAAATTTTCGGATGCATTCAATATGAAGTTACTGGGAACGCACGGCGATTATCATTTTGCCTTAGACCAGGGAGCTTTTACAGATGATAAAGACTATGGCGGAAAAAATATCAATAACATGGGCGCCGTCTATCTGAATTATCATAAAAAGAATCTCACCTGGAATGTGCTGGGCAGTTATCAGCGGGCAAAAAGATATTTTACGGACGACAGCACCGATCGTTCCAGTCCGTATTCCTATTATTCCCACGGAGAATACTTAAGCCGTAACATCACAGCGGAATCTTATGTTAATCTCCGGCTGGCGGAACATATGCAACTGGTTGGCGGCATACAATTCATGGATCAGAACACCGATCAGTCGTACCTGAGCCTGAGCGATTTTGGCCCCTTCTCCAGTAAATTGGGAGGGGACAGCGCCCACACGCAACAATACTCAGCGTACGCTTCTTATCTGATCACCGGTCTATCCGGATTTAATTTTGAAGCCGGCGTCAGGGCGAACCATCACTCCCTTTACGGAAATAATTATACGTATACCATCAATCCGTCTTTCAATACGGGCGATCACAGCAAGATCTTTGTCAACATTTCGTCCGCCTACAAAATTCCCTCATTGTATCAGCTATACAGTGAATACGGAAACCGGGATCTGAAACCTGAAAGCAGCACGACCTACGAGATCGGCGTGCAGGCGGAGAGCAATGAGGGCGGATCGGTATTCCGCATCGCCGCATTCAAAAGAGATATTGATCATCTGATTGTTTACTATACGGATCCCAACACCTATGCATCCCATTATATCAACCGCGACAAACAGCACGATTACGGTTTCGAAATCGAAAGCAATATGCGCCTGGGCCGCATTGCCAGCTGGGTCAGCAATTTCAGTTTCGTGGACGGCGAGGGAAATGAAGATGGTGTCAAAGTAAAAAATCTTTACCGCCGCCCGAATTTTACCGTAAACAGTCGCCTGAACCTGCAGCCCCTGTCTCAACTTACCCTTGCACCCTCCTTTAAATATGTGGGCGACCGTCCGAAAGGGACCTTCGATACCGGTCCCGATCCGATGCCGCATTATTACACTATCGGATTTTTTGCCGGCTACCAGTTTCCCCATGCCCGGATCTT